>OQVT01000330.1_pt1 | contig 24808 bp, 19 predicted proteins | sample 1691561 | NCBI WGS metagenome assembly OQVT01 (sample SAMN03418260, study PRJEB22391) | human gut metagenome | biome: human-gut; feature: organic feature; material: feces | host: Homo sapiens | place: Tanzania | collected 2013-01 | reverse complement strand
GATAGCGATAACAGTACAAAATAATTTTACACGTAAAAGATACTTTAAGGAATTCATAATACATGAGGTTGTAGATATACGAGATATGTATAAGTTGTTTTTTTCAGACATATACCGTTCACGTAAATCTTCCAAAGAAATAAAAGAGTGGTTGAAAATAATGTCATCTAAAATAAAGAACGTAGATAATGTCATAGAGGAACATTTTAGAATCTATAGTAGTGAGCCATTATCAACTCAACATGCTACAATACAACAAACATTGACTATTATGGATGATTTTAATGAACAATACCAAAATGACACCATTGTCTTTTCTGAGGATGCAAAAAATCGGATATTGGAGTTAAATTCTGCATTATCTAACACTATAATCAAACTTACGATGGAGATAAACAATGCTCATCTTAAAAATGGATGTCATCGTAAATGTAAATAAATCTATTCTTAATGACTAATATAACGCTTTCGGAGGTGGTGGAGTTGTACTCTGAGAGGTGCGGAAATCCGCATTTGACGGTGTATGATGTGTCGGGGGTAAATCGAGATAAGGAGTTCTTTGAGCCTTCAAAACAAGTGGGTGATGATACGAGTAACTATCAAGTGGTGCCACCGCACTACTTTGCGTGCAATCTAATGCACGTAGGGCGCGATATGGTGTTGCCTATCTCACAAAATCATACAGACAAGAATAAGTATGTCAGTCCTGCTTATACCGTGTTCCGGATAAAAGAGAATGACTTTCTCTTGGATGACTACCTGTTTATGATACTCAAATCGAAAGAGAAAGACAGATACTTTTGGTTTCATACCGACTCGTCCGTGCGGGATGGTATGAGTTGGGAGGACTTTTCGTCTATCGAAATACCGTTGCCTGGGATAGAGGTGCAGAGGAAGTATGTGGCGGTGTATAAGGCAATGCAGAGGAACTTGGAGGTGATGAATAGCAAATTGGATGACCTTAAATTAGTGTGCGATGGGTATATCGAAAACCTACGCAAACAATATCCCAGTGAGAGAATTGGGGAGTATATTACGGAGGTGGACGAAAGGAATAGCATTGGTTTAGGTTCTGAAAAGGTAAGGGGACTTGCTACTTCAAAAGAGTTGATAGAGACAAAGGCTGATATGACTAATGTCGGGGTAGAAAGTTATAAATTATTGAGACCAACCCAAATAGCATTTGTATCGGATACATCACGTAGGGGAGATAAAATGTCTATTGGGTTCAATGATTCTACCGAAACTTATCTCCTGTCATCTATATCTACAGTTTTTCAAACCGACGAGTCTCATTTAGCGTCCAAATATTTGATGTTATACTTGACACGTCCTGAGTTTGACAGATATGCAAGGTTCCACTCTTGGGGGTCTGCAAGAGAGACTTTCACTTGGGAAGATATGTGCGATGTGAAGATACCGATACCTCCGATAGAGGTGCAGAGGTCGATAGTGGCGATATATGATGTGTACAACAAGCGGAAACAGTATGCGGAACGTATGCGGCAACAGATAAACGAGGTGTGCCCTGTACTGGTGGCAATGACCTCCCCAGCCCCTCCAAAGGAGGGGCTTTCAAAGTAAGAAAATAGAGAGTGCATGGGTTGCTTATCCCTTGCTTATCCCTTGCTGAATAACCCAATGAAGAAACGAGACTCCCCCTGCTCCCTTAGAGAGGGGAAACAAAATGAGGTGAAATAGTGTTCTTATAGTATTCATATAGCAAGCACTTACTCCATAGGGACTCCTAACCTTGCAACTTAGTGGGAATTTTATAGAAAACGATAAAACGATATACGATTATGACTGGAAAGTTGTATGAAAGCGAGTATGAAGAAGGGGTGATGCAGTTGCTGGTAGCCAACGGTTGGACTGCTACGCACGGCGGCGAGATGACCAATCGGAAGTTGTCGGAAGCCTTGATAGAAGATGACTTGCGCAGTTATCTACAGGGGCGGTATGCGGCTGAGGCTCTGGACGAAGATGAGACGGAAGGCATAGTGGCGAACCTGCGCAATACGGGTGGGGATACGCTATACCATACGTTGCGCAACGTGGTAAGCCTCTATCGCGACGGGTATAGTTTTCATCGCTATCACAAAGACGAGGACTTGTTTGTGGAGTATATCGACTTTATGCACCCCGAACGCAATGTATTCCGCTGCGTCAATCAGTATGTGGTGAGTTACAACGGCGGTCGTGATGTACGGATACCCGATGTGCTGCTGTTCGTGAACGGCATTCCCGTGTGTATCATCGAACTGAAGAACCCCACCGACTACAATGCTACAATAGCCAAAGCCTACGACCAGATACATATCCGCTACAAACGCGATATTCCGCACCTGATGAAATACTGCGCGCTGTCGTGTATCAGCGACGGGAGCAACACTCGCTTGGGTACGACATACACACCCTACGTACACTATTATGCGTGGAAAAAGATACATAACGAGGACAAGGCTTCCACGGCAGGACTGGCAGAACTGAACACACTGATAGCAGGCGCGTTTGAGCCGCAACGCTTGTTGCTCTTGCTGCGGGATTTTGTCTATTTTCCGGACCTGCAGACCCACAAAGAAGAGGAGATAGTGTGTCGCTATCCGCAGTTCTTTGCCACGCAGAAACTATTTGCCAATATTATGCAGCATTTGCGCAGTGCTGGCGGAGACGGCAAAGGCGGTACGTACTTCGGTGCCACGGGGTGCGGTAAAACTTACACAATGTTGTTTTTGGCACGGCAACTGATGTTGCGCAGCGACAAAGCCCGTCTGGCAAGCCCGACGGTGATTATCATGGTGGATAGAGAGGACTTGCAAGAACAATCGGGTGCGTTGTTTTGCAATTCGTCGGATTTTCTCTCGGCAGGTATAGTGCGTGTGATAGAGAGCCGCGAGGATTTGAGCAAAGAACTGACGCTGCGCAGTTCGGGCGGGGTGTTTATCTGCACGATACAGAAGTTCTGCGAGGCGACAGGACTGCTCTCCAACCGCGGGAATATCCTCGTTTTCAGCGATGAGGCACATCGTACGCAGACGGGCGTGGGGTCGCAACTGAAGATAGAAGGGCAGCGCGAGGCGATAAACGGGCACTACGATGCCAAGACGATGGGCGCGTTTGTAACCTACGGTTTTGCCAAATACCTGCGCGACGCGTTCCCGAATGCGACCTACGTCGGTTTTACGGGTACGCCCATCGATGAGACGATACACGTGTTCGGCGGCGTGGTGGACAGGTACACGATGAAAGAGGCGGTGGACGATGGTATCACGGTGGATCTGAAATACATCCCCCGTCTGGCGCGGGTGATGCTCGACAAAGAGAAAGCCGCACAGATAGAGGCGTATTACAAGCAATGTGCCGACGAGGGTTCAAACGAAGAGGATGTGCGCAAGAGCAAAGAGGCAATGGCGAAGATGGAGGTGATACTGGCGGATGACGGACGATTAGGACGTGTGGCGATAGACATTGTGGAGCATTATGAACGGCTGTGCGATGCCAAACCCGATGTAGTACAGAAAGCGATGGTGGTATGCGCCAACCGACCTATTGCCTACCGCCTTTACACCAAGATACGGGAGGTGCGTCCGCAATGGTTCGAGGCAAAGCGGTGCGAGAACGAAAGCCTGCTGACCAGAGAGGAGTTGCAACGATTGGAGCCGCTGCCGATGGTGAACATGGTGGCGACACGCAATGCCAACGACCCGAAAGAGATGTACGACCTGTTGGGCGACAAACCATACAGAAAAATGCTGGACAAGCAATTCAAACAGGAGAAATCCAATTTCCGTATGGCGATAGTGGTGGATATGTGGATAACGGGATTCGATGTGCCGTGTTTGTCGGTGCTGTACAACGACAAGCCGCTGCAAAAACATACGCTGATACAGACTATCTCGCGTGTCAACCGCAAATACGAGGGGAAAGAGTATGGGTTGATAGTGGATTATATCGGCATACGGGAGAATATGCGTGAGGCGATAAAGGCGTATGGCGGTGAGCAGTTTGGACCTACGGAAGATGATGTGGAGGCAGCCTATACAGTGTTTGTGAACGAACTGGAGGGACTGCGTGCGCTCACGCAAAACTTGAACTTTTCACCATTCTTTGCGTCCGACCCGCTGACGCGGTTGCAGTTCCTGCAGCAGGCGGCGGAGTATGTGATGGCGCAGGTGAGCAAAAGTCAGAAAGTGTCGTATCAAACACTTTTCAAACAACATGTGAAACGATTGCGCTCGGCGTATAATATCTGTCAGCCGGCGGGCGTATTGCAAGACGAGGAAATGGCATGGGCACAATGCTATATGGCGATTTGCTCGTTTGTGAGCAAGATGACGCAAGGGCAACGCGACACAGAAGCAATGAACCGCGAAGTGCAACAGATGGTGCGCGAGGCAATAGTGTGCGGCAGCGTAGAGTCAGTGTTCAAAGATAATGACGAAGAACAGATATTTACCGATGACTACTTGCGTGAAGTAGAAGCGAGCGTGAAACTGCCGCATACGAAATTTCAGATATTACTGCGTGTTTTGAAACGTGCTATCCGTGAATATAGCAGAACCAATAAAGTGGCAGCCAAGCGGTTTGACGATATGATGGAAAAGGTGGTGGAGGCGTACAACACACGCGACAAGTTGGATTTTGCCACCAAGGTGGTCGGTGAGACGCTGGGCTCGATACAGGAACTGATAGACAACCGTGTGAACGAACTGTCGGGGCAGTTGGCGGATATATTCCGGCAGTTGCAAACCGATAAGAGTAAGTTCCGCGACTTGGGCATCACCTTCGAGGAAAAAGCATTCTACGATATATTGGTGGAGGTGCGTGATATGCACGGATTCGATTATCCGAATGAGCGATGTGTGGCGTTGTCGCGGAGTATCAATGAGTTGGTGGCGGGGACAGCAGTTTATGCCGACTGGTTGAACAATGGTACGCTGAAGCGCGACCTGGCACGCGATGTATCGAAATTGCTGTATCGAAGCGGTTATCCGCCCGAATGGGACGAAGAAGTGTTCAGAAAAGTATTGGAGCAGGTGGAAAACTTTAAGACCTATGAGGGAGAGTGAAAAACACGGATTTGTGTATGTGGGAAAATTGTTGTACCTTTGTAGTCATGATGATACAACTCAGAGATATTAACACTGCTGACCCTTGCTATCCTTTTGTGGAGCGTCTGTGGGTCGATTCATTTCCGGAAACGGAACGACGTGATACACTGCTGCAACGAAAAAATACAGATGCTAACCCTGTGTTCCACTGCGTGTTAGCCCAACAAGACGGACAACCTGTCGGGTTCATAACCTATTGGGATTTCGACACTTTTTGCTATGGCGAACATTTTGCTACAGACCCCGCTTTGCGCAACTGCGGATATGGCAGGCAAATCTTTCAAGCCGTTTTGGCACACATCGCACGCCCGTTTGTACTCGAGGTGGAAATGCCGGAGGATGAGATGAGCACCCGCCGTATCGGTTTCTACAAACGCAACGGAATGATTATCTGGAGCGATATTCCCTATACACAACCCGCTTACAGGGTGGGGGGCGAGAGCCTGCCCATGCGCCTGATGGCAACATCCGATTTGCAACCCGAAAAGGATGCTGCAGACATCATACGCACAATACATCGCTATGTGTACGGCGTTTAAGATAATTATGAATTATGAATGAAGAATTATGAATTGCATGGGATTGCTGAAGCACCCACTAATCACCCGATAACTACCCGATAACCACTCGATAAGAGCCTGTTTGTGTTAGCGCAAGGGGGCTTCCTTATATTTCTCTTTATATCCACCTGACTCTTTATTACATACTAAAAATATGCTCTGCAACATGATTTGCATTTTTTGCTTGCATATTTTTAGTTTTTGTTGTACCTTTGCAAACGAGAACATTGTTGCGGTTTGGTAGTTGCTTGTCTTGGGGCAACGAAACTTGTCTGAAGGTACCGGGGGTGTTCTTGCTATAAATACCTTATAAAAAACACAATTATGGCTAAAGTTTATCAAGCAAACGAGATCAAGAATATCGCTATGTTGGGCGGTAGCGGATCGGGTAAAACCACTCTGATGGAGGCTATGCTTTATGAGAGTGGTGTGATCAAACGTCGTGGTTCGATTGAAGCGCAATCGACCGTATGCGATTATTTCCCCGTAGAGAAAGAGTACGGATACTCGGTTTTCTCGACGGTTTGTAACATCGAGTTTCAAGGGAAGAAACTGAATATTATTGACTGCGCCGGTTCGGATGATTTTTGTGGCGGTACGGTAGCAGCATTGCAAATGGTTGGTTCGGCACTGATTGTGCTGACCGCAAACAACGGTATCGAAGTAGGTACCCAAAATAATTTCCGTCTGGTGGAAAAAGCCAAAAAGCCTTTGGCATTCGTTATCAACAAATGCGACCACCCGGACGCTGACTTTGAACATACGTTTGCACAACTGAAAGAGAATTTCGGTAACAAGTGCACCCTTATACAATATCCTGTTAACGCTGGCGCAGGTTTCAATGCGGCGATAGATGTGCTCAAGGGCAAAATGCTTGTTTGGGGGCCCGATGGCGGTGTTCCTGAGGAGAAAGAGATTCCGGCAGAACACCAAGAGCGCGTAGCAGAAATGCGTCAGCAACTGCAAGAACAGGCTGCCGAGGCAGATGAGACGCTGCTTGACAAATTCCTCTCCGAGGGTTTGACCGACGAGGAGATTATGCACGGCTTGCGTTCCGTCTATGCCGACGGGTCGATGTACCCCGTTATCTGCACCAGCGCACTGAAAGATATGGGTATTCGTCGTTTGATGGACTTCTTGTTGACCATGGCACCCGAACCTGCGAACTTCAAGTATCCGACCCTCGAGGGCGAGGGTATCAGTCCGGACCCGACGAAGCCGACCAGTCTGTATGTATTCAAGACTTCGGTGGAGCCGCATATCGGCGAGGTGAACTATTTCCGCGTAATGCAGGGGACTGTCAAAGCGGGCGATGACCTGCTGAATATGGACCGAGGCGGCAAGGAACGTATCTCGCAACTCTATATGGTGGCGGGAGCCAACCGTATACCGGTGGACGAGGTCGCAGCGGGCGATATCGCGGCTACCGTAAAACTGAAAGATACTCGTACGGGAAATACTCTCAATGCAAAAGATTGTGATCTGCATTATGCGAAGATAGAATACCCGCAACCGCGTTTCCGTCGTGCTATCCGCCCTGTAAACGAGGCCGATAACGAGAAATTGGCGGCTTTGCTTACCCGTATGCATGAGGAAGATCCGACATGGATGGTAGAGCAGTCGAAAGAGTTGAGACAGATGATTGTTTCCGGGCAGGGCGAGTTCCACCTCCGTACCCTGAAATGGCGTCTGGAGAACAACGAGAAGATGCAAGTGGTGTTCGAGGAACCGAAGATTCCGTATCGCGAGACTATCACAAAGGCTGCGCGTGCCGACTATCGCCACAAGAAACAATCCGGTGGTTCGGGACAATTCGGTGAAGTTCACTTGATTGTAGAGCCATACGAGGATGGTGTACCTGTGAAGGAAGTGTATAAATTCGGCAATCAGGAATATCGTATCACTGTCAAAGACACGCAGGAAGTGCCGTTGGAGTGGGGTGGTAAGTTGGTACTTATCAATTCTATTGTGGGCGGTGCTATCGAGGCACGCTTTATCCCCGCTATCCTCAAGGGTATCATGGACCGTATGGAGCAAGGCCCGCTGACAGGTTCGTATGCCCGCGATGTGCGTGTGATTGTATATGACGGCAAGATGCACCCTGTAGATTCCAACGAAATCTCGTTCCGTTTGGCAGGTCGCCATGCCTTTGCCGAGGCGTTCCGCAATGCCAACCCGAAGGTGTTGGAGCCAATCTATGAGGTAGAAGTGCTTGTGCCGAATGAACTTGTGGGCGATGTGATGTCGGATATCACAGGGCGTCGCGGTATGGTACTGGGTATGGAGACAGAGAAAAACTTTACCTGTCTGCACGCCGAAGTGCCTCTGAAAGAACTGACCTCTTATTCCACTACGCTCAGTTCACTCACCGGCGGTCGTGCAACATTTACGATGAAGTTCAAAGACTACGAACTCGTACCGGCAGACGTTCAGGATAAACTTCTCAAAGAATATGCTGCTGCGAATGCAGATGAGGAGTGATTAGAAATTGGTTTTGATTTATTTTGCGACGGCTCTCCATGGGAATGGGGAGCCGTTTTTTCGTTTGTTTTCTGGAGAAGAGAAATGTCTTGCAGCCGGATACGGTTGCAAGGTGGACTAATGGGTATGGAATACGGAGAAAAATTTACCGGATTTTATGGATGATAGTCAGTCCGTCACGGACAGGGAGGATGACTTGTTCAAAACGCGGGTCCTGCGCCAAATGGTCGTTGAAAGCACGCAGTCCGAGAGTCTGTTTATCCTTGTCGTAGGCGTGGTCGATGATATGCCCGTCCCAAAGGGTGTTGTCCGCAATGAGCCAGCCGCCTACGGGTACAAGAGAATAGACAAGGTCGAGATAGGTGCAGTATTCACGCTTGTCGGCATCTATAAAAACAAGGTCAAAAAGACTGCCTTGCAGGGTAGGGAGTATCTCTTTGGCGTCGCCAATGCGTAATTCAATTTTTTCTCCGAGAGGTGATAGCGACAAGTTGCGGCGAATGGTATCCTCGAGTTCGTCGTTATGTTCAAGGGTGAGCAGTTTGCCTTCGTCGGGTAACCCTTCTGCCAAACAGAGGGCGGAGTAACCGGTAAATGTGCCTAACTCGAGTATGCGATTAGGGTGAATCATCTTGCTTAGCAGCGAGAGCAGACGCCCTTGCACTTGTCCCGATAGCATATGGGAGTTGAGAATATTGACGTTGGTATCGTGGGTGATGAACGCCAAAGCGTCATTTTCCGGTGAGGTGTGGGACTCTATGTAATCGTTGAGTGTCATTTTTCTATAAACAAATATGCAAAAGTACTAAAAAACTTGTAGGTGTGCAAAAAAAGTAGTAATTTTGCGGAGAAAATCGGCGTTTTTGTTACAATAGGTACGATTTTTGAACAAAAAAAGCAATACATTAATTAGTTATGGAAAAGATAGACGATTTGGACAGAAAAATTCTGAGTGTGATTACACATAATGCACGCATTCCTTTCAAAGAGGTGGCAGAGATGTGCGGAGTAAGTCGTGCGGCTGTGCATCAGCGTGTACAGAAAATGTTTGATAATGGAGTAATCATAGGATCCGGTTATCGGGTAAATCCGAAGATGTTAGGTTATCAGTTGTGCGTGTATGTGGGCATAATGTTGACCAAGGCTTCTATGTATAAGTCGGTAAGTGCGGAACTGGAGAAGATACCCGAGATAGTGGAGTCGCAGTATACGTTGGGTGCATATTCGATGCTCATCAAGTTGTATGCAAAGGATGACCAACACTTGATGGAGTTGCTCAACTCGAAGATACAGGAAATCCCCGGCGTGGCAAATACCGAGACACTGACATCTCTCGATCAGCGTATTGAGCGTACTTTGCCGATAGGAGTGGAGTAATAGAAAGATATAGAAAATAGAATAATACATAGTGAGGACAACCTTACTATTAAACTATAGAATATGGAAAGAGTGATTAGTGGCATCCGTCCTACCGGAAACCTGCATTTGGGTAATTATTTCGGTGCAGTAAAGAGTTTCGTACAAATGCAGAATGAGTATGATTGTATGTTCTTTATCGCAGATTGGCACTCTCTCACTACACATCCCAAACCTGAAAATATCCGCAATTCTGCAAGGACAATCTTGTGCGAGTATCTTGCCTGTGGTATCAATCCGGAGATAGCACCGATTTATGTACAATCGGATGTAAAGCAGGTCTTGGAATTGTATCTCTATCTGAATATGAACGCCTATCTTGGGGAGTTGGAGCGTGTTACGTCGTTTAAGGATAAGGCGCGTAAGCAGCCGGACAATGTGAATGCCGGTTTGCTCACATATCCCACGTTGATGGCAGCTGACATCCTGATGCACAAGGCAGACAAAGTGCCTGTGGGCAAGGATCAAGAGCAGAATATGGAGATGGCGCGTCTGTTCGCTCGTCGTTTCAACCGTATGTATGATGTGGACTATTTCAAGGAACCGGAATCGTTCTATTTTAATGCAAAAGCAGTGAAAGTACCCGGTTTGGATGGCAGCGGAAAAATGGGCAAGTCAGAAGGAAATTGTATCTATCTGTGTGATAGTGAGGAGGTTATTCGCAAGAAAGTAATGCGTGCCGTTACCGATGCGGGACCCACAATGCTCAATCAGGAGAAACCCGAGGTAATACAAAACCTGTTTACCCTGATGGAATTGGTGTCGGATAAGCAGACCTACGACTACTTCAACGACCAATATAACAATATGGCGATTCGCTACGGCGATATGAAGAAGCAACTGGCGCAAGACATCAACGCATTTTGTGCGCCTATCCGCGAGAAGATTGTGGCTTATCAGAACGATGATGAGTACCTTGCAAAAGTACTGAGGCTGGGCGCTGAACGTGCATCGGAACGTGCTGAAAAAACGCTGGAGGATGTTCGTCAGATTATCGGTTTTCGCAGAATATAAAGATATATAATCATAGAAAGTTGGTGAAACAATATCGATACATAGTGGCTTTGTTGGTGGTAGTTGCCGGGTTGGCATTGTCTGCTCGTGCGGACGACTATGTGGACGATGTGTACTATTGGGATACTCCGCATAGGACGCAAACCGTGCAGTTGCCCGACAACAAGGAGATGGTAGAATATCAGGATTCGCAGGAAGAATCTACCAATACGTCTGTTGATTATAGGCAAACGGAGATTACTTTTATCGAGGATTCCGTTACAAGGAACGATGCAACCATAATAAAAGCAGTCATTAAACGCCGATAAATATGAAAACCATTCGTCATATAGCCCTTTTGCTTTGTGTGGTGAGTGCTACAGCCCTCTCTGCACAAGATACGCAGCGTCTCAGTGAGCAGGAACTCACCGGTACGGCGCGTTATGTGGGTATGGGCGGCGCAATGACGGCTATTGGAGGCGACCCGTCGGCAGTAAAGGATAATCCTGCAGGATTGGGGCTATACCGCCGTATGGAGGTGATGATTTCCTTTGACGAGCGATATGATAGGACGCATCAGGCAGGAGCGGATTGGAAAAAGAACAATTATTTTGTGGCACCGCAAGCCTCGTGGGTATTTGCATTTGGAGACCCTTATAAGGAACGTGGCGTGATTTATAATAATTTTATGTTTTCCTATTCTCGTTTGCGCACGTTCAATCGTTCTTTGGCGGCAACGGCTACAGGGCAAACGACTTCGCTGGCGGATGTGATTTGCTTGAATACCAACGGTTTGCAAGAGAAGGCTTTGCAGCCTGCGGGGCGTTGGAATGATGTGAATGTGGGTTGGCTCAGTTGCCAAGGATATGATACGTATCTGATCAACCCGACCGAGGTCGGAGGAAACCAATGGACCACTGTGCTGTTGGAGGGGGAGACACTCAGCAACTCGCTTCGTATTCGTGAGTATGGGTATGCTAACCAGTATGGACTGGATTGGGGTATGAATATCTCCAATCGTGTCTATCTCGGTGCGGGCATACGTATGCTTTCGTTCTCATATAGCCAGACGGCAGAGTACTCTGAGAAATTCGGCGGGGGTGGCGACCTGCTGAACAAAACCGATTTGACGATGTCGGGTATCGGCGTGAACGGGGCGTTTGGTATTATCTATCGTCCGGTGGAGTGCTTGCGTTTGGGGGCTTCCATTCAAACGCCTACCGCCAGTACGCTTTCGGTGGGCAATAGCGGTACACTGAGTGCGACCACCGATTCTTTGCGTACAAGCGGTACACCTACCAACTCCACTTCCGTGTCGGGTTTCCGTATGCCGTTGCGCAGTAGTGTGAGTATGGCTTTCCAGATAAAGCAATATGGCCTGCTCTCGTTCCAGTACGACTATCTGCACCAAAAGAATATGAATGATGTGCATAGTTTGCGTGCGGGTTTGGAGATAGTGCCTATCAACAATCTGTTTATCAATGCGGGCTATGTGTACGAATCATCGTTCCGCAAACAAGAGGACATCGTGAAGCACGCCTATGATGCCGTACGTACGGATACCTATTTCCAAAATATACGCCGTACACAATATATAAGTTTGGGAGTGGGCTATCGTGGCAAGGTTTTTGTAGCACAAGCAGCATACCAGTTGGGGTTGCAAGGTATCAATCTCTATGCGCACCAGTTAGCCACGCCCTACGATATGCGCACGCAGACCCACCGTGTGGTGTTTACTTTGGCTTGGCATACGCGGGATTAAAGGAAGTTTCCTACAACATGTTGCCGCGATGTGGGAGAAATAAAAGGAATTTGAGCATTACAAATTGAATCAGTGCCGTATAGCACAGAGACCGGAAAACTCAACAAATACAATTAACCGAGGTAAATGTCTGACCGATGGCGTGCCGATACTCGCCTGCGATGACCTGACGCAAGTCAGAGAGCGGTGGAGGTAGTCGGATTACAAAGGGAAGGACACACCTCAAATCCTATTCTTAGGAGTTTTCTCGAGCAAGATGCTGTGCGGCACTTTTTATAAAAAATAGAGACTATCGGATATGTTCCGGCAGTCTCTATTTTTGTAGGTGTCTTAGTTGAAGAACAACGACAGACCTATCGACAGGACAATGGGTCCCGATGGGGCTTTTATCAACCCTTTGTCGATGGCTGCCTGCTCAATAACAGTCGGCGTAAGGTGCTGAATATATGCCGCTTCGGCAAAGACGCCGAAGTTATGCACTATGAACCATTCCACGCCTGCGGCAAAACGCAGGGTGGGGACTGCGGAGAACTTGTCTTTGAGTTGATAAACATTGCCCGTACCATCCAATGGAACCACTGTCTTGACATACGGAATAGATACGCCCGGCTCAATCGATACAAAGAAATCCCAATGATTGAAATAGGGCTGTGCGTAGAAACCGCGTATATCTTTCACCAACGGAATCCTGTACCCCACGCCCATACCTATTTCGTAATACCACACCTCGCCCGTGCGGACATTGGTGCCTGCCACGCATAGTGAATCATACGTATTGCTGTGGGTGTCGAATGAGATAAACGCAAATGTTCCGTAACTCTTGTGGTGCCGCCAACCGAGACGCATAGAAGAATTGAAGGTCGCTCCCTCAATACCGTTGGGCGTAATACCTGCGCCCAAAACGGTCGGCAAATCCAACGCATCAAAAAAATCGCTAAACGTGTAGCGAGGTTTGATTGTTATGCCGCCGTCAGATGTCAGCCCCTTGTCGCTGTTTGTCGCTGTTGTTTCAGCAAACAGCCCCATGCTCAATGAGCAAAGGGCTGTCAGTATCATCAGATGTTTCATCGCATTTTCTTGGCTTGTGCTTTGGCGTTTTCGCGTGCCATACGTTGCTGCTCACGCTGCATCTTCTCCAAGCGTTCCATAAAACCGGACTTCTTCTGCCCGTTGCCTTTCTTCTTGGCATTGGCTTCCATCTGCTCAAGCAGTTTCTTGTCGTTGATAGTCCAGCGGAAAATCATCGTTTGCAGGATGGTGAAGAAGAGCGAGAGGAGGTAGTAGTAACTCAAGCCGGCAGCGTAGTCGTTGAAGACGAAGAGGAACATCAGCGGCATGAGGTACATCATCCACTTCATAAATTTCATGCTCGGGTCGGTGGATTGCGTCTGCATCGTGATGTAGGTGTATGCGAAGTTGGTGATGGTCATCAAGAGACAGAAAAGGCTCAGGTGGTCGCCCAGAAGCGGGATATTCGTCCCCCACGAGATGAGTGTATCGTATGTGGAGAGGTCGTCCGCCCACAGGAATGATTTGCCACGCAACTCAATGGCGGTGGGGAAGAACCAGAACATCGCCATCACAATCGGGAACTGGAACAGCATAGGCAGACAGCCCGACATCGGACTTACGCCCGCACGCTGATAGAGTGCCATCGTTGCCTGCTGACGCTCTTGCATCTTCTCAGGCGGATATTTGGCGTTGATTTCGTCCAACTGCGGTTTCAGTACACGCATTTTGGCACTCGACTTGTAGGACGCAAACACAAACGGCAAGATAATCAGTTTGATAACCAAGGTCATCAACAGAATCACCAGACCGATATGCAGTCCCCATGAGGTGAAGAGATCGAACATCGGAATCACCAAAATCTTGTCAATCCAACTGACAATCTTCCAACCTAACGGCACCAACTCTTGCAAGTGGAGTCGGTTTTCTTTCTCGACATCTTTGTCGTATGCCTTGAGGGTGTTGTAGTGGTTGGGGCCGAAGAAATAACGGAACGTGGTCTCGTTCTGCCCCGTAACATCGAAACCGACACTGGTTGTAGTGGTATACTCCTTGATGTATCGGCTGTGTTTGTCTTGTGGTGAGGACTCGAAATATGATGATGTAAATGCCTCGTCGGCAATCATCACAGTGGAGAAGAATTGGTCTTTGTAACCAATCCAACGCACGCGGGTATTTTCTTTTTTGGTATCGTGTTTGCTCTCGGAGAGTGTCTCCATGTCGCCGTCGAGGAGCATATATTGCAGTTGTGCGTAGCGTTCCTCAAACTTGCGTCCGCGCTCCTGTTGCGGAATGAGTTGTCGCCACTGCATCTCGAGCGAATTGACATTTTGTGCCAAAACGGTCTGCATATTGTGTGCCTGGATAGCCATGCCCACCATATAATCGTTCTCCGGCAGGGTATATACGAAGTCGAGGTAGGCGTCCTCTTGGTCGGTGTGGAGGCGCATGATGAGCGTTCCTACTTCAGGCTCGATAGGTTCAAAATAGAGGTTGTCGGTATGTAGAATACGGTTGTTGGCAGTGATGAGTGTGAAACTCTGTTTTGCCTCGTCGGCGCGGAAAAGACAGAGCGGGTTCACGCTGTCGCCATACGCCTTATATTCCTTTAATTCCGCACGCGCGATACGCCCGCCTTTGTTGTCAACGTAAAGGCGTATCTTTTCGTTTTCCAATACGGTGGCTTTGTTCTCACCTTGTGCCGATACGGCAAAAGCACCATAAGCGGCTTGCAGTTTGTTTTGTAAGTCCTCGTTGGTAGTCGGTTCATTTGCATGAGCCGAGTCGGCTTGCAGTTGGGCTGTGATTTGGTCGGAGAGGAATTGTGCCTCTTGCTCCATTTGCTGTGCCAACGCGATACTGTCGCGCACACGCTGACGCTCGGCCAATTCTTCCTTCGAGGGGCGACCAACCCACGAGAAACCCACAATAATTATGGCTATCAATAGAAAGCCAATCCAAGTATTTTTATCCATTTATTAGTATATTAATTACAAATTACAAATTACAAATTACAAATTACAAATTACAAATTACAAATTACAAATTATCTCTTTAGGTGCCCGAACATAAAACCGATATACAATCTCGGTCCGCTCGGTGCCGCATAGTTGCGCCACGACACATCCTGATTGCTCAGTTTCGACCCTTTTGCCCCAAAAGGCAGCACCCAATCTATCCGTGTGAGCAGCGAGATATGGCTATTTATCCCGATTTCTAACCCGATATACGGGTCAAGCATAAAAAACGGTGTCTTGGTGTAGGACGCGTTGTATTCCGTGGTCCGCCCGTCTTTGTCCGCTTTGCCTGTCACTCTCTCTCCGTCGTATGGCACATATAGGCGGTTCGTACTTCCGCCGCCGACGGTTATTCCTACTATCGGGCGGACTTTCTTGCCCCAATGGCCGTAATAATCGCACAAGATACCGCCGTACCCTGTGCGTATTTGGCTGCCTGTTTTCATTAGTGGCATCGTGCTGACAAACCCCTCCGAACCGATATGAACGTGGTTCAACAGGTGTATGCGCAATGCCCCGCCTATGCCCATCGTTACACCGCTCTTGGGCAGGTTCTTGCCTTTCATCAACGATGGATTGCGGAACAACTCATCGGGCGATTGGGCAAAAGCATAACCCAGATGCAGCATCATTCCGCCTGAAAAACCGGTAAAAAGGCGGCTGCGTGAGGTCGTTTCTTCCCCTTTCGCCTCTTTGGTAGAAAATTCCGACTGCTGCTTTTGTGCCGGGAGACACAAGGGCAGCAGTGCGAAAAGTATCAACAGCGACTTTCTGCTCATATAAGTGAGAATGCCACATCCATCATATGGGTGAAGTTATTCTGCCGTTCCTCGGCGGTAGTTACTTCGCCTGTGATAAGATGATCGCTTATCGTGCAGATAACCAGTGCTTTATTTCCGCTGCGAGCCGCATTCATATAGAGTGCGGGAGCCTCCATCTCGACACACATCACGCCCATGTTGATCCATCTGTCGTTGTGCGCATTCTCTGTATAGAAGGTGTCTGACGAGAATACATTGCCCACCTTGTAGTGGTAATCGAATTTCTCGCAAGCCTCGGCGGCACGGCGGCATAGATCGAAATCGGCAATAGGTGCAAATGTACCGGGCAGTTCGTATTGCGCGGCGTAGTTCGAGTTGGTGCATGCACCCATAGCAATAGCAAGGTCGCCGATGTGCAGGTCTTTTTGCAGACTGCCTGCCGAACCGACACGGATAATGGTCTTTACGCCATAGAAATTATATAACTCGTAACTATATATACCTATCGACGGAATGCCCATCCCGTGTCCCATCACGCTCACACGTTTGCCTTGGTAGGTGCCTGTATATGCGAGCATTCCGCGTACACTATTCACTTGTACGGCGTTCTCCAGAAATTTCTCTGCCATCAACTTGGCACGCAACGGATCGCCTGCCATAATCACGGTTTCGGCGAAATCGCCGAACTTTGCCCCGATATGGGGAGTAGGTGTGTTGTTCATAATTGTCTGTTTTTTTTACTGAGGTTATTCTATATCTTGTTGTTTAGAAAATAGGCCAAATGCCCATTTCGTTTGTCTTTGTTGACCATTGTACCTGCCATGTTCTTCCATCCACTTGATCCAACATAATGAAAGTATACATATTTTTAGTGGGATAGAGATAAAATCTACCAACTATTTTATCTTCTTCTTTTAAGACTTTTGATGTTGTAGTGAGCGGAGTGACTATTCTATTATTATCTGTTGAGTACTGAACAACCCAAATACGTCCATCCCGAGTATCAATTTTGAGGAAATTATAAAAATTTGTAGTTGGTACTAATTGGTAGGCAGCATTAGGATTTTGTGGATAGACTTCTGTTGTTGTACTTTGTTGTCCAACAACAGATATAGATATCATACCACATAGAAATAAAGCAAATATTTTATACTTCATAATCAAATATCACGTTTAATAGCATCTGTATTTTCTCTATCTATCAATGACATATTGATTTTATCTTGATAGACGATATACATACCATCAGAGAATAAATTTATAATAATGTTTCCTTGTGGTAGTTCCCATTTGGTTTTGAATGAATAGTATTTGGATGAATAATATAGTGAATCAACGACAGTATCTTTTTTATTCGGGGCACCATATTTTTCAGTATATAGAGAAAGTAAATCTTCATATCTTGTACGAGTACCATAACTTAAATCAATTTCGATGCTGCTAATTGATTTTGTTGTGGCAGTGTAAAATATAAACATTTCACTATTACTATACCCTGCAAAATTGCCTTGGAGTTTAATTTCTCTTCGGTCAGTATCATTATATTCAAAAAGCATTGTGTTTGTAGCAACCACAGCATTTGCAAACTCAATGGCTTGTTTCCCTATAGAGATTCCTTTTACACTAAAATGGTTAGACATTGATTGTTGTTGCCCAAGAACGTACGGAGCAAACAAAATTGTTAAAAATATCCCTATGTATATACGTTTCATTTATTTTATATTTATTTTATCACACGATATATTCCCTTTGTCTCAAGAATTCAATCGCTCTTTCGAGGTCGGCGGGGGTGTCAATACCTACGGTCTCAGTGTCGCACACTGCCACCTTGATTCGATACCCGTTCTCGAGCCAGCGCAGTTGTTCCAAACTCTCAGCCAACTCGGCTTTCGATTGGGGCAACTTGGTGATTTTTCCCAGTATATCTGCCCGATAGGCGTACATACCGATATGTTTGTAATGTTTGCCTTGTGCGAGCCAATCTGCCTTGTCCACCCCGCGCAAGTAGGGTATAACGCTCCGCGAGAAAAGCATTGCTTCGTGCGTCTGCTGCGAGAAAACCACTTTCGGTGTGTTGGGGTTTTCTAGATCCGCCCATGTGTCTTCCGTCGTGAACGGCTTAACCAATGTAGCAATTTCCGTGCCGTTGGCATCACCGTTGGGTTCCAGAAAGCAACCCTCGATGGCTTCTATCTGTTCGGGCTGAATAAACGGCTCATCGCCCTGAATATTGATAACCACGGTGTCTCGGTCGTTCTGCTCTCGGTATAGCGGATTGGTAATCAGTTGATATGCCTCGAGGCAACGGTCGGTGCCGCACTTATGGTCGGGGCGGGTCATCACCACTTTGCCGCCAAACTGCGTAACATGGTCATATATACGGTCGTCATCGGTGGCTACCACCACGGTATCCAATACGCGCATAGCCTGTTCATACACACGGCGGATCATTGTCTTGCCGCATATCTCCGCCAATGGTTTGCCGGGGAAGCGGGTGGAGGCGTAGCGTGCCGGTATAATCCCTATAAATTTCATTGTGTTGCTATCTTTTTTAAGCGTGCAAAGGTACAACTTTTTTTCGATATAACCAAATCTGTTGTGCCGCCTGCCAAAGAAAGCAGGCTCCCGCTAACAATGCGGAAGCCTGCAAAAGCCAAATAATAAAAATGTTCCTTATTGGAGTTGTGCGCCGAGGGCGTTGTATTCTACACCGTTCTTGATGATAATCAATTGTCCGTTGCGTACCACTTTCAGTGCCTTTGCCTCGTCAGCAGTTGTGTTGCTGAGAGCAGTCATCGACGGAGTGAATGTGATGTTAAACTGACGTGCATCGGTGCTGATAAATTGCGCCGTGAACGAGTTGTCTGCTGCCAAAACAATGTTTGCGCTTACGATGTCAATGATGTATTTGGTTTGCATATCACCCAGATAACTGCCTTGGGTGCTGTTCATACCATAGAGGGCATCCATCGTGTAGGTACCGGCACCATTGCACTCGAGCAGTAATGAAATAGCATAATTCTCATCAGCAGCCTCAAAGTTAGTAAGACCATACTCGGCGTATGTATCTGCATCTACTGTACCGGTGAGTGTTACATCAATAAATTGGGTCGGAGTCGGGATGTAGTACATCATCACTACATGATAAATGTTTCCGTCTTTTCCCATTACCGATGCGTCAACAATAGTTGTATCGCCGTTGATGGTTACGGTAGCCGTGTTGCTGTCATATTCCTTTACGGCAATCTTGGTCTCGCTGTCGCCGCCAATAGCATAGATTGCGGTGTAAGCATAGTCAAAATCTGTTTTGCCGTAAGTGCCAACCACTTGATTGGAAATAATATCCAATACAACGTAATAACTGTCGTTCATACCGGAAATCTCAAACCATGGTTCTTCTGTATCTGCAGTATTGTTTGTCAGGATACTTACACCCGGAATAATTACGTCAATGGTCTTGCCGGTCGGTACAAATGGCGCATCACTCAACTCAATCAGGCAGTCTTCAACAGTGTTGATACCCATGAGCGATCCGAGCCCCGATTGGTAATAGTAATACAGCATATAGTTGATAGCATACATACTGCTTGCAGCATAATCCAACTCCAGAGTGTAGGTCTGCCCGTTGGCACATACGGCATTCAAGGCAAAATGGTAATTGGGGGCTACATACGTGATGGCTAACGAACCGGAATTAACGTCCGTTGTATCACCGGCAGCGACCACCACTTGACCCTCCGTAAGAGAATAGGTGCCTGCTAATTTTGTACTGTCGTTGTTGGCTTTAACCACAACGTATGCAGCAAAATCTTCGCCGCTGAAGAAATCAAATTCGTACAAAGCATCGGCTCCGGTAATCGAAGCAGGAAAGAACATTGCTTGTGCACCGTCGGCAACAATCTTTCCGTTGCTCACTACGGCAGGGGCTTTCTTAATGTCCATAGCGGGGGCTGCCATAATGCGATTGTGGCCGAAAGCGGTGTACTCAACAGCGGGGAGTGTTGCGTTCAATTCGCCAATGTTCTTTTTACTTGCCCGGGTAGCAAACTCCGGTGCGGCACTTGCGCTCAATACCATAACGGCGGCGCACAAAGAGAGAAGAGTTTTTTTCATAAATGTGTTGTTTTTTCTTTAATTATATAAAACTGCTTATAATGCTGTGATTTGATAATTATGCAGTAGACACTATGAAATCGGTTGCAAAAATATGGAAAATTCTTTGAATGTGCAACACTAAGTGCTAAAATTAACCAAAAAACAAAGCATTTTTATCTTTTTGCTGTATGGTTATTCGTTTTTTTTCTGTATAGCGGGATATTATTTTCTCTTGTTCCTTATTCGGCAAACGTCCTTTTTGTTAATATCTGCTTTCCGTTGATCAAGAACTTCCACTTACGAAGGAACTACGAAGGAACTACGAAGGAACGTCGAACCTCAAAATATATACGATTGTTAAGATTTTAGATAAAATCCAATCTCCGGAGGCGTTTCAAAAGCGCAGTGTCTGTCATTCCGAAAGATTTGTTGTGTCGGTTCTGTTTCTTGCAAAATTCGGGGTTCTCTAATCCCGAATGGGCACTAAAATACTTTTGTCGTTTTGCTTGCGTATGTTAGATTTTCTTTGTAACTTTGCACGGAGTTTGAAATAGCTCCGAATAAGGGGTAAAATACCGGAAATATACCTGTAAAACTACTAATCAACATGATGAAAAATAACAACTATTGCGTAATTATGGCGGGCGGTATTGGAAGCCGCTTTTGGCCGTTTAGCCGAAATTCTCGACCCAAACAATTCCTGGATTTCTTCGGGACTGGACGCAGTCTCCTCCAAATGACGGTGGACCGTTTCCGCCCGGTGGTACCTATCGAGAATGTGCTGATAGTTACCAATGTTCAGTACAAAGAACTGGTAATGAAACAGATACCTGATTTGCAACCCTCGCAGGTGCTGTGCGAACCCGCACGCCGTAACACGGCTCCGTGTATCGCCTATGCCACGGCACATATCAAGGGGGTGCTGCTCCAGCGCGCCATTGCCGAGGGAAAAATGGCACAAGGCGAGGTCCCTGACATTAGCAACCCGCTCTATGATGCCAACATTGTCGTTGCGCCGAGCGACCACCTTATCTTGCAAGAACAGGCATTCCGGCAGACTATAGAGAATGGCTTGTCGTTCGTGGAGAAGAATGATGCCATTCTTACTCTTGGTATGAAACCTACACGCCCCGAGACGGGATACGGCTACATCCAGATGCAAAATGCACAAGACGCAATGTGCAGCGCGGAGGCTGTCTGCAAGGTGAAAACCTTTACCGAGAAACCGAACCTCGAGTTGGCAAAAGTCTTTATGGAAAGCGGAGAATTCCTGTGGAACTCGGGCATATTCTTGTGGAATCTCCGTACTATTTACTCGGCGTTCCATAGTTTCCTGCCCGAGATAGTGGAGAAATTCCGCGAGGGGTACCTCTATATGGGGACAGACAGAGAAGACGATTTTATACAGCGTATTTTTCCTACTTGCCCCAATATCAGTATCGACTACGGCGTAATGGAGAAGGCGCAAAATGTCTTTGTCCTGCCGTCCGACTTCGGCTGGTCGGACCTCGGTACGTGGGGGTCGCTTTACGAACTGAGCGACAAGGACGACAACGGCAATGTTACGCTCCATAGCGAAGCCTCTTACTACGACAGCCACCGCAATATCGTTACTATGGAGAGCGGCAAACTGGCAGTCATACAAGGATTGGACGACATGATTGTGGCCGAGCAGGGCAATGTGTTGCTCATCTGCCATAAATCCCAAGAGCAGCAAATCCGCCAGTTCGTCAACGACGCCAACGACCGATACAACGGTCAATTCAATTAGACAAATATCCCACCTTTTACTATCAATATGAGTTACCTCAATTTTGACAAGACATTGTTGATTAACTTGGAGCGGTCGCTCCCCAAGGAGATGATACGTACCAACCGTGCGGGAGCGTACAACTCCACCACGCTCGTTGATTGCAATACCCGTAAGTACCACGGGCAGTTGGTACTGCCGTTGCCGGAACTGGGGCAGGACAATTATGTGCTGCTCAGTTCGTTGGATGAGACCGTTATCCAGCATGGGGCGGAGTTCAATCTCGGTTTGCACAAGTACGGCGAGAATACCTATTCGCCCAACGGGCATAAGTATATACGCGAGTTTGACTGCGAGGTTATCTCCAAAACTACCTACCGTGTGGGCGGCGTCATTCTTACCAAAGAACGTATGCTCGTCAGTTTCGAACCGCGCGTGCTGATACGTTATACTCTCCTCGAATCCGGCTCACCTACATTGTTGCGCTTCCGACCGTTCTTGGCGTTCCGCTCGGTGAACGAACTGACGCACGAGAATCCTCGTGCCAACACGAATATGGACGAGTGTGAGAATGGCAGATGCAACCAAATGTATTCGGAATTCCCGCATTTGTATATGCAGTTCTCCAAGGCGGTCGAATACCATCACAACCCTGCGTGGTACAAGGGAATTGAATATCCCAAGGAGCAGGAACGCGGATACGAATACAAAGAGGACTTGCTTGTACCAGGCTGGTTCGAACTGCCGATGCGCAAAGGCGAGAGCGTCATCTTTGCTGCGGGAATCACCGAAACGGACACGGCTAAACTGAAAACCGTTTGGGCAAAAGAACTCAAGCGACGAAATGCCCGCACGGATATGTTCGCTTGTCTGAAAAACTCAGCCGCACAATTCTACAAACGCGAGGGCGACAAGTGCTATCTGTTGGCGGGGTATCCGTGGTACCACGCACAGGCACGCGCGGCATTCTTTGCAACACCGAGTTGCACGCTCGATATCGACCGACCGGAGTATTGGGACGCTATCATCGACCAGACTGCTGTCGCCGAGGTACGTGCGTTTATGGCGGGGCAGACCGACCAAGTGAGAATGGAGGGAATGGATGACCCCGATGTTCTGCTATGGTTCGTGCGGGCGTGCCAGAAATACGCCCACAAATATACGGTACACGAAGCAGCCGCGAAGTACGGAGAACTCTGTCGCGAGATTGTGGAATACTATCGCCGTCAGAACCACCCGCGGGCTATCGTCCATCAGAACGGCTTAATCTGGGTGAACGGCACAGAGCGACCTGCTACATGGATGTCGGCGGTGGAGAACGGACGGCCGATAACGCCGCGTACGGGCTATGTGGTGGAAATCAATGCCCTGTGGTACAATGCCTTGAAATTTACTGAAGAGATGCAACGCGATTTGGGCAAAGAAGCCGTTGCCGACCTGCTGGAATACCAGGCGGAAATTATGCGCGATTCGTTTATCCGCACCTTCTGGAACGGACTCTATCTGGATGATTATGTGGTGGGCGACTACCACGATAAAGAGGTGCGCCCAAACCAGATATGGAGTGCTGGTTTGCCCTACTCGCCGTTAGACCGCAAGCAGATGAAAGCCGTCGTCGATATATGTACCAAGGAACTGCTTGCCCCGCGCGGACTGCGCACACTCTCGCCTAAAAGCGGCAACTACCGTCCGTTCTATGTGGGCGGGCAGTTGGAACGCGACCGCAACTTCCATAACGGTCCTATCTGGCCGGCTTCTATCGCCGCCTATGCACGCGCATACATGACTGTCTATAAGCGCAGCGGACTGAGTTTTATGGAGCGCCTGCTCGTCGGATATGAGCGTGAGATGAGTGAACTCTGTATAGGTACGCTCAACGAACTCTACGACGGCAATCCGCCGTACCGTGGACACGGCGGTATGAGTTTCGCTCCAAGTGTGGCAGCAGTAATATCTGTTATCGACACAATGAAAAAATACAAAGAGACTTCCGAGGAGCCTCAGAACAAAACACAAGAATAGACATGAATGCACTAATGTTCGGGTGGGAGTTCCCGCCTCATATCTTAGGAGGATTAGGTACCGCCAGTTATGGACTGACACGCGGTATGGCACAGCAGCCCGATATGCACATCACTTTCGTCATCCCTAAACCGTGGGGCGACGAAGACCAATCCTTCTTGCGCATCATCGGAGCGAACAGTGTGCCTATTGTGTGGAAAGAAAATAGTTACGACTATGTGCGGCAGCGTATGGAGGGCAGAATGTCCCCCGAAGAGTACTTTCGGTTTCGTGATGGCATACGATACGACTATCGCCGAATAGGTACCGACGACCTCGGTTGTGTGGGCTTCTCCGGTCGCTATCCCGATAATCTCATCGAAGAGATTGGCAACTATGAGGCAGTGGCGTCGGTGCTTGCTAATAGCCTGGATTTCGATATTATCCACTCCCACGACTGGTTGACCTACCCCGCGGGGGTCTTTGCCAAGCATATATCGGGCAAACCGTTGGTCATCCACGTCCACGCTACTGATTTCGACCGTAGCCGAGGCAATGTCAATCCCACTGTCTATGCTATCGAAAAGCGCGGAATGGACGAGGCGGATCATATTATGTGCGTGAGCAACCTGACCCGTCAGACCGTCATCGACAAGTATGGTATCGACCCGCGCAAAGTCTCTACCGTGCATAATGCTGTGGAGCCATTGGCAAACCCCGATGAGTTTCAAAAGAAACCACGCAAAGACAAACTGGTAACTTTCTTGGGGCGTATCACCATGCAGAAAGGACCGGAGTACTTCGTCGAAGCGGCAGCACGGGTATTGGAAAAAACCGACGGCGTACGCTTTG
>OQVT01000329.1_pt1 | contig 24826 bp, 14 predicted proteins | sample 1691561 | NCBI WGS metagenome assembly OQVT01 (sample SAMN03418260, study PRJEB22391) | human gut metagenome | biome: human-gut; feature: organic feature; material: feces | host: Homo sapiens | place: Tanzania | collected 2013-01 | reverse complement strand
TTGTCGAGGACAAAACGATAGCCGAGACGGCGTTTGATCTCGTCCATGTGTTTGGTTTGAATCCACCAATTGAGAATCTCCTTGTGATAGTCTCGGTTGAGATAGGTCCAGTGGAAACGCTCCATTTGGTCAATGGCGTTACTTCCCTCGGACTGCGCACACTTGTTGCAAGTCTCGCCGCCCATCATGGTGAAACGCGTGTCGGCTTCCCAGTAGGTACGGTCAACATTATTACGGTAGGTTCCGACATCGTTGCTGCAGGATACGAAGCAGTCATTATGCCCACCGAGACGTGCTTTGGCAGTAGGTTGGTATGCCTCGGCATCGGTAAGCGGGTCGGTAGAGAGATTGCGGTCTTTGAGATACTGCATCTTGTACTCGGGCGTACGCAGGCAGATTTGTCGGTCGGCAGGGAAAGCCTCCAGCATGTGGTCTAACATTTGCCAGCGCGGCTCATACTGCTCAGATGTCTTGGGGTTTCTCGGGAAACCCGATGTGTAGTACCATTCGCCCCACGAACCGATAAAACCGGCTTGGATACAAAGTATGACATCGGCATTCTTTTGGAGTACAGGTGCTACGGCATCTATATGTTTTGAAACCCACTCGGGCGTTGCGTCCCACGGTTTCTGATTGTTGGCATAACCATCTTTGTATGCAAAACGAACAATCACCTTAGAGCCGCCATTGCGAATGGCATCGAAATTGGTTTGCATACGGTCGAGATAGGCCTGCGGTATTTCGCTTCCAACTATAGAATCTGTACCATCACTTGCTTTTACAGTTCCGATATAGTCAGTCAGGTAATAGACATGCAGGAGCAGCGATACAGCGGTCATTGTGCGCACAGTCTCAATGGTAGAAGCCGAAGCGTGTGCGTTCAGGTCAGACGAGTTGTAGGACACGTGAGCATAGAAACCACGCTCAGGATTGGGAAAAATCTCGTTGGACTCGGTATAATAGATTGTACCTTCCGGGTCTTTCTCCTCCTGCGGAGGGTTAGGCGTGGTGTGGCACCCTGCTATGAAAGGCAGTGCCAACAGCGGTAAAACAGACAGGAAACGTTTCATTTTGTTACAGATAGGGGGAATAAAAAGAAAAAACAAGTATGGGTGCGTGGTTATGCACCCCGACACCCATACTCTCAACCAACATTATTTAAGTGTAAAAAAGTATCTCTACCCCGCCCTATTGGAACAGGGCAAAGATACTTTGGGAAAGATTAGTCAGCGAGGTCGGTTTTAACGGTCATCAACGGAGCCTTAACTTCTACGCCTGTCTCGTCTTGGTCAGCGTTAGGCAATACACCTACAGAATTCCAATTTTGTTGGATATCGAAACCAATCTTGAACTCGTTTTTAATCTCAACAGGGATAAGTTCGCGGAGGATCTGGATTTCAACCATATTGTCGGAGATGATTTGCGATGTTCCGATTGGCAGGTCGCCCTCACCAACGAGTGCACCCCATTTGTCGCTTGCATCGTGGTCTTTGGTAGGATCAGACCAGATCCACCCCTCTGCTCCGACTTCGCCCCACCATTTGAATACTGCGGGGTTGTAGTTGCTTGCCAGCACACCGTCATCACCCTTCGAGAGAATAGCGGTCTCCAAGCATACGTCTACGCTACCTACAGCGAACTCGTCCGCATAACCACCGGTTGCATCGCTGTTGTCAGCATCAATATAGATGTGGAACGGTACCCATGAAAGATCGGTAACCTTAGCAGCGTCCCACTCAACAAGCACGTTGAGGTACATCTTGTCGTTGTACACCTTTACGCTCTTGAGGGCACTACGGTTCTCAACAGGGTTTGCTGCAGAGGTAGTAGTAAATACATATTCTGCGGGTAATTTATCCCAGTCAGCAGCGGATTTGTCCGATGTACTGATCTTCGAAACGAACTCGGGTACTTCGGGTTCCGGATCGGGAGTAGGAGTGGGAGTGGGTTCACCTTTTTTGTCACATGCTACGAAAGCAAGTGCTGCTGCACACATAAGTGCAAATTGAAACTTTTTCATAATAAAATTGTGTTTTAAATGTTGTTGATTGTAATTGTATGTTGATTGATTTAATATCCAGGGTTTTGTTGGATACCGCTAACCGTCCATTCCGCATTAGGAATGGGGTATTGGATATGATTGTAGTCAGGTTTGACGATTGCCCAAGGTTGTGCACCCGGGTAGCGACGATCCATATTCATATTGTTGCGATATACATCGAACATTCGGTAACCCTCGAAAGCAAGTTCCAAACGACGCTCGTCCATAACAACATCGAAGACGGTAGCGTAGCCGTGCATATTCGTAGTAGAGAACATTCCCTCTGCCGGAATACCCGCACGCTTACGGATTACATTGACGTCGTCGAGAGCCTTTTGGTCCTGACCAAGTTTGGCATACGCCTCGGCACGGTTGAGGATGACCTCACCCCAACGGCTGAAGACGGGGCTCGAAAGCGTAGGACTACCGTCCTGATAACCGAACTTGGTAACGAACCACTTCGGATAGTTGTAGCGGTTAGTCATCGGGTGGCTCACACGTGCCAAGCAGTCTTCGTCCTTATACATTACGTGATACTCGCTGTATTCACCTTGTACGGTGCGTTTTTCAACCGTATATGTCTTCCCATCTTCTTGGAACGTGAAGTTATCACCACTCGGAGTAACTTTCATAACGATGTTTTGACGTCCAGATGCATCATCGGGTGTTTCCGGATCAGGGAAATAGACATTATAGTCCGATGAGACAGTCTCCGGGAACTGCGGTTTGATAAATGCCGTATAGCGAACATCACTCGGATAACGCTCATAGAGATACAGCAGCGGGTCAGAGGGATAGATTTCGCCCCATCCACCGCCGTCGCCATTGTACATAGAACCGGCAGAAGACTGCCCCTTATCATCCACCAACTCATGGGCTACACAGAAAAGGGTCTCCGAGGAGGTCTTTGCATTAGCAAAATAGTTAGCCAAATCGGGATCAAGTTTGCTCTCGGCAGTGGCACCATTGAGCATTTCCTCTACAGTAGAGATGACCTCATTGTTCATACCCATATAGAGATAAACACGCGAGAGGAGACCAAGGGCGGCATCGTGGCTCGGATAGCCCGCATTGCCACGCGATTTACCCATATACTGCGCTGCCAACTTAAGGTCAGCCACAATCTGCTCATACACTTTGCCTACCGGCTCGCGAGTGGTGGCAGAAGCGGTGCTTGTCATAAGAGGCACCCCCATATTGTCGGTACCCTGACTATATGGTTTGGCATAGAGTGTAACCATGTGCAGGTGCATCAACGCACGCATATAGTATGCCTCACCGAGGAGTTGTTTATCCGTCAGGTCCTTTTTCTCAAGGGTCTCAATAACCGTATTCGACATATAGATCACCTTGTATGCCAACATCCAAAGCGTACTGACATTCTTGAGGTTGTCGGTCATCATATATGCCAATGCCTCATAGAGGGGGTCGGTTGTTTTGCCTGCCAAGCAGACGTTGTCTGCCGGGAACTCAGCCAACTGGGTATAATGACGCACATAGGTATTACCGCTGGCATAGCCGACATACTCTACCTCATCCTTAAGCATAGCATAGCAACCATCCATAATATACTCTGCACCTGCTTCATCTTGGAGCAACGCATCAGAGTTTAACTCGTCTGACGGGAAGAAATCGAGGCTGCAACTCGAAAGCAGCAAACCTGCAACAACCGTCATGGATAAAAATATCTTTTTCATATTCGTCTTTCTTTTTTAGCATTAGAAACTGATTTCTACACCACCTTGGAAGGTACGGCCGACAGGATAGGTATTGGAGTACATACCTGCGAGGTCGTAGGTAGATGTGGTAAGCGTAATTTCAGGGTCCATACCCGAGAACTTGGTTGCCGTAAAGAGGTTGTCTGCCGAGAAATAAATACGGCAACGCGTCATATAGGCTTTCTTAATAAGTTTGGTCGGGAAATCGTAGCCCACGGTGAGGTTCTTGATACGGAAGTACGAACCATCCTCGAGATAACGCGACGAGATAGCGTTGGAGTTCTTGTTACCATTGAGCATAGCCTTCGGGTGAGTAGCGACATCACCTGCTTTCTCCCAACGCGACCAACCTTGTACCGAGTTTTCGATAGACATCTGGTTGTATCCTACATAGGCACCATCGGCATCGGTGGACATACGAGTATAGTTGTATATCTTGTTGCCATAAGTGAAGTTGGTGTTCACACTCAGGAAGATACCATTCCAACTGAGTTGGGTATTGAGACCACCCGAGAAGAGAGGAGTTGCCTTGCCTACCACGTGTGCATTGGTAGCATTGTAATCGTTGGTAGTGGTTTTGTTGCCATTCTCATCCAAGACATATTGTTCGTTCTCATCTACTACATACCACAGCGGGTCGCCATTCTCGGGATCAACACCTGCCCACTCTTTCATATACCAAGAATAGATGTCTTGTCCCTCTTTGACCTGCTGGCTTACGCTGGAAGCAGTCTGCAAGAACGGACCATTCGGGGTCTTGGTAACACGGTTGCGATTAAAACCGATATTGAAACCGATGTTCCAATTCCATTTATCGATATTGAGTACATTCGCATCCAAACGATACTCGATACCCTGGTTGCGAACCGAACCTGCGTTCTGCGTAACCTCGAAGAAACCAGTAGAAGGAGCAACCGGTACATTGAGGAGCAGCCCCGTATTATCGGTATTATAGAGGTCGATAGACATATCTATGCGATTGATAAACGCGAGGTCGATACCCACCGCCGCCATGTTGGCAGTCTCCCAGTGGAGAAGCGGGTTAGCCAAACGACTCGGCGTAGCCGACACCTTGTTTTGGTAGAGACTATTGAGCGCATAGGTAGCAAGATATTTGTATGCGGGGATATTGTTGTTACCCGTGATACCGTACGATGCACGGAGTTTGAGGAAAGAAACAACATCTTGCGATTTCATAAACTCTTCGTTGGAGATGAGCCACGAAGCAGCCACCGAGGGGAAATAACCTACACGATTTTTGGGGGCAAAGATACTGCTTGCTTCAGCACGGAAGGTAGCCGTCAAGAAGTAGCGTTTGCCGTAGTCGTATTGCGCTTGGATAAACGTTGCCCAACTTGCACCCGGAATCTCATAACCACCTACAGAATAAGGAGTGCAGGAGTTGAGTGCGTCCACGCCATTCGGCATACCAGTACCGGCAGCGTTGGTGTATTCCGATTTCCATGTGCTGTACTCATAGCCGAGCATACCACTGAGGCTGTGCTGCCCCCATTGTCCATTGGCTTTGAGGATATTGATTGTACCGAAACTTTTGCTCAATCCGAGACTATTGCTCAGATAACCATTAGCATACTCGGAGTCGAATGCACGCGGGTCGCGGTATTCGGTAGATTTGTAGTAGCCTGTGCTGAAAGTGTTAGTAGTCGTAAAATGGAGCCAATCGGTGAAATGTACGTTGAATACAAGCGTACCATTAAAATCAAAATTATTTGATTTTGCATAGTTGTATTGGGTTGTATTGAGCGCATTCCACTTACTCTGCGACCACCATTTGCCGCCGTTATCGGAACGGGTATCACCATTTACATAGAGATATTTGCCCGTAGAGTTGCCGTCAGCATCGAGTTCATAAGGATTATCCCACGGCATCTTGTTGAACGCATCATCAAGCATAGTCCATGACGGAGCATAATCAACCGATGACTTGGAGAACGAAGCACGTACACTCATATCGAGCCACTTGGTCAGGTCTGCGTTCATAGAGAACTGACCGCTCACTTTCTGCATACCCGTACATTTGAGAGTACCTTCCTCGCCATAGTAACTGAGACCTGCATAGTAGCCGATTTTCTCCGAACCGCCCTTGACGGAAACGTAGTAGTCTTGTACGACACCCGTGCGGAAGAACTCGTCTTGCCAGTTGTAGTCCTGCTCCAAGAGGCTCTTCGGGTATTGGCTATTGAAGACCGTCTTCGAATAGAGCGACTTGTGGAAATTGTACAACTCGGCAGAATTCATCATCTTATAATTGCTATAGAGGGCTTGTTTGGCACCTGCAGTAGCCTTGATATCGACAGATAGTTTGTCATTTTTCTTACCCTGTTTGGTGGTAACGACGATGACACCACCTGCAGCCGCAGCACCATAGATACCCGTAGCACCTGCATCTTTGAGGACAGAGATTGTCTCAACATCTTGCGGGTTGAACGAAGCACCCATCACACCGTCGACCACATAAACAGGGTCACTCGAAGCAGTAATAGAACCGGTACCACGCACACGAATCTGTGCTGCATCACCAGGCTGACCGCCCGCATTGGTAACCTGCACACCTGCCACTTTACCTTGCAACATATTTCCCACATCAGAAGTGGTAACATCGGTGAGTTGGTCAGCCGAAACAGTAACCACCGCCGATGACAACTCAGCTTTCTTCACTGACGAATACCCCAAGGAGACCACCTCTTGCATCATGATGGCATCGGATTGGAGGGTAACGCTCAGGTGAGGAACCGCTTTGTGTTCTTGGGACTTGTAGCCCATAAAGGAGAATACCAACGTAGCACCATTGTCCACCTCAATCTCATAGTTACCATCGAAATCGGTGATTGTACCCGTTGTTGTCCCTTTGACTACGATACTTGCTCCCGGCATACCGAGACCGTCCTCGGCAGAGGTTACCTGTCCTTTGACCGTAATTGACGCAAAGGCGGATGTGGTACCCAAGAGCAATGCCATACAAATAACATGAAATGTTTTCATCTGTACTTATTTTAGGGTTTGTAATTAGTTTTTTTGTTTCCTACGCACCTGCGGTGCGAGAGAAATAAAAGAAATGAAAGAAATTACTTTTTTTCTTTTACTTCCAATAAATAGTTTCCGACAAAGTCGGCATTGATGGTCGGGTTATCACCGCTTACCTCGAACTCCATAGGATTCTCAGCCGTGTAGGTAGTTGCCGTATAGGTTTTGCCTTTTTCCAGCCCACGCAACTCTATCTGCCCCGTGTATTGGTCGGCATAGAACGCGTAGTAGAGGTTGCCATGCTGACGAATGACGTGTGCTTCGGGATAGTCGAAACCATACGTATATAGGTTCAGATACTCTCCGCGGGCGAGGTCCTTCTCCTTATATATACGCATCCAATGGCGGATGAGTTGTTCTTTCTCGGGTGTAAGGAGGAAGGATCCCGAAGCATGAGAATTATCTTTCGGATAGGTAAACTTGGTACCGATGACCGAGCCTGTACCTATTTGCGAAGCGAAGTCGGTACCTCCGTCGGTGAGTTCCACATGGTCGCCATAGTATGCCATCTGCGGAACCATAGCCGCATACGCCTTGCGTTTCATGCGCACTTGCGCCGAAGAAGTCGGGTCGGACGCCACTGCCTGATTGATAAAAGGCAAGAGATAGTAGTTCATAGAACAACCACAAGGGCAGACTTGAATGACAGCGTGCGGATGGATGGCACGCGCCTGATTGTAGATATTCTCGAAATAGGACGGCAGTTTCTCCACCGCCTCTTCCGGATAGTCGAGACCAGAAGCATCGTTGTAGTCTGGCATACAGCAATTAAGATGCTGACCGTCTATCTTGAGTCCATCGAAGTTCCATACAGAGAGGAAACGATGTAAGAGGTCGTTGGTGTATGCAGTGGTAGCGGGATTGACCGGCGAGAGATACCAACTATCCCACCATGTGATAAATTCAGGCGCATATTCCTTGGTGCGGAGCAGCATCTCGGGGTGCTCACGCAACACACGTGTTCCGGGGTCTGCCGCCAATGGTGCCCACCACAATTTGGCATACATACCACGACGGTGAATCTCATCGGTAAGACGACGCATATCACGGTCGCCCCCCGGGAAACGACTATTGGTTTCCCAATCGCCTTCGGCAATCTGGTAGCCATCATCGACGTCCACCCAACGGAAGCCGAGTTCTGCCACCTTGTCGAGTGTGCCGATGACCTCGTTGATAGTGAACTGACGCTCATATCCCCATGCACACCATACCGGTTCGAACGCCTCGTTCTCAGACGGTTGCATACGTACCCCCTCTTCCGTTTGCATCACCGAAGAGAAAGTGCGAAGGGCATTGAAGAAGTCTCCCTGATGGTTGTATCGGAACGCCGAGAAGCAGCGAAGAGTATCGCCGGTATTGAGCAGAAGCGGTTCTTCGTACTCATAACGAAGCGACATTGTTACAGCATTGTCGTAGCGTTTCCATTCGACAGGCATAGAAATCATACGCAAGACCGGTTCGAACAATCCGATTGCCACACCGCCATTGCGCGTCCACAGGTCGATCATCGGAATACCGCCTCCGTAGTCGCAGTTGTTCATACCGAGGTAGTTCTGCTTGTAGAAACCTTCCTTGACCGGCAATACCCAATCGAGGCGTGCAGAAGTGGAGGAGGGTTGGAGACTCCAAAGAACGGTGTCAGTAGCCTCCACCCGTGTGCGACACATCTCATAAGCACGGACGGTGATAGGTTTACCTTTGTTTACGTAGTAGGTCTCGATACGTGTGAGACCCGGGTACTGAGCCACAGACGTAGAAGTTTGATGCTTTTCTACGATGACCCCATTCTCGGAATACGGGAACCGGGTCATCGTAGCCGCATCACACTCCAGCAGGTCGGTTTCAGGTTTAGGCGAAGAACAACCTGCTGCGAGTGCAACAATACCAATTACTACTAACCAACAAACTTTTTTCATTTGTTTTTGCTTTTATAGTTGTTACAGACACTATAGACACTATGAAATTACTTGTATTCCTGCAAGATACGGGTAGCGTTCTTGTAGTAGATTTTCTCAAGCACCGAATCGGGGAGATAGAATCCCGACAATGGCCAATGGTAGTTGAAATCGTGGATATAGAAATGCTCATCGGCCGTTTCAAACACGCGGAATATATTGCGATACATATCTGCGCCCATACCATTGTCGGTACCAAAAAGAACACGGTCCTGATACTTGATAAGGAAGTCGCGTGTAGCGCGCGGTGTCTGCGCAGCCTCTGCCACACGTGCTGCAATATCCACGTAGAGATTGGGATATTTATCCAACAATGCGCCCAGACGCGGCAGGTCCTGGTTCATATTAAGGTAGTGGCACGCGATAAAGATAGTATTGGGGTTCTCGCGCACAGCATTCTCAAAGGAGGTCATCAGACCATCGTATCCGAGACAGTCCGCAGCCGTGGTGTCCACGTGCCAGACAGCACCGTTTGGCAAACCATCATTGTATCGGTCCTGCGGGAGATACATCCAATAGGGTTCTGCGATATGGATGGATATAGGCATGTGCAGTTCACCACACTTGGTCAGCACAGGGTGCAGACGGGGGTCATCGAGGTGGATTCCGCGTCCTTCAGTGGGGCGTGCGTAGAGGTCTCCCTCTCCCTTATCGCCCATCTCACCTACACCGATAGCGCCGAGGGCGTGGCATTTCTCGAGGTATGCAATAGCCTCGTCGGCGGAACCATCTTGGAGCATTCGGGTGTAGTCGAAACAGCACCAGAACCTGAAACGGTCCGGATAATCGGCATAACGCTCAATCACGCTCTCCAAGGGGTCGCCAATCCACGAACAATGCATGATGTGGGTCTCGGAGATACCACAAGCGTCCATTGTCTTCACCCACTCTGCGACCTCTTCTTTGGAAACAGCATAGTCGTGGGAGTGGAAGTCGATGACAGGGAACTTGCCTTTCTCCACATAGGTCTCGGGAATGTTATTCACATTGACGGGTCGATAGTCGTTGAGCAAGATAGTGTCCATCGGACTCTCTACCGGTTTCGAACCCGAATTATTGGTGCAAGCCACCATAGCCAAGGCAGCAAGACCGAAGATTAGTGTTTTTTTCATATTCAAACGGGACTCCCCCGCACCCCCTCAAAGAGAGGGACAAGCAGAGTATATTATTGGGTTAATGTATCTCTAAAAGATGCTTATGGTATGCTTTATCCTTCGTGTATCTCTCGTATATCCTTCGTATATCTCTCGTAGAGGACAGCATCAGGCTTCGAAGCCGAAACGTTCCTTTGCGACGCGCTCGACGTCCTCGCGGGAGGTAAAGGCGCCAGTACCGCCTGCGGCGGTAGTATTGACAGCCCCTGTCATATTGCCGTATTGTTGGCAATCCTCAAGCGGTTTGCCCTGTACGAACCGAGAGATAAAGCCCGAGTTGAACGAGTCGCCGGCGCCGATAGCGTCCACCACCATAGTATTGAGCATAGCCTCTTGCTGACGACGCACCCCATCTGCGGTAAGCAGGAGTGAGCCACGGCTGCCCTGTTTGATAACAGCGGCATTGATATAAGGCAATATTTTGTCGATTGCCTCGTCCACTGTTTTGCTGCGTGTGAGCGCACAAAGTTCCTTCTCGTTGGGCATAAAAACAGAGATAAGCGGCAATACCTCACGATAGTCCAAGTCCCATTGCTCAACCGGGTCCCATTGCGTATCGAGCGAAGTGGTAACGCCGTTCTCTTTGGCAAGACGCAAGATCTGCATCAAGTCGCGTTTGAGAGCACTCTGCATAAAGACCGATGAGATATGTATATGCTTAGTGGTTTTGAACACATCAGGGTTGATGTCGGACAGCCCCATAGCGTCCATAGCCCCTTGATAGGTAAGGTTAGCACGATCCTCATCGTAGTTCATACAGATAGTGGCACCTGTGGCATACTTATCGGTACGGATGAGATATCGCGTATCGACATGCTTGGCTTGGAGACTTGTCTCGACGAGGTCGCCAAACGAGTCGTTGCCGATCATTCCGCAGAAAGCCACCTTGCTGCCCAACGCAGCGGCGTTGGCAGCAAAGATAGCGGTACTGCTACCGAGGGTGAGGGTCATATTGCGTGCGAACTTCTCCTTACCGATCTCCGGAAACCCGTCGATTTGGTTGAGAATCAAGTCCACATTGAGTTCACCAAGGGCGATGATGTCAAACAATGCACAATTCATATTCTTTTGGGGTGGGTTGAGAAGTTGAGGAGTTTATGAGTTGAGAAGAAGTTGAAAGTGTTGAGAAAGTTAAGTAGTTTAATGAGTTCAACCTTTTCAACTCCTAAACCTATTCAACTTCTCCTAAACTGCTCAACTATTCAACTCATCAACTTATTTAATGTAATCGTTCAAGTCGATGAGGTTGAAAGCACGGTAGTACTTGTCCATATTATGCTCAATACGCATCAGGACTACTTCTTCGGCGTGAATTCCCAAGCGTTCGAGATTGTCGTAGAGCATCCGGCGTGCTACAAGCGCCTCCGGTTTTTGCCAGATATAGCGGCAACCGGTCTTGACAAGCCACAACTGACGTTCCGGCGTGCACTCCTTGAGGTCTTTGCCCACTTCCTCGCCGTGAAGCCATTTCTTCCAACGATTGGATTCGTACACGCACTGCCAGAGCACTTGCGTCATATTGCTCAGTTGGGCAATCTTGCCCTCTGCGAACAATTTTTTCTCCTCCTCTTCGAGTTCGGCAAGTGCATCGTATTCGTTCATCGTAAACTCCGGACCTACGTTGGCTGCACCCATACCCGACAGCGGGTACTCCTGAGGGTTGCTGACATCGTCGGTGTAGTGTCCTTTGATATAACTGCCATACGGACGCACTTTGGCGGTCAGTTCGCGTGCCACCTCAGGGTCGAAAGTGGTGGTATGCAAGTCGGTACCTACCTTTCCTACGATGAAACAGGGCCATACGTCAGCCAATCCGACCTCCGCCAAACCGGCTTTCAATCCGGTAAGGAATGTATCGAAAGTTTTTTCGTCAGCCAATCCGCCGTGTACTTCCTCGGTGCCTACCTCATAGGAAATAGGTGCGATATTATGTGCTTTGCGGAAGTTCTCGGCGTGGAGAATCAACTCCACTGTGCGTTTTACAACCACATGAATATCAATGATTTGTCCCTTTGGCAAGAAGATATCCACTGTCGGGTCCACGTGAATCAGGTCATAGCCGGCAAGGATAGCGGCTTCATAGGATTTCTTCACGCCCTCCATAGCACGCTCGGTGTCCCAACGCTCAATGGATTGTTTATCTTTGAGCCATGGACCTCCGTGGTCGATAGCCACTACATACTGACCGGTATAATGTACAGCCTCTGCCTCGCGACGCAGCACTTTGATAAACTCGGCCTGGGTCATGCCCGTATAGCCACCATCGCAGTCCACCTGATTGAGGGTGGTAGCGAAATAGATAGGTGCGTTATTGCGTTTAGCCGCGCGGAACGATGCGCGGATTACCGACAAGGAGTTAGGGCAAGCCGCAAACAAAGTGCGGGGAACACCGGTTTTTTCTTTCAGTTCCTCCATCACGCGGAGGATATTCTCTGTCTTTGCCATAGTTGTTTGTTTTTTAGTTGAGAGTTGAAAGTTGAGAGTTGAAAGAAGTTGGAAAGTTGGGAAGTTGATAAGTTTTCTTTCCGTTCTTCTATCTTTCTATCATTCTATCATTCTATCTTTCTATCATTCTATTCATATATTTTGACGCCTTCTACCACGCGGTGGATATTGCCCGAAACGGAAGGAGTATCGGGACACAGCCCGTGGCTCAGAGAGGTGTAATAGCCAAGCAACTGCCCCACAAGCACATACGGCAATATACCATAAACGCTTGTCTCCGCGCTACCAAACGGCATTACGACCTGCAAGTCCTCTTTGACGCCCTCAATCACGACACGTTTGCCCGCAATAACAATCACTTGTGCCACAAGACGATTGTTGTCGCTCACTTGTTTCACGAGGTCGCGCTCGTACTGCTGTACGTATTCGTCGTCCTGCATCAGGTACACCACGACAGAATGCTCATTCACCACTGCTTTCGGTCCATGGCGGAAGCCCAAGAAACTGTCGAACTTACAAACTACGCCGCCGTCGGTGAGTTCCTGCAACTTAAGATGGCACTCTTCGGCGATACCTTTCATCGGTCCCGACCCCAAGAACACCGCACGCTCAAATTTACGGTTAGCAACTTCTTGCAGCGAAGCGGCATAAATGTCGATGACCGTCTGTGCATTCTGCGCCGTATGCTCTACCGCCTCTTTCTCATTCTCGATTGTATCTATCTTACTGAGCATCAAGCAAGTAAGAAGCATAGTCGAGAAACTGCTGGTCATAGCCAGGCTCTTGTCATCGGTCTCATCCGGCAGCAGAAGGGTCAGCACATTTTCTGCTTTTCCGGTCTGAGCGAGGTGCCCGTTTTTGTTACACGTAATATATATATGTGCGATATTAGGGCATATACGATTTGCCAAATTCACCGCCCCCACACTCTCAGGGCTATTCCCCGAGCGGGCGAAACTAATGAGCAACAGCGGCTTATTGGCATCAAGATAGTTCTCCGCATTGGTAACAAGGTCGGTGGTAGCCACAGCCCACACATTCTCCCATGCTCCGCGCAACACAGGTGCAATTGCATCACCGATAAACGCCGACGTCCCCGCACCCGTGAGAACAATGTCGGTTTCAGGCGTCAGATATTTTGCCAAAAACGCTTGTATTTCGCTCTTTTTCTCCACCAATAGTTGGTACTCCTTGCGCCACGCTGCAGGTTGTTGCAGAATCTCTTTGTGTGTAAATGTATCCATAATTTTGTGTGTATTTACTCGTTAAGACGCTGCAAAATTACTGCTTTCGAAATCAATAACTTTGCCACAAAATATGTTGAAAAACATGTTTATGGGGGGGGTAAATCAATATGCTGATTTTCAGCATATTATACCATAAAAATTACCATATTTTGCATTTCGTAACGTTTCGAAAGAAAGAAAAGGAAAAGAACTATTACCATATTTCGAAAATATGTCGTAACTTTGCCTGAGAACGAAAAATCGAAAGCATATGACACAACTGACAAGCACCTCTGCCAAATCGCGCAGAGCGATGATACTCAACCTGTTGGAAAGCAATAATGAAGTCTCGGTTACAGAATTGAGCAAGACTTTGCATACTTCGGAAGTAACTATCCGAAAGGATCTGACAATTTTGCAGGATCGAAACCTATTGGTGCGCACCCGCGGAGGGGCAATCCGCCGTCCCGTAGAGAATCAGAACGAGGATACCGCCATCGGCCAGAAACGGATGTTCAATTTCCGTGAGAAAGAGCGTATCGGTGCTTTTGCCGCCACACTCATACAAGACGGCGACAACATCATGCTCGACAGCGGCACCACGACGCTTGAGATAGCCCGCCATCTCGACCGGTTCAACAACCTGACCATTATCACCAATGCGATGAATATCGCCGTTGAACTCATGCGCTACAAGCGTTTTACGGTGATTATCCTCGGCGGGCATGTGCGTATCAACAGCCACTCCACCGTCGGACCGCTGGCACTCAATACGCTCAGCCATTTCAGCAACTACAAACTATTCCTCGGCGTGGACTCGTTCTCGCTTGACTCGGGTATCTCCACTCCCAGTTTGGAGGAGGCAATGCTCAACCAGGCAATGATTGCGCAGGCACGCGAGACGATAGCCGTGTTCGACTCGTCGAAATTCAACAAACGCAGTTTCTGCCATATCACCAACGTAGAGCAGATACAAGCCATCGTAACCGACAACGACCTCCCGCAAGGTATGGCGACCCGTCTCCGCGAAAAAAACGTAAAACTCTATCTGGCATAAACGACACCATTAAGGTCATTTTACTCTCCAATAATGCCCACTAAAAATTCATCCGAAATACAGCAATCAGCCATTCGCTGCAAATCAAGAGAGACCGCTTAATCACATACATTCGATACCAACCAAAGTGCCTCGTCCGACATCGGATTGACTATCGGGAGGCACAAGAAAAGGGACTGCCATATTATTGTCGGACAGTCCCTTTGCTATTTTTCCACAGGCTGCGGTATGTATTGCACCGCAGACTCCGGTTGGGTTATAAGAAGTTTCTTAGTAAGATTTCTGTTTATGCACCCGCCTTGATCGGCACAGGGCATATCCTACAGCAGTGAGCAGAACCACCCACCATGGCACATCGCCGACAGGTAAGGCACCGGGTTCTCCGAGGCCCCCATCCGGGCCGACACGACGAGGGCGGGACATTGTCTCCGGTGTGGTTTCTTCGCAGGCGTCGTCGAGCGAAACCGCCCCGATGGCATACAGGTTGGGACGCAATGCTATCTGCGCAGGCATCAGCCTGTTTGCCTCGGCGTATGCCTGCCCGAGATACTGCACACTGCCTATCTTCTGCGGTGAGGCAGAACCTGCTTGGGTAATACGGTAGCCATTGCGCAACGGTGTCCACACCCGATAGTTGCACGTGCTGCTATCGGTCTGCACAGGGGTGTAGGACGATGTGGACGTCATATCTTCGACTATACTGCGTGTTGCACCGGCATACTGCGCCACCGCCGAGACGGGAAAGAGCAACGCCCATAGGAAGCAAAACAAGAACGGTATCTTTTTCATTGTTGAGGTCAAATATGTTGAGGGTCAATAGAAACAGTATCGGTTAGCGGAGCAGTGTCTTGAGCACTTGTTGTCCGTCGGCGGTGGTAATCACCACGGTATAGACACCTGTCTGCGGCACAGGCACTTGCAGTGTCCCGGCAGCGTGAGTGTCGGTCTGGAGCAACCGGTGTCCGAGTACGTCATACACCTGTACGACAGCATCGGCAGGCAGGTTGGCAATCGCCAACACGCCATCGCGCGCGATGATATAGGGTGCGTCTCCGGCAGCAGGCACGATGTCGGTTACCACCTCCGGCGCACGGCGGATATCCAGACTATACCCGGATATAGTCCCCGTTGCGGAAGCCGAAACAGTATAGTCGGACAGCAACAGGTTTGCCACGACAGCGCCATTGTGAAGCAGATAAACCGCCTCGGCAGCCTCCAAGCGGCTCACATAGCGATTGAGCGACAAGGTATAGTTGCCGGCTTGGGGGACATAGATACCCAGCGGGATAGCGTGTGCCAACACGTCGGGCAGGGCTTGGTATGCCATCTTGTCGTTGTGCGCGTCGATGGTGTAGAGTTGCGGTTTCTGCGCAGCGGCGTACATCTTTGTCAGGTCGTCGCCTATCTCGTAATCTGCGGAATACACATTGCTCACCAATACACCGGTATTGTCTCCAAGTGCGCCGTTGGTAATATCCAACTCGGTCAGAATCAGGGCATCGGTCTTTGCGGTGCGTGCCGGAGCCCATGTAGGCAGAGAGCGAGGGCCCTTGCTATACGTGAGGTTCAGTGGGCTTTGCCCATCGGTCGGGTCTATCGCCTGCACGAAATATGCCGAGAACGGACGAATCGTAACGCCCGAAGCCAGTGCCTGTGTGTAGGTGTTGGTATTTCCACCATTGGGGATAGACACATAGATGTTGTCTTTGTCTTGTTGTTTTCCTAAGGCATCGGTCCACCCCATCTGCACTTGGGTATTGTTAAGACCTTCACCTTTGCCCAGATTGTTCGAACCAAAGAGCGAGATATACGGTGAGCCGACAAAGTTCCAGCCATGGTGGCGTGGTTCAGCACTCAGGTTGTCCGGCCAATTGGTGATAGGTGTTGTCTTGGAGGATGCATTTTCGGTGTAAGCACTCTCGGTAGCAGGCGGGAAATTAACCGACTTCATCAGCGGTTCGTCGGCAGCAGGTACAAACAGCCCGATGATATAGCCGGTATAGGCTTTCAGTTGTCCATCCTTGGGCATCATTGTCCAGTATTTGGACACCTCACCATAGTGGGTGGTACTATTGCCGTCGCTCTGGCGGCGTTGCCCGTCGTAGTACTTGATGCCCCAGTCCATACCATAGACACCAAGCGGCTGTCCGTTGAGTTGGTCGATGTCAGCGATGTTGCAGTCGTAGGGCAACGAGAACGGGTACCAATAGCGTCCGTCGATGCGCTTGACGTGGCTGACCTCTTTTACAGAGATAGCCGCAGCGGCGTCATTGCTATTGTTGATAACGGCATACGAAACACTGTCGTTGGTGGCAAACATACGTACTTTGTCGAGCGACATAGTTTGCTCCGCAGGTATATTCAGACTACTACCCGTATAGACATACATATCGCGGAACTGCTGCTTACCGCCCGCAATGTGCGAGAGTTGTGCATTGTCGCGCACTACCACATCGCAGGTCTTGCATATCTCGTCGGTCAGTTTACCGCCGAAGAACGTGCTATTCTTGGTGTCAGTAGTTGTGTAAATGATAATCGGCACTTTTTCCTCGCGTGTTGCCTGAATAGTACCTTTCTTCTTGAGTTGCAGACGCAAGTTGGTACAAGCCATTGTATCTAATTTTGGAATAGGTATTGTGTACGTTCCGTCCTCATTACGATTGCCCTTTATCTCCAGATTAGCAATAGAATCGTAGGTGGTATAATAGTCGTTGTAGTTAAAATCCGCTACATACGCAAAACCTTCGCAAGAGGATTTGCTCCCTTTATAATTATCTCCTGTATCGTTTGTTTCTGTAACTTGTCGTCCTAACCATTCTTCTTTTGTCAAAGTATTAAATGCTCCTCTGTTTTTTGTTACTGCATTTTTGCCAGACTTAACCGCATTGCTGCGTACAAGCAGGCACCTATTGGTAGATAGTTCTATTTCTTGTGTCGGGTCTTCTATATTCCACCCTGTACCACACCATACAGTATTTCCCTCATCTCCCCAACTTGGTTTACAACTTCCTTGTAGTGGCTTAGTATCATCTTCTTCATCCAACGCCCCTATAATATCTATCAACTCGGTTCCTCTAAACAATCCGATACTGGCTTTTCCGCTAAAAATCATTGTATTAGTTTCCACCATTACAGAAACATCCATTTTATTGCCAATACACTCCACAATGTTGACACCATTATTTCCTGAATAATCATACGATGTCCCCTTTGTCCATATAATAATTTCTTCATTCGGAGCAATAAAACCCGTCTTCTTTTTTCCAAACGTACTTAAATCTGTAGTCGGTGAATACTGCGTTGCTGTCCAACTCGAAATACCGATCTTGATAGTCATATCTTTCAGAGACAATGTATCCTTTGTACCATTGTAAATTGCCACCAACTTAACACTTCCCGTTGCCTCATAGTATTTGCTGAAGAACAGGTCATCGGCTACATTGTTGTTGGTACCGTGGGTCTTCTGCCCTTCGACCAAGATGCTGACTTCGTCGGCATCGGTTACTTCGGTATTGATGTCCACGATAACGGCATCTTTCTTCCATTCGACGATGCTCACCTCGTTTGACTCTGTCTTGAAATGCGCTATTGCCGAAGCACACGAACCGCCCGCCAACACTTGGTAATAGTAGTCCGTATTCTGCTCCAAGCCAATTATCTTACAAGGTGTGGTTGCGTTGGGTGTTTCTTTGACCAATTTAGTTCCTTGTTCGTCAGCATAGATTTTTACGGTAGCGGTTGGTGCCTTGGCACTCCACATAATAGTAGCGGCATTGGCGGTAGGCGATTCCCACAAATCGACAGGTACATCGTCGCAAGTGGGGGTGGTGAAGGTCTCACTATCGGAAGCCGAGCAGTTGCTCTTGCCGTCTGCCACCTTGGCACGGATATAAACGGTGTACTTGGTTTCGGATTTCAGGTTTGCCAATGTCCATTTAACTTCCGTGCCGTGGGTCTCGCTGCCGCTACAAGTCTGCCACGTCTGTTCGTTGTCAAGGCTGTATTCATAGTCAGTTACGCCCGCTATTGCCTCCCAAACAAAAGTAACGCTTGTAGAGATGAGTGCATGCACACTGATATTCGGTGCGTCATAGCGCACACAGGTATTCTCTACAGGCAAAATACGCAAGCGACTCTCCTGCTTGTAGTTGGCTATCTTGCCCTGTGTGGCGTTGTAGGATAGATAGCGTCCTGCTTCCGCTGCATGCAGGCGCACAAAGTAGTCGGTGAGATTGCTGCTATGCAACTCCCACGACTGCATCTGCTCGCTGTTGGTGGAAGGCAGCCACACATTGGTTTCCCCTTTGGACTGAGAGCCTTGCAGGTATTTTCCGCCTGCCGCAAAGCGCAGACCTGTCGGTATGGCATTGACTGTAGAGCGCATAGCCGCAGAATAGAGCGCACTTTGCGGGGCTAAGGTAGCCTTTGTCGGGGCTGCGTCATCGTCCACGGAAATCGTGTACGGCTCTTTAACTGCATCGGTAGAACTGGTGCCTAAATCGGCAGGGAGAGCCACCCAACCATTGGTGGTCTTGGCTGCAAGTACAAACTCTGCCGGTAACGACCTACCACGCACAATGACCGTATCGGTGGCGTAATCTGTACTTCCAGAATACTGATATACCCTTAGGGCTATCTTACCCTCTTCTATTACGTTGTCCTGTGTGGGCTTATAAACTACTACTAAGTCCGTTGAGTAGGTATCATCTCCATGATTAGTAACCAAACTTAACGGTGTATTTGCTGCCTTACCCTCACCATTGGTACCTGATTTCTTGATATAAAATCCGTCCGTCAGCGATGTGGCAGTGATACTAACAGTGGGTTCACCACTATGTCGAGTCAGATTTTGGCACTCAACTTTTAGTTTGGTAGCCGCCTCTACCCAAATATCCTTGCCCGAAGTAACGGTAATATCCTGTGTACCAGTGATAAATGGACTGCAATCCGGCGAAGTGGTGTAAAAATATGGCTGTATTTGTCCTTTCTTGAATATATAAAAATTACCTTCGCTGACCGGTGTCGAAGTAACGCCAAAAGTTACGCTGTTAGCAGTAGAACTAACACTCATCCAACGTTGATTATCGCTTCGAGTAAGAAAGAACATCCCATTGTCAGCAGTTAAATTAAATGCTGCATTAGACGTGCTATTAGTAACCTTGAGTTCTTTATTATTGAAATGGACATAGTTAGAGGAACCTGCCTTTAACATCAAATTGTTTTCCTCAGAAGATTCCAACAAGAATGCCTGCGCCAACGGTTTGGCTACATTATCCGTTACAGAAAGAGTAGAAACCGTATTTCCAGCGGAAGCCTTTAAGGCATACCAAGCATCCGATGTGGATTTGGCTGCTATAACTACCGAATCGCCTGCTGATGGCAATTCGGTAGTTAACACATAGCCATCTATCTGTGTTGCTTCACTATCCATGTACTTGTACACCGCGTAGAGGGTGGTATTGGCGGCGGGCATAGTGTATGGGAAGGGCACTTTGGTATAGGCGGTGCTGCCTTCTGCCACTTCGGCGGTTGCCCATCCGTCGAAGACATAGTTAATTGGCTCGGTGCATACGCCCGTCGGGTCTGCGGGCTGCGGTACCTCTGCACCGGCATAGTAGTTGCCCGCGATACTCTTGCTGCCGCGGTCGTTGCGCGTGAGGGTGTACTCACGGCAGGTAACAGCGGGCGTGGAGAGATTTACCGTCAATGTGTTGCCGTTGGCGGTAGTAAATGTGATAGTACCTGTAGTAGCGGAATTACTCTGTTCGGGGGGGGTAGAAAGTACGTAAACAGTTGTATATGTGCCATTTATAGAGCCATTATTCGTTTTAGGGAGAGTCTGACTTGTAGTATATTCCGACCATGCAGCACTCGCCGTACGGGCAATCTTGTAGTCGCCCGCAACGGTAACGGAAACATCGCCTGTCAGGTTGTAACCCTGTACATTGATTTGCTGCTTTTGGCTTAGCGGGGTATTGCCACCGCACTCCACCTCGGGAAACTCTATTGGGTCGGCAGGCGTGGTGGTGAAATAGAGTACAGGGGTAGCCGTTACGGTAATGGTCTTACTGACGGAGCCACCGCAATAGGTGATACCGTCGGTGGTAGCAGTGGGCTGCGTGGCAGTCAGGGTATAGGTACCTGCTTTGGTAAATGTGGCAGTAGTACCACTGATTGCCGCACCTGCCTCAGGCGATACTGAATAGACGACTTCAGCACCATTGCCGACGGTAGTGCTGAAAGTTACCTGAGCCGTACCGTCCTTGCCTAAGTCCACGGTTTCTTGCGACAGGCTCAATGCCAATGCTGCCTCGGGGGCAGTACAAGAAGCGTCTGCGGTTTCGTAAGTGATTGTAATGGTTGCAGTTTTCGCCAGAGCACTACCGTTCTTTATGTAAAAATAAGTATAGTTGCCAGTTATTGTAGCACCGCTCGTAACAATTGTTCCAGATGAAGGAGATTCTGTTGTGCCTACGTAAATTGTGAAGTTTGTAGTCGTTCCCAAAGTGATTTTTGTGATATTACCTGGCATAGGTGTCTTATTGTAGATATACCCCTTGCTTTTCTGAAATTGCATAGAACTGCTTTGTAGCATCACTTGGTTAGAATAGTACGTAATGCCATCTTTTTTATGCTCCCCATTATTGGCTGCATAACTTGTAGAATTAAAGTCGCTATAAGACAATGTCCATGTCTTCGTTTCTGCCCAAGTATTCATACTCCCTACAGCCAGCAGGGTGAGGATGGTGAGAAGTAGTCTAAATTGTTTCATTATATAGAAAGTTAGAAATTACAAACAAAATTATTAGGTATCAAAAAGTGCTTTTTGTTAAGATTTTGTGGTGCGAAGAGGTGGTCTATCATCAGCCTATCCTATGCGTATCCTATGCGCATCCTATGCTGTTTGGCACAGAGATGCCAAAATGTACGATTGTTAAGATTCAGTGCCCTATCCGAGATGCACCCAAAAAGAAAAAGGATTTCAGACCACAAAGCCGGAAATCCTAATAAGGGGAGCCAATATACCTTACGAAAATCTATAGTTACCACAGCAGCAGACACACAGCAAGCAGCCGTATAAAACGATGTGTGGCGTTTGCGTCGTATGTAAGCAAGGTGTATCATGTGTGGGATGTGTTTGTCGGGGGAGGGTCAATGAAAACAATCATCATCACGTTCTCGGGTACAAAAGTACTGCTATTTTCTCAAATATACAATAAATTTAGTTGAATTTAACAATAAATTAACATGAACTCGAAATAATGAAAAACTATAAGACAAAACGAACCAAACTTTTCTCACGAAACCATTGCGCTACGATTGGAAACAAATACACGAAAAATTAAATCAAATATGGACAAATATACAAGGGAACGTTAATTAGCGTGTAATTGGACGTTGATTGCATTGTCGGGGTGGTTCTCCGTTAATTGCCGTATAATTAACCGTTAATTTTTTCTTCGCCAAATATGGTCAAATATGAATCAAATATAGACAAATATATAGGAGAACAACACTCAAATATGCTAATTAGGGTATTGTATCAGCCACATTATCGCGAGTCTGTCGTGGGTCTGTCGCGGGGCATGACCCAGACCTAACAAGCCTTATGGTTCCCAGTTATCTCCTGCTATGGTATCGGCAGTAGGGGGCGAGACCGCAGTCGGCGCAATGCGGGGTGCGGGCTTGGCAGACATAGCGGCCGTGGAGAAGCAGCCAGTGGTGCGCCTTGGGGATGAGGTCGGCGGGGATATAGCGCGTCAGTTGGTCCTCGGTTTGGCGGGGCGACTTGCTGTTGGTGGTCAGTCCGAGTCGCTCGGAGACGCGGAAGATATGTGTATCCACCGCCATCGTGGGTTGGTTCCAAATCACAGCACATACCACATTGGCTGTCTTGCGCCCCACGCCGGGCAAGGTCTGCAAATCATCGATATTGTCCGGCACCTGACCGCCATAGGCCTCGCACAAACGCTGCGCCATACCCACCAGATGAGTGGCTTTGGCGTTGGGATAACTGACCGACCGTATATACGCAAGCACCTCAGCCACAGAGGCTTGCGACATGGTTTCCGGAGTAGGGTAAGCGGCAAAAAGCGCGGGCGTAACCATATTGACACGCTTGTCGGTACACTGTGCCGAGAGCATCACCGCCACCAACAACTGGAACGGATTATCGTAGTGGAGTTCCGACTCCGCCACCGGCATATTCTCCGCAAACCATGCAAGGATATGTTCAAAACGCGCTTTGGTTGTCATAGGTCTCCGTTAAAATACTTTCTTTTCTCCATTAATGCCGAGATAATTCTCCGCTAATTGTCGTTAATTGACCATTAATTTTTTCCTCCAATAATTGACATTACTTTTGGGGGGCTCCATTAATTGCCACTTATGACTTTTATGTCTCCATTAATTGCCGTTAATTGACCATTAATTTTTGGGGAATATGTAATTAGCCATTAATTAGACTATTAATTCTCCTATACTACAGACCAGAGATAAATTATATGGATAATTCGTGGTTAATTATATGTTATTTCCGTCCAATTCGGCATCCTTGGCATCGCGGTAGGTACGGCTCAGATACTGAAGCAGTTGCGTTGCCTGTTTCTGCACGGCTTCGGTGTCGGCGGAGACGGGACGGTGTTGCAGATGAAGGAGCATTATCTGATACAAGAACGTCAGACACGCCTCCACATCGGACATCGTCGGGCGGTCGGTCTTCGACTTCAGCAACGCCAGCGAAGGCATAAGTTGCATAACGGCAGCACGATAGGTAGCCTCCTTATTCAACAGCAACAGGTGCAATTCCTCCATCTCGGCAAGGGCGTTCTTCGCCAACCGGATATGCCCCTTCTCCACCACTCCCTCGCGGTGCATCATCTCGCTGAGTTGGTGCAACTCGGGTGCGCTTTCCGCCTGCGCGGGAAAAGCGCGGAGGTAGTCCTCTATCTGCCACAAGTAGAGGATATATTCGGCAATGTTTTCCTTTTTACTCTTCATCTTCATCGTCAAAATCTATTATGTCTAAATAGTCATCGCTGAGGAATGTTTCTATCTCCCGGCGGTCTTTTTTGGTAGGTCTTCCCGTGCCACGGTCGCGTCCGGTTTGCCCTGCTAAGCGTGCCAGTTCGAGCAACTCCAACTGGTCGGGAGCAGTGATATCCTGCAGATAATCAGGCACAAGTTTCGCGCCAAGACGGTTTTCCGACAGTTGTTTGATACGATAAGTGTAGGTTATCGGCCCCTTGCGCACCGAGAAAATATCCCCTATATGGAACGTGCGCGAGGGCTTGAGTTGCGCACCGCCCATCGTGATTCGTCCTTTCTTGCAGGCATCAGCCGCGATAGTACGCGTCTTATAGAGACGCATGGCAAACAGGTATTTATCTACTCTTACTTCCATAGCCGAAATAATTATGAATCATGCGGGCTTTTCTCTATGCAATAAACGACTAATCAACTACCTCCCCCGCACAAGTCAGTCGGTTGTCAATCATTCGCGAGATATACTGCTGTATATACGCTTTCAGGTAACTCTCCATCGCCCGCACCTCACCGGTTTCGCTTGTCTCGCCAACGATATTCCGCCGCAACAATCTGTCTTTCTGATAGTTATACACCGCCGTAATCTGCTGTCCGTCGAACTGAACCAACAGGCTGTCGGACAAAATCTGATAAATGGGATGGTTGTAGCAGACGGCGTACGGATGTGTCTTGGGCTGTGTCAGCACGTCCTCGCCAAACGCGAAATACGGCATGTCGTAACCCAGATACGCCAGCACCGACGGCATTATATCTGTCTGACTGACAGCCGCTTGCGCACGCTCATCGCCCTGCATACCCGCCTGATAGAACGCTATCGGCACCTCAAAGATACCCTTGGCATTGGTGTACTCTGGATGGGTGAGTTGGTTGGTATGGTCGGCAGTAAGCACAAACAGCGTATGGCGGAACCACGGTTGCGTCTTGGCATAAGCAAAGAACTCGCGCAACGCATGGTCGGAGTAGCCAACACACTGGTGGATAGGCAGTTGCCCATTCGGGAACACCCCCTCATAGCGTGCAGGGACACGGAACGGGTGATGACTCGACGCCGTGAAAACCGCCGTCATAAACGGTTCGGACATGGTGCTCATCGTGCGGGCATAGTATTGCAAAAACTCCTCGTCCCATATCGCCCACGTA
>OQVT01000323.1_pt1 | contig 25014 bp, 12 predicted proteins | sample 1691561 | NCBI WGS metagenome assembly OQVT01 (sample SAMN03418260, study PRJEB22391) | human gut metagenome | biome: human-gut; feature: organic feature; material: feces | host: Homo sapiens | place: Tanzania | collected 2013-01 | reverse complement strand
CTAAATGAGTATTTCAGCAATAAATTTTGGAAATAATACAGTTGCACAAACAACATACGATGGAAAGAGGACAGTGTCTGTGACTGTGCAGTATAAAGAACATACTAATCATCACGGAGATAACGTAGAGTCAGCAAATATCCGGTTGGTATCTATGGGGGATGCTACTTCAAACGCGACAGCAGTGATAACAGCCTCAGCTGATTTGACGCCTTCTTTTGCCATAGGCAGTAGTTCATTGGCTTTTGATGCTATCTATGTGGGGGATAGTCAGCAACAAACGATAGCCGCGACGTCTAAAAATGGTACGGCATCGCAATCGGCTCCTGCTTCACCGGGGCAAACCGGGGCGGTGTGGAATGCTTCCATTTCCGGTGCGGACGCAAGTGCGTTCAGTGTGGAGGAACATCCTGTGGACGGAAATTGTTCGGTTACTTTTGCGCCGACTGAAGGAAAAACGTATTCTGCTACACTTACATTGACTGTACAATATACGGATGCGTATGGTAATACTATATCATCTGAAGACCATACGGTGGCTCTCTCGGGAGTGGCAAAAACAGCGACAGGTTCAACGATAGAGTTTACTCCTTCGTCTTATGTATTTCCAGATATGCGTATGGCAGATGCAGAGGCGACGGAGGTTATTCGTGTTTCGAAACAAAATGTAAGCAATGTGGTATATTCGTGGACACCGGAATTTGCAGATATTTTTCAGTATGATGCGTCAGTGGAAGGACAGGTTACGATTTTGGCAAAGCCTGCTGCTCCGGGAACCTATTCCACTACATTGGTGGCTTCGGGAACGAATACTTTAGCGGGGCATACATCGGAAAAGACTATAAACAGTCTTCGAATTTCAATAAATATAGGACTCCAAGAACCGACATTGCAAGGTTGTATAACTGCAGGCAAAACTCAGTTGCAGTGGAATAAGATAGATTTTGCAGATACATACACAATTTATGAGGAGAACGGCACCAAAGAGATAATTCCGGAAAATATAACAGAGGATAATACTACTATTATCGCAACTATTGCCTCATCGGTAACCAAAAACTATGAGATAGAAGCCAAGGGGAAAACATATAATGGTGGTGAGTGTTCTGTACGGAGCAATAGGGTAACGCCGAATCAGGTCCCCTTGAAGGCTTCTAATATACAAGATTGGATTTTGTATACAGGTACGGCTTGTACTTCCGTAGGGGGCTTTAGTGGCACGATAATCAAAAAGACACGGGTTGATTTGTCGCACGTATTTGACAAAAACGGAAAGGCTCTTTTTGATGAGTTGTACGTTTTTGGAGAAACCGTTTCGTCGGATAGGACGACAAGTATAAAGGCTGCCACTGCCAATGCCGAGGGGACGGCAGTTACACCATGCCATGTGTTCAAAAAAGCAACAGACGACGACATTAGTTACTATTACGTTCATACGATAGGTAATGTAGGCACAGGTTCCAAAAAACTACCTTCGGAAGATACGCATAACTGGACCACTCCGACTACGGGCAGTCTTAATCTTAAATTGTATTTCACAGGTTGGTGTCCCTTTGGCTCGAATGGAAAAGATAAAAACGATGAGGGTATTATATATATAAAGGGTGCCGCCGGTACGAGTGTGGATATCTATTTGGAGGATTGCTATTTGTATGGTCGTGGGCATACTGCTACAGGTTATGCTCCCGGTGGTAAGGATGGTATGCCTACTTACAACTGTAAAATAGTTGGTCAAAATCCATGTTCTAAAGGCTCAGGAAGTTCTATTGTCGTTGAATGTTCTACAGATAAGAACCAAAATAATCCTTTCAAAGTTAATGTACATACAAGAGGTAATAGTGTATTGAAGAGTACTATGGGATGTACCATTAGTGCCTTGAACGTAGCCTCTTGTGGTCAGTATTCTTCAAGTATTTATATTCGTGCTAATAAGGAATCTTCAAAAACGATATTGTCTTTTGATGATAAATGGCCACGCAATGTGAATGATGCCAATGATTTTGAGCGAACAAATGGTTTTTTGCGCTTGCAAAAGAGTAGTAACAACTCTCCGTCGATTGACTATGGTACAAAGTATGGAGAGGTGAATTTCAATGGTGGACGTATTGAATTAGCAAATAGTAAATCAGCATCGACTCATTATAATAACACGTTGGCAATTTGCTATCGCACAGGTAATAGTGATATTGTAAATTTAGGACTTGGTATGGGCGAAGATGGTGTGGAAGGTGTCGTTAATTTTAATGATGGAACCATTTTTGCCTCGCCAATCAAACCGATGACCGGACAGGAAAATATTTATGGTGAGTTGGATAAAAACGGGAATAGTAAAATGTTGAGATGTCCTGAACATACCTATATAAAAGGAGGCTCGCATAGTAGTGAGATTAGGGCATGTTCATCGGTGACAAGTACCGGATCTTCTCCAACAGATGGTGTTAGACCATTGGTAAGATTGGACTATAAGGTGGAGGAGCAATATATTGATAATAATAGTCATTTGGCATTACCGGGTTTTTTTCCGGAAGAGGTGGAGTGTAAAGGGTGTGGAGATGGCGGTTCGGATATTATATTAAATCTTAGAGACTATTATACGGAGAATGCTGCTGCTTATCCTAATGGTTTTTATGGGATGGAATCGTTGTGTCCGGATGATAGTAATTATGTTCACCTGTGGGTTCCTGGTGTAGGAAGAAAGGCATTTGATATAGTACCATGGGTAACTTGTATGCCTCATATTCAAGCAAGTATGTTGGAAGTTTCTATTGATGTTGGTGGAGATCAAACAGTTGACGTTTCGGAAGATAGACAAGTACAACATTTGCTATATGCAAAATTGGATTCCTATATAATTAGCACATTGCGAAATAACTATAAGGCTCCGGTCCTAAAGCCCGGTTCTTCTTCGGAATATATGTTTGTCGATGTAAAAGATCCTGAGAAAGATGATTTATATTATTCCGTAAATAATATGACCTCATATACTATTTATGATGATTTTTATTATATTATGAGCATCAATGCCGATGATTGGATGGCTTTTTGTCCTCCGTTTGATGTATCGGAAGTTTATGTGATAGAGTCATATCCGGAGCTGGAATTTATTAAGATGGATAAGGGAACGGCTATCCAAAGACAGGCAAAATATAATTTGGATTTTGCATCAATAGTGGGTGGAAATATTGCTCTGAATCAGAAGACAAATAGAAATATGAGTTTTGATAGTTATTATGAGGATTTTCTTAGATATGCATATTATCGTGATACGCAACCGAATGCTCAGGTATATCCAGAACCTGCAACCGGTTATCCTAAATATGTTCCTAAGGAATATAGGGAAAACTATGTGGGAATGAGGAGTTTGGATTATTTCCGTACTGGAAATTGGAATGCCAATTATTTCTTGTATCAATCTGAAAAACAAAATTGGTTGTATAAGGATGGTAAATTCGAGACGGATTGGATTAAACCACAAGCAAAAAAGAAAATTATAGGAGAAAAAGAACGTGATGTCATTATGGAAGCGGGAAGTATCTATGCAGTGATGTTCCCGTCGGGAATTGTAGATGAAGAGAAATGGGACTATTGGACAGGAAAGTTAATAATACTTAAGGGATATGGTCCCCAAACCATACAAGGTACTGAGGCGTGGAGTACGATTGTACAGCCATATAATGAAGATGGTGGTTCTTTACGTGGTAATGCAACATTCTCTAAGTTAGAGGTTCCTAACACAACAACACTCAAGAATGCCTATTTCCAAGGAACAGGAAAGAATGAGTTTATACTTGATAATAAAAAATCACAGATGGGAAATCTACCCGCAGGTGGTGTGTTCTTGTTAGCAAATATCTCATCTGCCAAGGTTCCAAGTCGCGTCAATATACGTTCCGGATTAGTTACCTACGACCAAGAACCGGAAACTACAGGCGGTGTGCCGACGATAGCAGGTGGGCGGACACTGATTGTGAATAGTGTGGACGGAGGACTGACGGTGATTCCGGTCGTAGCGCAGCAGGTAGGTATCTATGGCTCGGCAGGGCAGTTGATAGCCTCCGACTATATGACCGACGAGACCACTTTGTCGCTACCCGCTGGTATCTATATGGTGCGTGGCGAGAAGGAGACTGCCAAAGTGATAGTGCGTTAGTCTGCCATTTTTTCACCTCTCTGCATTGGGATATATGCAGAGGGGTACATCCGTGCGCTGTGGCACAACATTTGTTATTCCTTCTCCGCACAATAAGCGACCTTTGACATATTGAATTACCGTTTGGAGTGTAATTCTCCGTTAATTTTCTTCTCCAAATATGGTCAAATATGAATCAAATATATTTGAATAATGTTTGGTTATATTTGGAGGAAAATTAATGGTTAATTAATGGCAATTAATGGAGCCTTTCCTCTCACCAAATATGGTCAAATATGAATCAAATATTTTGGGAATATATTTGAATAATTGTTGGCAATATTTGTTGAAAAGAAAAATTCTAATGACGATTAGTGCTGTAGAAGAAATTAATGGTTAATTAATGGCAATTAATGGAGACCCCAAGAAGTAGATGGCAATTAATGGAGCCCCCCATCAAGAAACGGTGATTCAATAGATCGGTGTCTATAAATAATTTTGTTAATGGGCTTTATATGTTAAGTCTAAAACACATATTGATGTTTGTTCTGCTGCTGTCGCTGACGGCAGTTCCGTATAGCAGTGCGCAGGAGGCGGATACCATAGCGGTGGTGGCGGAGATGGAGAAAGCCAGTTATTCGTGCCGTATCCTGCAAGCCTCGCTGAAAGCTCCCTACTATTTCTGTGACTGCTACGAGGGGGCTTCTACGTTTCGTTTTCCCCTTAGTACGCAGATCAGTGATACCGTGTGGTACACCGCCTCGGTGGACGATGTGCGCAAGGGGCTGACTGCCTACTGGTTTGCCGATTGCTCGGTTACGCTTGAGGTCTATGCCCTCTGCTCCGGCAAGACACCTACTATCTCTATGACCGTGGCAAAAGACCAAATGCGCGAGATGGATGCCGCCTCTGTCAATCAGAAGATCGACGAGATGGGAGACGCTGCCGGGCAACTGATCAGTGCGCTGACGCCGCATGTCCGCGTCTATCCGAATGGCACGTGCAGCGGACAGGTATATGTCTATCCCTACAACGAGGGTCCTCACTCCACCTGCGAGGCTACGCTGCCCGTGCGAACGAGTATGACGTATGTGAGCAACCATGCCGATGATGTCTATGAGTGGGAACCAAACCGTCTGCCGCAAAGCGGAAGCGTGTACGTGCAATGGAAAGAAGCAAAGAACAACCCCTGCCAAGTATGGGTAACCCAAGGCAGTTGCACCGGCACAGAGGTGGCACGCATCACATTGTCCGATTCTACAAAACTATTCTTCCCCGACCGCACACTGATACAGCGAGCCCGCCAAGCAGGCGAATCGCTGTTCTTCCATTTCAGCCACGATGCCGATAAGGTGGGACGTATCCGCTTCCGCACCAATCCGCGTTTTGTGCCGCAGACGATAGACACTACCACCTGTCAGGGGCTGGGATTGCAGTTGGCAGATACATTGCTCACCCAAACCACACGTTATAGCAATGATACCGCATGGTACAAGGGCGATACGGTGTATGTCAGAACCTACAACCTGACTGTCGCCGCACCCGAACCACAACGCGACACCGTGCGCGTCAAGGCCGCCCAACTGCCGATGGTCTATCGAAACCAAGAGTATATCGCCAGAGGCGGGTATGGCAACTACGATTTTACCATCCATACCGTGGGACAATGCGACGAGCGTTATCTGCTCTGTGTGGAGCACCTTACGACACACACTTCCGTAACGATAGATACTACGATATGTGAGGGCAAAACATTCGAACTGAACGGGCTGACATATAGCAGAGATACCGCTATGCAGAGTGCTGGGTGGATAGATGAGGATACCTACGCCGATATGGATATACGCGTCTCCTTCTCCGCCCCCGAGACGGAATATGATACCGTATATGTGTCGCCGGCGACTATGGCGGAAGGCTATTTCTATGAGGATGCCAACCGGTGGATAGAAGCCTACGGCGATTATAGTTATACCATTATGGGCAGAAACCAATGTACGAGGCAGGTGGAACTGGCTGTCAGGGAACAGGTCTCGACGGCGGTGGCGGATACCGGGCAGACAATGCCTCTCTCTCGGCTTTATTGCGCTCCCGACGGCACGGTCTATGTGGTGCGAAATGGCAAACGATATACCATGCTCGGGCAAGATGCTGATTAACGTTCCCTTTTTAATGGTCAATTAAAATGTACGTTGCAGGAAAAGAAAAATTCTAATGACTATTAGTGCTGTAGGAAAAATTAATGGTTAATTAATGGCAATTAATGGAGCCCCAAAAAGTCATAGGTGGCAATTAATGGAGCCTAAAAGTAAGTGGCAATTAATGGAGCCCCCAAAAAGTAATGTCAATTATTGGAGGAAAAAATTAATGGTTAATTAATGGCAATTAATGGAGACATAAATACAGATGATGCTGAGAAATCTTTTAATGGCTAGTTAATGGAGTCTAAAAGTAAGTGGCAATTAATGGAGCCCACAAAAGTCATAGATGTCAATTAATGGAGACATAAACATAAAAACGTAATTAAAAGTAACAAAATACAAAAATACAATGAAAAAAGTTTATCTTCTAATTGTGACCGCAATGCTATGTTGTCTTCCGACAATGGCTATCGGCAGGGGCGATGGTTCTACCAAAGCCAATGCCATAGAGTTTGATTGGGAGAACGGTAGTGTACAGGAGGCAAGTGCCTCCGCGGTATGGTATCGTGTTTCGTTGGACCCTGTCTATCAGGAAGAAACACCTACCTTGGCTATTTTTCTGACCAACTTGACTGATAACACAGCCAATGTGCATATCCAAGGTACATTGGCGGGGCAGACCGAGAAACGCGATTATGTGCTATCGGGCAAAGAGTACCGCGTTTGGACGGCAGCCGGCGGAATGCTTATCCAGATGAAGCAAAAAGAGGTCTATCTCTGCCTGACTACCGACCAGCGTATAGCAGTTACCTCCAAGGTATATGCTACGTCCGATATCGACGAGGCATGCCTGACTGCCACCGAGTTCAACTGGACTGCCGGCGTATCGCAAACCGCAGAGAGCGTCTGGTACAAGGTGGACCTGCGTGCCGCCAAAGCCGCTGCCGGTAAGGAGATTGCCGTCAGGGTGCGCAACACGGGCGCAGCAGCCGCTACAGTTACGGCGGGCGTTAGTTTCGATTGCCCGAGTACGGGCGTAACGTCAAACGGTGCCTATCTGGCTGCCGGACAAACCTATACCAAGACAATCAGCCGTTCCGTACTGGATATGCTGGCTGCTGACGAGGTGTATGTCCGCGTCGATACCAAGCAATCCGTGCAGATTACGGCGCAACTGGTGGATGCCGACATCCCGGCTACTCCCGTCTTCGACGGTAGCGCAGCCATCGAAGCCCTCCTGAATACAACGTACAATATGGGCGCCGGCGAATATATCTATAAGGTTAAGTTGGCATCGCTCCGCGAGAAAGGGATGGTCCCCGAACTGACGGTAATCAACAAAGGCGCAGCGCGTGCTACGGTTAAAGCCGAAGTGGCGTTTGTTGCCAATCCCTATAGCGTAACAGTACGTACCATACAACTCGCTCCGGACGCTTCGGCAACCAAGACCATAGAGCCGAATATGCTGGAGGGACTGAGCGCAGAGTATGTCTATGTCCGCGTTACGGCCGACCAACCTATCTCCTTCGCGGGACGCCTCCGCCGTCTGCACGAGGGAGAGGCTTGCAAGACGAGTGTGGACTTTGCTTGGAACACCGAGCATCGCCAGTCTGCCAATACCACAGTGTGGTATGCTGTGGATATAAAGGAGGCAAAAGCCGACAAGAAAGATATTCTGCTCCATGTCAAGAATATGGGCAACAAGACCGCTTCGATCAAGGGAAGTATTGCTTTTGAATGTCCCTATAGCGATCTGCAGACGGTTTCGCGGACGCTTGCCGCACAAACACAGAACGACAAAACGCTCAGTTGGAATACCTTTGGTATGATGGCGAGCGACACGGTATATGTCGGCGTAGAGACCGACCAAAATATCCTGTTCAGTGCCTCGCTGACGGATATGCCTGCCAAAGAGGCGGACGATGCCTGCCTCCGCGCAACGGCTTTCGATTGGACATACGGACACAAACAGGCGGCAAAAGATACCGTCTGGTACAAGGTCGGACTGGCTGACGTACGCAATACCACTCTCGTTCCGACACTCACAATCAACAACCTCGGTGCGACAAACGCACTGATAGAGGCGGAGATGAGCCTTGAGTGCCCCGACAATGTGGCGAATACACAGCGTACAATGTCCTTGGCTGCTGCCGGTAAGTATGAGAAAACATTCGGACGTGATTTCGTCAACGGCATAGACAAAACTATCGACACTCTCTATTTCCGTGTCATCTCGTCCCAGCCGATTGCTTTCTATGTAAAGATGAGCAAAGAGGACGAGGGTAGCAGTTGCCGATCGGCGGTCCTCTTCAACTGGGTTAGCGGAAACGACCAGAAAGCCGATGCCGCATTGTGGTATATGGTGGACCTGCGTGCCGCTAAACAGGGAAACAAAGATATCCGCGTCAGCATCACCAACAAAGCCAATGCGGCTGCCGCTGTAGAGGCACAAGTGGCATTCACATGCCCATGCGATGTCCCGCAAACCCAGATCGCTACACTTCGTGGTTTGCAGACACAGAGTACCACCATCGCCCACTCTACACTGGAGACCTTGGGCGATACCGTCTATGTGCGCCTGAGCAGTTCGCAAGCCGTACACGTAGAGGCAGAACTGATCGACCCGGAGCCGTTTGCTACTATCGACTGCCCCGAGAATATGGTATCCTTCGCATGGGGACAACACTATACCACCACCGCCGATACCACATGGTACTATGTCAGCAAGACGGTATTGGACGAGATGATGGCATCGGCAAAGACCCCGCGTATCTATCTGACAAGTGCTGCGAAACAAACCGTTACGGCAAAGGTGGCTTACCATTGCCCGGTTACGGAAACCATGCAGAGCAAATCGGTCAGCGTAGGGGCCGGACAAGAATTATATAAGTTGCTGGAGCGCGGTACGGCAGAGCAGTTGGCGGCTAAGCACGATAGTATTCTGGTGATGCTGATTGGCAACGGACTGCAGTTCCATGTGGACCTGGTGGACCCGAATACCGGTGAAGACTGCTTGCACGCTGTCAACTATACCGTTGGCGACACGTGTATCCAAGACGAGACCACCACTCGCTGGTATCGGTTGGATAAGAAAGCCGTGGTTGCCCTCGACAAACTGATTACTTTCAGCCTTGAGAACCTCGGTACCGCAGCCGGAACACTGCAGGCAGGACTCTATACGAGTTGTGATTCCGCAGCGATTATGGCAGAGCAGGTTTCTCTCGGTGTAGGGCAGAAACGCAGCAAGGAGTTCAGCAGCGACATCTTTAGCGCATTCGGCAGCGACTATCTCTATATGAAGATTACCACTCGCGCAGCACAACAGTTGCGTATTACATCTTCGGTTCGCGATTATGCTGTCGTAGAGCCTGTCACGGCTTGTGCAGAGGCTATCGAGGCTGTGCCTAATGCTACATACAATGTAGAGGCGAATGTGCCGACATGGTATGCCGTGGATATCCGCAACCTCAAGGAGAACACCATTGGCAACGGTACACTTACTATTCGCAACCTGGACAACAGCCCCGTTGTTGCCAAAGCGGAAATCAGTTGGGTATGCCCCGTAGAACACGAGATGACCTATCGCCAACAGACTATTGCGGGCGGAGAGGCACTGGTATATACCGTAGAGCGTACACAATTCAACGCTTTCGACAGCGCACGTGTATATGTACGCATCAGTGCTGACCGCAAGATTTCTTTCCGCTTCGATATTACCCTGAGCAAGGGCGACGATTGTCTCAATGCCATCGATTTCGATTGGATTAACGGAAATGTACACCCGGGAAGTACGGAGCAGGAGAAAACCAACTGCCTGTGGTATCAGGTGCTCTTGGACTCTACCTCTATCCCCGAGGGCTACGATATGCAACTCTCTATTGTGAACCTCGATAAGCAACAGCCTACCGAGACAAGCGCACGTATCATGTGGGAGTGCGATTCGGAAATCAAATCCTTGGAGCGCACTATCACTGCAGGCGACACTATCCGACAGACTATCGACCGCGATGTCATCAAGCAAGCCGGTTGGCCCAACTTGCAGATACTCTATTGCTCCGACAAGACCACAAAGATATTTGCCGACTTCGTACCCGAGGCAGAACGTGTACAGGGCTTCGACACTATCTATGCTACGGTTTGCGATGGCTCGGCATACATAGATTCTATCTTTGTGGGTGATAAGTGGTACTATATCAATATGACCGTGTTCGACGACGATGCGGCTTCGCAGCAGTTGGATACCGTAATCAGTTGGCGTGACGGCGCTTCTATGCGCGACTCGGTGCTCACCTACAAGGTAACGCCGCTCGTTGCTGCCAAACAGATACCGGCATCGCAGTTGCAAACACTACAAGCCATGCCGCTGCTCGTAGAGGGTATGAGCTTGTTCGTTGAGCCGTCGCTCGATGCGCTGCGCCGCTACTATAGCAGTGTTGATACTATCGCCAAGATAGACACTATCTATTGGTCGGACAATGCTGCCGGAAATACATGGGCAGACACCACAGCCATCCTGCCAAAGGATATACATACCAAGACGCTCTATCTGCATATCGAGGACTCGTGCGAAAACGCACTGACCTATCCCTATACGTTTATGGTGGCGCCGTGGCGCACCGATAGTGTGGTCCTGTATGATACGGTTTGCCCGAATACCGCTTCGCAGTTGTTGCCGGGTACTGTTATTCATCAAGATACCGTTATCCGCGTTACGAAACAACTGATCCTGCCGGATACGCTCGGCCGTCCCCGCACAATGGATTCGGTATATGTTTATACGCTCAAGGTAAAGACCGCTCCGGTTCTCTCTACCGTATTGCCATACCAACCTACGGTGGCTTGCGGAAAGAGCATCGCTACCACGCGTGCTACCACCTCTCTCTTGCGTCAGTTTGCTCAAGACAAGGGCGAAACCGATATGGCAGTGGAGTCTGTGGCATGGCAGCGCAAGGATACCCTGAACGGTACGTATAGCGATCTTACTGCCGACCGCTTGGGCAAAGACGAGAAGAAAGTAGTCTTGCGCTATGTGGCTGTTACCGAGTGTGGCAACTCGCTCTTTAGTCAGGACTTTGATTTCGTTCCCGAGGCTTATGTATATAAGGTGGCTCCCGAGGTACAAGACAATGTTTGCCCGGGCAGTGAGTACACCGGTCGTTTGGGAGCGCACATCATCCTCAATGACACCACATGGAATGATACGCTTACAATCCGCGATACCGATATGGACTTCGACTCGGTATATGTTTACAATATTACAACACTCAGGTTGCTCAAAGATACCATTGAGCGTGATACCATTTGCGAGAGCGATATGTATCTGTGGCATGGTCTGCAAATTACCGAGACGGGTGTTTATCACGATACCGTTTATTATGAGTCAGGCTGCGAAAAAGAACGCTATACCCTCTATCTGACGGTTCTGTCCGCTACGGATATGCCTCAGGAAACGGCTACTATCAAAGAGGGACAAAACTATGTATGGCATACTTGGCGCGACTGGACACTCACCGAGGCAGGTACATATTATGATACCGCATATTATGCTACGGGGTGTGATAGCGTACACTATACGTTGGTGCTGACGGTTACTCCTAAGCCCACCGAGGAACTAACTATCACGGATACGGTTTGCGCCGGTAGCGAGTATATCAGCCGTATGCAAACTCTCACTATCCGGAAGGATACTGCCTGGACCGAAAAAGTAACGGTCAACAATGCCGAGACCGGTGATGTGGACTCGCTCTATCATTATCAACTCTATGTCTATCGTTTCTTTATGCCGGCTATCGCGCAAGATGACGTCTTGGCGGTTTGCGGTCAGACGGTAGATACCACACGCGCTACGGCTGCCGTTCAGCAGGCTGTGGCTGCCGAACCGCTCTTTGCACCGAATACCGCTATCCGCTGGTTCTTGCTGCAGGGCGATGCTTGGAAAGGTGTTGCAGACAAGGCGTTGGACGGACAGATGACAGAGGTTACCGTACGCTGTGAGATAAGCAGCGATTGTGCTACCAAAGACACTACGCTGGTCATCGCTGTAGAGCAACCTGATGCCGACAACGATGCTGCATTGCGCAACCTCCCTGCCAAGTCGATGTATTCAGACCGTCTGCTGATGATCAACCTCAATGGCATACGTGAGCAGTTCCCCGATTGGAACATCACAGAGGCGGACGTACATTGGTATAAGATGGTCGGTGAGAACCCCGACGTCAATGCAGATACCGAGGTAGCCACCGGATTCTACTATACCACAGAAAATGCGGATGCATTGGTGGGTACATACTACGCACGTATCGTACATGCGGCTTCTTCCGAGAGCGATTGCGCTGCTGAGGCCCGCACGGTGATCCTTACTTGTGCTAATAGCACCAAGGCTCCGCAGTTGCGTCCGAATGTTGTTCTGCCGGAGGAGCAGATACAGGTGGTAAACCTCAATCCGGATATGGAAACCGACATCGTGGTTTATACTTCTACCGGACAAAAAGTTGCTGCTTATACCTCGCGTGAGGCAGAGACATTCCTGATGAATGCGGTTTCTGATACGGGCTACTATATGGTGGATATACAATGCGATGGCGAGAAGATTACTTTGCGCTATGTGGTTAAGTAAACGGACTGACAAACAAATAATTACGATACAATGAAAGAGATTAAAAATAAGATATTCGGTGGTGCGGCGCGTCTCGGCAAGGCTGCATTGGTTATGATGCTGGTATCTGTGGGTGTTTGTGCTTCGGCGCAGACACCGGCAGACACTGCCGTTTCAGATTTCAAATGGGCAGTGGGCGATACGGTGGTTATCAAGCGCGGCAATACGCACTATCTGACCGGAGAACGTATGAGTTCGTGGGTATATTATGTGTCGTTCCCTATCCGGCAAATAGGTACGAAACGTTTCCCGGACGGTGTGCTGCTCAATGGTATCATGTCGTGGATCGCTCCCGACGGTATCATACTCAAGGGGGCTGTTGCACGCGAGGACTCGGTGGAGCAGATGGTAGTTCAACAGCGCATCGAGGTCAGCAAACAGACGCCGAACCAATTGGCAGAAGAGGTGGCAAACATGTCGCTCGAAGAGCAACGCAAGATTGAGCAACAAGCCAAATTGTATGGTGCTGAGGTGCTGAGGAAATCTGCCGAACCGCAAAAGAAGGACACTGTCCCTGTGGTACAGAAAGATACGCTACCTGTCGAGCCACAGCCGCAGGAGCCCGTCGTAGTAGAGCCGCAAGAGCAGGAAACGCCTGCCGACACCGCCCTCGCGCAGCCTATACGCGAGAACTACCAGCGTTTCTCTATCGGTCTCCGCGGCGGATATGCCAATATGTTGCATTCGCTCAACCGTGATAGCAAACGTCCGGGCGGCTTCGACGCTATGCTCGACCTGCAATATGCTTACTATTGGACCAAGCAGGAGCGTCCTGTTGACCTGAGTATCCTCACAGGCTTGAGCCTCGGCTATGCACAGAGCAGTATCAGCATGGATATCAACGACTCCTATACCGTTACTACCGATGAGGGGGCTGTGGATTATACCCTTACTGCCGACAAGGTCTCTTCGTGCGACCGACAACTGCAATTGGAGATACCGGTGATGTTCTCTTTGATTACCGACAAAGGACTATTCTTCAATGTCGGTCCCAAACTGCTGCTCCCGCTCTATACGCCGTATCAGCAGACCATTACGTCGCCTACAGTGGACGCATATTTCCAAGAAGAGGGAGTTCACGTTACCAACGAAGCCATTACGGGACGTTTGGAGAATGACCAACTCAACGACAAAGGCAAAAACCACAACCAATGGAAAGTCAACCTGCTCTTGACTGCAGAAATCGGTTATGAGTGGAGTCTGCGCAATGGAGATGCACTCGGTTTGGGCGTATATGCCAACTATAGCGTGGTCAGTGCTTTCAAAGCAGAGACCGCCAATAAGAGCCTGATTAATGTAACGCCTCCGTCGGGTGACAGCAAGGCTTCGGCTTCTGTGGTCTCGGCTACGGATACCTATGTAAACAAATTAGGGTATGTGGACGTAGGCATCAAGGTGGCATACCACTTCAATTTCCCGAAGCAGAAACGTTCTGTTGCTGAGAAATAAGACGGATATATGTATAATAAAAAAGGCGGGACCGATTGCGGCTCCGCCTTTTTTGTATGGGGTATTGGTGCATTATGCATTATGCATTATGCATTGTATGATTTCTCCGGCTACTTGTGCTTTTGAGGCAAGCGGGTAGGCGGTATGATGTCCGTCTTTGTAGTAGATGGTTACTTTGTTGGTGTCGCATGCAAACCCTGCGCCGGCATCTTGCAGCGAGTTGAGCACTATCATATCCAGCCCTTTTGACTCCATTTTGTGGATGGCGTTTGCCTCCTCGTTGTGGGTCTCAAGCGCAAACCCTACCAGAGTTTGGTCGGGGCGTTTCTGCTGTCCGAGGGTGGCGGCTATGTCGTGCGTCTTCTTCAGTGTCAGACAGAGTGTGTCTTGCCCGGGTTGCTTTTTTATCTTCTGATTAGCCGTTGTCTCCGGCATAAAATCCGCCACGGCTGCACAGAGGATAGTTATATCGCAATGATCAAATTCTTGCAAACATGCCTCGTACATCTCTTGCGCCGAACCTACCGACACTTTGTGTAGCATTGGCGTTGGCTTCCCCTGGTATTCTACGCATGGAAGCGCACATTGTGCGGGACCCGATACCAATACCACTTCAGCCCCTCGGCGGTAGCACTCGCGTGCCAGCGCATAGCCCATTTTCCCCGTCGAGTAGTTGCTTATATAGCGCACGGGGTCTATTTTTTCCTGCGTGGGACCTGCGGTGATAAGCACCCGTTTGCCGGACAGGTCTTTCTCCGTCAGGGCATAATATACAGCCTCTAATAGTGCGTCGGGTTCCTGCATACGTCCTCTGCCTGTGGTGCCACACGCCAATTCGCCTTCCGCGCAGTCAAGCATAGTGATATTATCCCAACCTGACAAATGTCTCATAGCCTCTTGCGTGGCGGGACATTGGTACATCTTGTCGTTCATCGCGGGGGCAATCACCACAGGCTTGCGCATAGCGCAGAAAGTGGTGGTCAGTGCGTCATCGGCAATGCCGTTCGCCATCTTTCCCAACACGTTGGCTGTGGCGGGGGCTATTATCATCAGGTCTGCCCAGTCGGGTAGGGAGATATGTTCGGTGGAATGGGTGTTGATGGCGGCGAATACATCAGAATAGACCTTGTAGCCCGATAGGGTCTGCAAGGTCAATTCGGTAACGAACTCCAACGCATTCTTGGTGGTCGCCACCCGTACTTCCGCGCCAGCTTTGCGCAGCAGGCGTATCAGTTCGGGAATTTTGTAGGCAGCGATACCTCCGCTGATACCTACCAGTATGTGTTTACCCTGTAACAATGTACAATTAACAATTAAGAATTAACATACATTGTGCATTACACATTGTGCATTGTGTATTGTCCCTTATTTCAGGGCTTCGTCTTTGTTGCTGCTCTTATATACAAGGTCGTTTTCCACAAACTCCTCAGTAGCCAGCAACGTCGGTTTGGGAAGACGCTCGTATGTACGCGAAATCTCGATCTGCTCTTGGTTCTCGTAGGTCTCGTCCACCGAGTCTTGCGGAGTGGAAAAATCTTGCAGTTTGCTGTCTAACTCTTTCTTGAGCGAAGCACTGATCTGGTTGGCACGCTTGGCAATGATTGCCACGGTCTCGTACACGTTGCCTACGGGCTCTACCAACTTGTTCATATCGCGAGTGATGGTGTTGGTAGGCGCTTTCGATTGTTTGAAATCCATATCTTTAGTATCTTTAGTTTAGTGTTTGTAGTTCGCAGCGTAAAAATATGCCCGAACATATATACATATTGCGCTGTGCGCAAACTTATTCCTTGGTTATTTTCTTTATATCTTTGAGTATCTTGTCCGCTGCCGAACGGTGTTTCGATTCGGGGTACTCCGTAATGAAACTATAGTATTCGTCCTGCGTATCGCGGGCACGCTCCAGTTTCTTGTCCTCGTACGAGATTAATACCTGCTGATATTTGGCTTGCAGAATCAGCCAGTTCAGTTCCTCCTGATATGAGTTGCTCGGGTAGGTCTTGAGTGCGTTTTTCGCCACAATCTCGCAACTCAGATAGTTGTTGCCCAAATACGAACCCAAGTTGTAATAGAGTTTTGCACTCAGATACTCCTTCTGCGCCAGTTTGTCGTACATCTCCCCCATCTCTTGATAGGCTTGCTCTGCGTACGGGCTGTCGGGATAGAGTTCTACAAACTCCGTAAACGACTGTATCGCCTTCTTTGTAATCTCTTGGTCCAGACGTGCGTCGGGCGAATCAAGGTAGTAGCAGTGCCCGAGTTGGAAGCGTGCCTCTATGGCATATTTGCCTTTCGGATAGTTGCGGATATAGGCTTGATAGTAGTCGGCAGCCGAGGTGTAGTCCTTCTGTCCCATATAACTCCGCGCTAAGTAGGCAAGCACATCCTCGCTACGCTCCGTACCCCGATAATACGACGCCACATCGTCCAGCAGAGTCTGCGATTTTACGTATTGTTTGTCGTTGAAATACTCCAATGCCTTCTGATATTTATAGTCAGCATCGGTTGATTTCAATATCTTTTGGTACTCTCCGCAACCCGCAAAAAGTACACCAATCAGCAATATGACAAAATACTTGTTCTTCATTCTATGAAATGAGCCTGCAAAGTTACATAAAAAAAACGAAATACACAAATATGACGCAATTTTCGTGCCAACGTAGATTCAACAAGCAAGACTTTATGTCGTAGGAAAGATCCTGAAATTTGAATAAACTATGCAATTACTTGCGTCATTTATATATCTTCCAATTATCTCTTTTTGATATATGCAAGGTATGAAATGAGAAATCGCAGATCGTAGTGTCGCTGCTGGTTGTATGGCAGTGGAAGGCAGATAGGTAGGCCGGGGGATTCTTTTGGGGGAGTTATATCTTTGCGTTGCGTATCTCGGTGCTGGATATATCGAAATAGGGCGCGTCTTTCAGAAAAACAATGCCTTTTGTGGTCGGGTATTGGTCAATCTGTGTCTCCACCTTGCGCTGCGAATCGGCACCGCCGTGTCGGGGATAGACAAACAGGCGATAGTGGCTGAGGATATATTCCCAATCGCGCCAGTGGTCGAAGATGGCGAGGTTGTCCTCCCCAATGATTAGGGTAAACACATCGTCGGGATAGGTCCGGCTCAGTGCGCGGAGGGTATTGGCGGTGTAACTCGGACGGGGCAGACGGAACTCAAAATCCGACACTTTTACCTTCGGAATATCCGCCACGGCATGGCGCACTTGCTCCAACCTGACCTGCTCATCGGCGAGTATATGCCTGTCTTTCAGTGGGTTATTGGGGCTGACCAATATCCATAATTCGTCCAAGTCGGTATGCTCTGTTACCCACTTTGCCAACCCGACATGCCCGAAATGGACAGGGTTGAAAGAACCGCCGTAGATACCTATGTTCAATTTTGGATATGAATTAAAATGCGCAGATATTCAGCGTATTATCCCAAGAAGGCAGCAATCTCTTTGTCTAATTGGACTTTGGCAGAGTCGAGGTTGTCGTTCACGATGATACAATCGAAATGCGAGGCGTCTTGCATCTCGGTGGCAGCCTTGGCAACGCGCTCTTCTATCTTCTCCATGCTGTCGGTAGCCCGACCGATAAGGCGTTTGCGCAATTCCTCCACCGAGGGCGGTGCCACAAAAAACGACTTGGCTCTGTCGCCGAAGATACGCTTCAGGTTGATTCCGCCTTTCACGTCCACATCAAAAACGACATGATGTCCGGCGTTCTCGATGCGCTCAATCTCACTCTTGAGCGTGCCATAGTAGGTGCCGGAATAGACTTGCTCCCATTCCACAAGTTTGTTTTCTGCAATCAGTTTCTCAAACTCTTGGTTGGTGATAAAATAGTATTCCTTGCCATTCTGCTCCTGCCCGCGCGGTGCGCGGGTGGTGGCGGAAATAGAGAACTCAAGGTCATGGCGTTTGCCGAGCAGGTAGTTTACCAAGGTCGATTTGCCCGCCCCGCTTGGGGCACTGAAAATCAATATCATAATCAGGAAAGGTGTGGTATTTTCTCTAATGCGGTTCTTACACGGCGGAGTGTCTCCTCTTTGCCGAGTACGTCGGTGATAGCCCAGATATGCGGACCACGCGCCGCGCCCACCAAGCAGATACGGAAAGCGTTCATCACGATACCTACGCCATACTCTTTCTCTGCAATCCATGGCATCACAAGGGCGTCCAATGCCTCTGCCGACCAATCGTCTTGCTTTTCCAATAGTGCCAAAAGTTCTTGTATATGGCGCGGACTATCCTCTTTCCAGCGTTTTTTGAGCGATTTCTCATCGTACTCCGTGGGGGCAACAAAGAAAAAATTCACCTGCTCCCATAGTTCGGGTACGAAGTTCACACGGTCCTTGGTCAGACCGATGACCTTTGCCACAACGGCTTTGTCGGCACTTACCCCATGTTGCTCCAATACGGGCATAAACAGGTCTGCCAACTCCTCGTTGCTCTTCAGTTGCAGGTATTGGTGGTTGAACCATTTGCCTTTCTCGTAGTCGAATTTCGCACCCGACTTGCTGACACGGTCGAGCGAGAATTGCTGAATCAGTTCGTCCATCGTAAACATCTCTTGGTCGCCGGTGTTGTGCCAGCCCAATAGTGCCAAGAAGTTGATAACCGCCTCGGGGAAGTATCCGCTCTCGCGGTAACCCGATGAGATAGTGCCGTCTTTCTGGTTGTGAAACTCTAATGGGAAGACAGGAAAACCGAGTCGGTCTCCGTCGCGTTTGCTGAGTTTGCCGTTGCCGTCGGGCTTGAGCAGCAGGGGCAGGTGCGCAAACTGTGGCATGGTGTCTGCCCAACCGAAAGCACGATAGAGCAACACATGCAGCGGAGCGGACGGCAACCACTCCTCGCCGCGGATGACGTGCGTGATTTCCATCAGGTGGTCGTCCACAATGTTTGCCAAGTGATAGGTAGGCAGGTCGTCGGCGGACTTGTATAGCACTTTGTCGTCCAAGATATTCGAGTTGATAACCACCTCGCCGCGAATTAGGTCATGAACGTGTATGTCCTCGTTGGGCTCTACCAAAAAACGCACCACATACTTCTCCCCACGGGCAATACGTGCGTCCACCTCCTCTTTGGCGAGTGTGAGCGAATTGACCATCTGCGTGCGCGTGCGTGCATCATATTGAAAGTTAGGTATCTCTACACGCTTGGCGTCCAACTCTTCGGGAGTGTCAAATGCAATGTAAGCATGCCCCGAATCGAGCAGTTGTTTCACATACTGATGATAAATCTCGCGGCGCTCACTCTGACGATACGGACCATGCGCACCCTTTCCGTTGGGCGCATCTTTACAGATTCCTTCGTCTATCTTGATACCGAGCCAATCAAGTGCCTCGATGATATATTCCTCTGCCCCGGGTACGAAACGTGTGGAGTCGGTATCTTCTATACGAAGCAACATCTCCCCCCCGTGCTGACGCGCAAAAAGGTAGTTGTACAAAGCGGTACGCACACCGCCGATATGCAATGCCCCCGTGGGACTGGGTGCGAAACGAACACGAACCATAAAGAATAATTTGTAAATTAGCCCGCAAAGTTACGATAATTTTCTGATATGCACAATTCCTTTCTGAATTTCGGTTCTTTTCACTGAGCATATACCTGTGTCGGGGAGAGAAAGACGGCAAAGAGAAAATCACCCGTCTCCTCGGATCTGCAACATCAAAGCCTAATCATAAATAAGGATATATCTTACCGATAATTAGGGATTGCCGGGACCGGGATAGTGGTGTACCTTTGTACAAATTTGCAATAATACGCTGCTATGGTGTGTGATGAGGTCGGATAGATATTGGTAGAGGTTGTTATTGCAAAGACGGAGGTGTTAAAAATACAATCATATTCATTAATAAAAACCTATTTTCCTATGAGAAGAAACAAACTCTTTTTGTTGTTGTCCGCAGGATTTTTAGCCTTTGGAATGAGTGCGCAGACTACTATGCTGCCTTATTCCTCAGGTTTCGAAGTTGCTTCCGACAACGTACAATGGCAATTTTCGGAAGGAAATACCGTCAATCGCTGGTATATTGGCGGTGCCGCTCCGAAAGATGGAACCAATGCATTGTATATCAGCAATGACAATGGTGAGAATAACACGTACAGCAATCGCGACTACACCACGGCGTTTGCCTGGCGCACGTTTCAGTTCGATGCGTGGGATTATATCATAAGTTTCGATTGGAAAGCCACGGGCGAAAGCAGCTACGACTTGATGCAGGTGTTGGTGCTGCCTGCCGATGTCAGCCTGACGGGGGCGAACCAGAATAGGGTGAATTTAGGAACTTTAACCGATTTTGATGTAAATACATCAGCGGATAAATTTACTCAAGCGGGCTATATCCGTCTCCAAAGCGGTCAACCGAGCAAGCCAAGTTACCCGTGGTTGTTCAACCAGACTACCTCGTGGCAAAGTGAGTCCGTTGAAATCAGTATCCCCACAAAAGGCGACTATAACCTGGTTTTTGTTTGGCAGAACGATGGCTATGGCGGCGATAAACCGCCTGCTGCCATAGATAATCTGTCAATTAGCAGGAAGGCCTGTACCAATATGCAAGATTTGAATATCACCGGCATAACCGCTTCCTCGGCAACGCTCTCTTGGACGGCTCTCGAGGACGTAGTCGGCTACGACTATATCGTGGCACCTGCTACGGAGACCATCGCTGACGTACAGGCACAGCGCACTACCGCCACATCGGTACATATCAGCCAACTGCTGCCGAATACTACCTATATTGCATACGTGCGTGCTGTGTGCGGAGAGGGGGTAGGTGCATGGAAACAAGCATCGTTCCATACCGATTGTGTGGAGCAGACTATTCCCTACACGGAGAATTTCGACGGCAGCCTGCCTAAGGGCAATGATGTGATGCCCTATTGTTGGCATAGGGTGGCATATAATAGTAAATATCCGTATGTGTTTGTAGATGAAGATAATATGAATTTGGCGCATAGTGGGAGCAACTTCCTCTATTTCTACGGTGGAAATACCGCTTCGGAGCAGTATGCCGTTTTGCCTGCCACTACAGAGAACGCCAACCGCCTGATGCTTTCATTCTATTATAAAAACAGGGACGCAGGTGCAAAATATGGCAAAGTAATAGTGGGCGTGATGAGCGATTATACCGATGTAAGTACGTTTGTGGGGGTGGATACGTTCCCGATAAGCACAACCTACACCTTGGCAAAATCGTATTTGAACAATGTCCCGGATACGCACAACTATGTAGCGATAAAGTACGCTGTGGGGACTGCGGAAAACGGTTCGTATGTCTATATCGATGATGTGGAATTGAAGCCTATGCCTACCTGTATTCCGGCGAAAGCCATGCATATAGACCATATCACTACCACGAGTGCCGACCTCGTGTGGCAGGCGGGTAAAGAGGAAACCGCTTGGTTGGTACGCTATGCCGAATCGGGCAGCACCGATACCATAACCACACGTATATCCGGTACATCGGCATTGACTATCACAGGTTTGGTGCATTCGACACTTTATACCTATTGGGTGAGCATACAGTCGGATTGCGGCGATGGCGATATGGCAGAACCCGTAGAAACCATGCTCTCCTTTGCCACTGAGTGTGCGCCGTTCCAAACACAGCGCGACTCTATCCTGTTCGGTTTCGAGCCCTACAGCACGGGACAATCCTTCGAGGATATTCCTTGCTGGGACACTTTCAAAGGGGTGGGCAACTCGTCCTATAGATGGAAAGTACAGTCCGGTACCGCACATTCCGGAAGTATGTACGCGCTCATCAGCAATCAGAACGACACAACGAAATCGGTGGTGCTGGTAACACCGCAGGTAGAGATACCCGAGGGCTCGGAACTGAGTTTCTACAGCCGCAGCGGCTATGTCTCCACCTCTACCCGCAACGACCGACTGGTGGTGTATGTGAATAATGTACCTGCTTTGGAGGGTGCCACCCGTTTGGGCGAAGTGTGTGACCTAAACAAAACATACCGTTTCTCGCGTTTCAGTCTGCCCGTCCGCGGCAAACAATATATCCTTATTGAGGCATACAACTACGGTTCGATTTATGTGGACGACATCCTTGTCTCTCCGGAACCCGCCTGCTTGCCGCCGACCAATCTGCGGGTGTATGCCACCAATGCGCATAGCACCACTATTGCGTGGAACCCGGGGAAGAACGAAACGCAATGGCTGATAAGTGTGGACAACCATAAGGATATCTATATAGAGGATGAACTGGTGGAAGGCACGCCGTTCTATACCCTTGAGGATTTGCCCTCTTCTACCAAAGATACCATCTATGTCAAGGTGCAATCGATGTGCGATGAGAGTTCCTTGTCGGAAACGGCAGAGGCATCCCTTGTCTTTACAACGGCGTGCGAACCTGCGGACTATGCTGCGGCACAGGCGGGCGACACGCTGCTTGCTTGTGGCTTCGAGATAGGCGATGACGAATCGTTTGTCAGCGGTTGGGACTCGGTGGCGCACAACTGCTGGACGAACCGCCAAATCGGCTATACAGGCTATTATGCCCCTGCTTCTCCCATTATTTGGACGGTTAAAACCTCCAATGCACACACCGGCGAACAGGCATTGGCATTGCCGTCCAATAGTTCCTATCAGCCGATTACCATCCTTGCTCTCCCGGGTATGGTGCTTGCTGACGGGATGGAATTGGAACTGGCTTTCTGGAGCAAGAAAGGGCAGGCCTATTATGGCAAAACGCTTGATAGTATCGAGGTTTATCTCAATAACGCACCCGCAATGGCAGGGGCTACTCGAATCGGTACTACAGGGCTCATCGGGGAGGAATATACGGAATATACGTTCAGCCCCATTTCGGCACTTGCCGGTTTGAACTATCTCATCCTTCGCTGTGAACATCCGAGCGGCTATGCCGACCTCTATATCGATGACATCGCTGTGCGTGTTCTGCCCGACTGCCGCAAGGTGCGGAATGTGGAGATAGACAACATCACCACCCATACGGCTACGCTGCAATGGACACCCGGTAACCATGAAACGGCTTGGCAGGTAATCGTCATCAACGGTGCGGATACCCTCATCAATACTCGTGCTAACCAGACATCGGTAACGATGTCCTCACTGCAATCTGGTACGAAATACACCCTTGATGTTACTATCAAAGCCGTTTGCGACAATGTCGGAGCCGTTGAGTTTTATCACGCTGCGCATACGTTCCAAACCGAATGTGAAGCCATTGCCGACTACCCGTGGAGCGAGACCTTTGAAGATATTCCTTCCGGTGGTGACATCTTCGAAGTACCCCTGTGCTGGAATATCCTCGGGGCTAATCGGGGCGGCAATACCTCCGTTTTTGTTACCGGTTCTATCGCTGCACACGAGGGTACAAAGGGGCTTACGCTCAAAACAACAGACGCATACGATGCTGTGGCTTTCGCTATCCTTCCGCAGGTCGAAACAGGGAATGAACTGGTATTCTACTACAAGAGCAATTATAGTAAGAAACCGCTCGAAGTGGGCTATCTCACCGATCCCGCCGACTCCACTACCTGGCATCGTATAGCTGAGTACAAAGGAACCACTACCTGGACGCGCGTTATCCTTACACTCGCGTGCGAGGAGAATGTCGGACAACCGTACTACGGTTTCCGATATGCGCCTAACTATCAGTACTCCAGCCAGGTATATATCGATGATGTAACCGTGCATGCACCTTCGCCGTGTGCTTATCCGCGCGATTTGCATACCATTGATTCGCTTGCTACGCCGAATAGTGTCACTGTGGCTTGGGCGGGCAGCGCAGACAACGGATATACGGTAACGTTCTGTGGTGAGGATACCGTCACCTTACAGACAACCGACACTTTCTGCGTCTTGGACGGACTGCAACCCGCCACGCGTTATACCTATACGGTCAAGGTGCTGGCACACTGCATGGCGGGCGATGCTGCGGATGTGCTTTCCGAGCAACTGACGCTTACCACCGCTTGCGGTGCTATTACAGACTTCCCGTGGGAGGAAGACTTTGAGGACTTCAGTACAGGCAATGTCAATCACCCCTGCTGGATCAATGAACATGTGTCGGGACCGGGTAGTTATCTCTTCGTCATAGACCAATCTTCTTGGGGAACAAACGGGAATACCACCAAGACACTCAAACTGACCGACCAAAGTAATACTACCTACACCCGTCTGGTGCTCCCCGAGATGAATATCCCCACCGCCGGTGGCTATGATTTCGGACTTTCTATCTGGCGTCGTTCTGTGTCTTCTAAGCCGACAGAGGGAATCTACATTATTGCGCAAACCGATACGTTGGCGTTTATTCCGCACGACTATTCCACCAGGGGTATCAATGTCCCCGCAGAAACGGAAAGCAACTGGTACATATACACGTTTACCTTGCCGGATAAGGGTGTGCAAAACATTATCCTTCTCGGGCGCAATGAGTATGGAGATGCGGTCTTTATGGACAATCTCTTTGTTCGAGACAATGGCAAAGTGCCTACCTCTCTGCCAGCCACGGAGGATACCTCTGCTGCAGCACGCAAAGTCATCCGCAACGGACAGGTCTATATCCTGCACAACGGCAAAACTTACAACCTCCTCGGCGAACGGGTGGAAAATACATCTGTAGAGTACAAATAAAAACTATGGGGTGT
>OQVT01000320.1_pt1 | contig 25073 bp, 23 predicted proteins | sample 1691561 | NCBI WGS metagenome assembly OQVT01 (sample SAMN03418260, study PRJEB22391) | human gut metagenome | biome: human-gut; feature: organic feature; material: feces | host: Homo sapiens | place: Tanzania | collected 2013-01 | reverse complement strand
GAGTTGGGGTACACCGTAGAGTATCGGGAGCTGATCGCGGCGGACTATGGTGCGCCTACATCTCGTAAGCGCTTCTATCTGGTCGCCCGTTGTGACGGGAAGCCTATTGTCTGGCCGAAGCCCACCCACAGCAAGACCGGCGCGGATGGACTGCCCAAGTGGCGCAGCGCGGCGGAGATCATCGACTGGAGCCTGCCTTGCCCATCGGTATTCGCGTCCAAGGCGGAGATCATGGAAAGATATGGCCTGAAGGCGGTGCGGCCGCTGGCGAAGAACACCATGCGGCGCGTCATCAGAGGTGTGGACAAGTTCACCATCCGCAGCGGCAAGCCGTTTATCGTACCCACGGGGTACGGTGAGCGCAAGGGGCAGGCACCCCGCGTGCATGACATTGACGCGCCGGTTCCTACGGTGGTCAGCACCGGCAAGGAGAATCTGTGCAGGCCGCTGCTGGCACCTGTGACGGTGACCAACACCAGCAACAGCGTGGGCGGGACGGTCGGTGCGCCGGTACATACCGTGACGACCGCAGGGAATCAGATGCTGGTAACGCCGTTCCTTGCGGAGTGCAACCACTCCGGCGGCGGGCATATTGCCCCTGTGACGGATGCTCACAAGACCATCACCGCCAAGCATACCGGCGGCATCGTGGCGCCAGCGCTGATCCAGTATCACACGGAACAGACGGAACACGTTCGGGCATCCGGGCTGGGGACGCCCATCAACACGGTGGACGCCTCCAACCGATACGGGCTGACCTGCGCCAATCTGGTGGAGTATTACACCGGCGGCAGACCGCTGGATGTGCAAGACCCCATGCACACCGTTACAAGCCACGACCGCGAGGCGGTGGTCGCCGCCCATGTGGTGAAATTCAAGGGCGACAATGTGGGAACGCCGCCTTCGGAACCTTTGCAGACAGTGACGGCCAGTGCTGGGAAAGAGCGGGCGTGCAGCGGAGGGACATTCGCCGTGTGCAGGGCACATCTGGCGAAGATGCACGGCGGCGACGATTTGGGCCACTGGCCCGAGATACGCGCCCTGCTGAATGAGTTCTGCGGCTACACGCTGGCGGAGGACGAGGTACTTCTGTTGGAGATCGGCGGCGCACTGTACTACATCGCGGATATCGGTCTGCGGATGCTGTCGCCCCGTGAGCTGTACAACGCGATGGGCTTCCCGCCGGATTACATCATTGACCGTGACTATTTGGGCAACGAGTACAAAAAGAGCGCACAGGTGGCGCGGTGCGGCAATGCGGTGTGTCCGCCGGTGGCATCCGCGCTGGTGCGTGCCAACCTGCCGGAGTGGTGCGGCGTACGCATCACCACCATGGCGCAGCTGCTGGACTGCGTGGCGGTGTAGGAGGGGCAAAGGAATGAGCCTTGAAGTATGCCCGATGACGCTCAAGGAGGCGAACGCCTTTGTGGAGCAGCACCACCGACACCATAAGCCAGTGGTGGGGCACAAGTTCTCTATCGGTTGCACAGACGGTATGAAGATCGTTGGCGTTGCCATTGTGGGCAGACCGGTGAGCCGACATCTGGATGACGGATGGACGCTGGAGGTAAACCGCCTCTGCACAGACGGCACCCACAACGCCTGTTCCATGCTGTACGCCGCCGCATGGCGGGCAGCAAGGGCGATGGGCTATAAGCGGCTTGTGACCTACATACTGGACAACGAAAGCGGAACGAGCCTGAAAGCCAGCGGCTGGAAATGCGTGGGACAGGCTGGTGGTTTGCGGTGGACAGGAAAGCGCAGGCCAGAGGTGGATTTATACCCGGCACAAATGAAAATTCGGTGGGAAAAGGAGGCGATGAAAGATGAACCGAGACGATGAACTGACGTTTTACATGGAATGCTGGCGCGATATGCAGAGTTTCCTGGCGGAAGTAGTAAGGGACAATACGGGCGAGTATCCTTTTGCGCAGGATGTTCTGAATCTGATGCGCAGCGTCGAAAGAAAGCACGGGGGATGACAATGTCTGAATACATTGAGCGGGAGACATACCGAGAAAGGTTGGCTTACCTTGAAGGGTGGTGCCAAGATCTGAGAAAACCGGGACTAAAGCAGGCATTGGAGATGTTCGACGAGATCCCCGCCGCTGATGTTGCCCCGGTGGTGTACTGCCGGGAATGTGAGCACAGCTATGAAGCTGTGGGCGGGCGCTTCTGCACCTACGGCTTCTGTGTGGACTGCGAGGTGCCGGACGACTTCTACTGCGGAAATGGAAAGCGGGGTGAGACCGGTGAAGGATGAGGTTTGCCCCTACGGAAGCGACTGCTTTACCTGCCGTCTGCCGGACTGCCGGTGCGCGGGAAGCTGTGCCAGCCGGTACAACCGACTGCCCAGCGAAAAGGTACGGAGCGACGCGGCACGGAAAGCGTACAGAAAAAAGATGCAGAAGGAGGGAAAGCGGGATGGATGAGAAAAAAGCAGCGGCTGTGCTGCGGGACTATCTGGAAAACCGTGAGATGCCGGCGACGGTGTATGCTGCCATCTGTGTGGCCATCGAGCGGCTGGAGGGGCAGGCATGAGCAAGGCACGGAATATCTGGTGGGGCTACATCCGGAACATCCTGCGGGAATATCCACAGGTGACAGCGGAGGAGCAGAGAGCTGTTGCCAACGCGGTACAGGCTACGCGCTGCAGGCGGGACGGCGGGGAGCGGATGCAGGTGGTACACATGACGCTCTTTTCCCGTACACATACGCTGGAGGGCGCGGCGGGGGTGATCCCGTGCAGCTATGCTACGGCCAAGCGGTGGCAGCAGGATTTTATATACGATGTTGCGCGATATTATAGGTGCAATAGCGGATTATCAATCAAAAGATGAGCCAAGAAGTCCCAACAAATGTGATATGCTTTTGTTGTGGACGGCACACACCATGTTTTCTCCTTAGGGGTAGGGCGGTGGTACCGATGGTCCATATCGGTGCTGCCGCCCATATCCGACGCCGTAGCTCAGTTGGCGAGAGCGCATAGAGGAGGTCGCGGGTTCAAGTCCCGCCGGCGTCGTTGCTCGGTTGGGAGAGGGAGGAATAGATCGGGCTGTCCTTGCGGGCGGCCCGATCATTCTTTTCGTGGAAACGGCAGGTGCAGTGAATGGCAACAATGCTTGAAATGATAGAAGAATACAAGGAATCCAGAGAACTGCTGACCGTGCGTATACACGAGCTGCGGACGGCGGCGAAGGGGGCGTACACGATGGAGGAATCGGAGCTTCTGCATGTACGCATACACGAGCTGGAGACGATCCGTGCCGATATGAGCAAGGTGCTGAAATATATGCAACGGCGGTATGGAGGTGCTGGAAATGGCAAGGGCGAGAGGCGAGTCGTCAGGAAACATGACGGCGGTAGAGTTTCTGGCCGAAAGAAAGATCTACGAGCAGTGGCTGCACAGCTATCTCGACTCGCGCAGCGAGATGGAGATGAGCAATCGTGGATTGAAGCGGCTTTTGGATCTGATGCTCCCGCTGTACATCCGAAATGAGCTGACACCGCATCAGCGGGAGTATCTGCGGTTGTACATGGTCGGGATGGACGATACACCCATGACCATGGAGGAGATCGGGCAGCTGACAGGCGTCAACAAGTCCACCGTGTCGCGGACGTTGGCAAGGGCGTATGAGCGCCTGGGACACCAGATGACCTATCTGATGGCAGGATATAAGTATATGCGGGATGCTGCAGAGGAGGACGCAGAGTAGACGGAGGTGAGCGTGTGGCAGGGGGAGCTGAAAACCTCATCCCGTTCAGCGAGAGAAGCAAGGAGGAAGCGAGGGAGTGTGGACGGGCCGGAGGTATCGCATCCGGCATTGCCCGGCGGCGAAAGCGGAGTCTGCGGGAGGCGGCTGACCTTTATCTTTCACTGCCCGTGTCTGATAAGCGGAAGTGGAACAAGCTGGCGGCACGGTATGTAGACCCTGAGGACATTGACAACCAAATGGCCGTGGTCGTAGGCATGGTGGATGCGGCGGCTGCCGGAGATGCACGGGCGGCGCGTGTCGTGGTAGATCTGCTGGGCGATGACAACAACGATGCAGACAGCAGCACCGTGCAGGTGATCATAGACACGCCGCTGGAGGAGTACAGCGAATGAAGGTGCTGAGAATACCGCCGCCGAATCCCAAGCAGGCGCTTTTTTTGAAGGCGGCAACAAAGCACGTTGGGTTCGGTGGTGCGCGTGGCGGAGGAAAGAGCTGGGCGGTGCGTGTCAAGGCGGAGCTGTTGGCGCTGCGGTATCCGGGAATTCGGATATTGATCGTCCGGCGCACCTATGAGGAGCTGCGGCAGAACCACATACAGCAGATGCGGGTGGACTTGAACGGTATCGCACGTTACAACAAAACGGAGAAGCGCTTCAGCTTCCCAAACAGCAGCGTCATACAGTTCGGATACTGCGCCAAGGACACAGACCTCGACCGATATCAGGGCGCAGAGTATGATGTGATCTTTCTGGATGAGGCAACGCAGCTGTCAGAACACCAGATGCAGACCATCACCGCCTGCGTCCGAGGTGTAAACGATTTCCCCAAGCGTATCTATTACACCTGCAACCCGGGAGGGCAGGGGCATCAGTACATTAAGCGGCTGTTTATCGACCGGCGCTTTGAGAAAAACGAGATACCGGAGGAGTACAGCTTTACACAGAGCCTTGTCACGGACAATGCTGCGCTGATGGCCAGTCAGCCGGACTATGTACAGCAGCTGGAGGCGCTGCCGCATGCGCAGCGGCTGGCGTGGCTGGAGGGGCGCTGGGACGTGTTTGAAGGACAGTTTTTCGAGGAGTTCAGGGACGATCCGGCACACTATGAGGATCGGCAAAACACCCATGTGATCAAACCGTTCCCCATACCCGCCGGATGGAAGGTATACCGTTCCTTCGACTGGGGCTATGCCAAGCCCTTCTCCTGCGGCTGGTGGGCGGTGGACTACGATGGCGTACTGTACCGCATCGCCGAGCTGTACGGCTGTACGGGGACGCCCAACGAGGGCGTGAAGTGGACGCCGGATAAGGTGTTTGCGGAGATACGGCGCATCGAGGATGAGCACCCGTGGCTGAAGGGGAGAACGATACAGGGCGTGGCCGACCCGGCTATCTGGGATAAATCCACCGGTGAGAGTGTTGAGGAAACGGCGGCAAAGCACAGGGTGCTGTTTTCCAAGGGTGACCACAGCCGCATACCCGGATGGATGCAGGTGCATTACCGGATGCAGTTTGATGAGAACGGCATGGCCATGCTGTATGTGTTCGAAAACTGCAAAGCATTTATCCGCACGATGCCGCTTTTGCAGTACAGCCAGACGGCACCGGAGGATCTTGACACCGCGCAGGAGGATCATGTAGCTGACGAAGTGCGGTATATGTGTATGTCGCGTCCCATCAAGCCGAGGGTGCCGGCGGAACGAGATCCGTTTCTGGAAGACCCGGCGCGTGTGGCGCTGGATCTGCGGAAGGAAGATCTGGCGCAGCCGGTGAGGAGGCCGAGGATGCAGATCATAAGGGGGGAAAACGATGCGTGAGACAGCACAGGGGCAGGAAGCTGCCGTGAAGGAGCCTGTGGTGCAGGCCATCGGTGTTGAACAGATCCGCGAGGCGTGGAGCACGCTGCGGAAGTATCAGAAGGGCAAGTCCAATCTGGAGAAGCGTGTGGTGGATGCGGAGAAGTGGTTCCGGCTCAGGCACTGGGAGTGTATGCGGCGGGAACAGGCGAACGGGGAGCAGGTGGAGCCTGCGTCCGGTTGGCTGCTGAACTGCATCATGAACAAGCACGCAGACGCCATGGACAACTTCCCTGCACCGAACATCCTGCCGAGAGAGCGCGGCGACGAGGAGGAGGCACAGCGGCTATCCTCCATTGTGCCGGTGATCTTGGATCAGGCGGGATTCGAGAAGACCTATTCCGACCATGTGGATAACAAGCTCATCGGCGGCACAGGCGTGTACGGCGTGTTCTGGGACGGCGCGGCCTGTAATGGGCTGGGCGATATCGACATCAGGGAAACGGATGTGCTGAATCTGTTCTGGGAACCGGGAAAAGAGGACATACAGGAGAGCCGTGACCTGTTCCACACGGAGCTGATGGACAATGATGTGCTGTTAGAGCAGCATCCGGAGCTTGCCGGCAAGCTGGGAGGTGAGGGTGCGTTCTCCACAGCGAAGTACGCCTATGACGACACCGTGGATACCACCGGCAAGTCGGCTGTGGTGGACTGGTATTACAAACGCATCATCAGCGGGCGCACGGTGCTGCACTACTGCAAATTCGTGGGAGATACGGTGCTGTACGCCACGGAGAACGACCCGCAGTATGCCAATCGCGGCTTGTACGACCACGGGAAGTATCCCTTCGTGTTCGATCCGCTGATCCGCATGAAGGGAACACCCTGCGGCTTCGGATATGTGGATATCGGAAAGTGCTCGCAGGAGTACATTGACCGCGGCGGGCAGGCGGTGCTGATGAATATGCTCGCCAACGTAAAGCCGCGCTTCTTTATCCGCACCGATGGAGGTGTGAACGAGGAGGAATTTGCGGATCAGACCAATGCCTTTGTACATGTTACCGGCAGTCTGGGAGAGGACAGCATCGTACCCATCACGGGGAAGCCTCTGAGCAGCATCTATCTGAACGTGCTGACACAGAAGATAGACGAGTTGAAGGAAACCACGGGAAACCGCGATATCTCGACAGGCGGCACCACCAGCGGCGTGACGGCGGCTTCTGCCATTGCGGCCATGCAGGAGGCTGGCAGTAAGCTCAGCCGCGACCACAATAAGAGTGCGTTCCGTGCCTATCGGGAGGTGATACTGCTGGTGGTGGAGCTGATCCGGCAGTTTTACAGCCTGCCGCGACAGTTCCGTATTACGGGAGAGGATGGCGTTCGGGATTTCATCACCTACACAAACCAACAGCTCCAGCCGCAGGTGCAGGGGATGGATTTCGGTACGGATATGGGACTGAGGATGCCGCTTTTCGATGTGGAGATCACGGCACAAAAGCAGTCGCCTTACAGCAAAATGAGCCAGAATGAGTTGGCACTGCAATTCTACAACAACGGGTTCTTCAATCCGGAGCTTGCCGATCAGTCGCTGGCCTGTCTGGAAATGATGGACTTCGACCGCAAGCAGGCTATTATGCAGCGCATCGCGCAAAACGGGACGATGTATCAGCAGCTGCAGCAGATGCAGCAGCAGATGGTCATGCTGATGCAGAAGCTGGCAGCTGTAACAGGCGACACAAGTATGCTGGCCGCCATGGGAGGCAGCAGTTCGGCACCGGTACAGGCACCGCCCGCAGGAGATAGGGACGCGGCATCAGCTGTGCAGGGCAATGCCGTGGCCGGAGGCGACGAGCGTCGTCTGGGCGAGAGCAGCAACACGAAAAAAGCACGGCAGCGTGTTGCAGATTCTACGGCACCGACATAAGGCGGCGCCGTTATGGTCAAGGTAAGATTCACCCGGGAAGGGAATACGGCCGGTCTGACCGTGAGCGGTCACGCCGGATATGCACCGAGAGGACAGGATATCGTATGTGCTGCGGTATCCATGCTCAGCCTGACCGCTGCGGCGCGCATCAGTGCGCTGGAGCAGGTGAGAGAACTGCATATGCAGGAGGGCAGCATGGAGCTGTGCTGCACGGCGACGCCGCAGGCGCTGGACGTGCTGGATACGATTCGGACAGGGTTCGAGCTGTTGGCTGACCGGTATCCGTCGTACATCAGTTTGACAGGGGCGGAGGAACGCCCTGCCAATACAAATGGAGTCGCCCGCCAAAGGGCAGGAGGTAAAAACGATGAAGCATTATTTTGATGGCTGTGACCTTCAGTTTTTTGCCGAAGGTGCGGGGGAGGGCGCCGCTCCCCAGACGGGCGAGAGCACCTCTGCCGCTGCGACGGCGGGGGATGGTGCAGCACCTGCCGCCGGGGTGCAGGAACAGCAGCAGGAAAAGCCGGATCGCGGCGCTGCGTTTGAAGCGCTCATCAAGGGCGAGTACAAGGATCTGTATGACGCCCGTGTGAAGGATACTGTACAGCGACGGCTGCGCGGTACGCGGGAACAGGTGGAGCGCTTGCAGTCCTTGACGCCCATGCTGACGGTGCTGGGACAGCGGTACGGCGTAGATCCCGGCGATGTGGAGGCACTTTCCCGCGCCGTGGATGCCGATGAATCCTATCTGATCCGCGAGGCGGAGAAGAAGGGGATTTCCCCTGATACCCTGCGCGAAACATGGCGGTTGGAACGAGAAGCTACCAATCTCCGCCGCCAGATGGATGACTACAAGGCTGAGCAGGAAACGCGGCGCATTTATAGCGAGTGGCAGCAGCAGGGGGAACAGTGCAAGATGCTGTACCCCAACTTCGATTTGGAAGCGGAATTGCAGAATGAGGACTTTTGCCGCCTGCTGCGAAACCGCGTGAATGTACAGACGGCCTATGAGGTCATCCACAAGGACGAGATCATCCCGGCAGCCATGCAGGTAGCCGCACAGCAGGCGGCAGAGAAGGTCACGGCCGCTGTGCGGGCCAATGCCGCCAGACCCGCCGAGAACGGCAGCAAGGGTTCTGCGGCATCTGTGGGAAAGATCGACGTGGCCAACATGACAAACGAGCAGATGGACGACATCCGCAAACGTGTGCTTCGGGGAGAGCGCATTACGCTCTGACCCCGAAAGGAAGGAGAGGTATGAAAACCGATATCAGAAAGCTCAATAAGGCGATGGCAGCTGTGATGATGCTGCAGATGTTCGCCGACCCCAACACCAACGTGACCACCGATGCCGGTATGTCGGTGGAGAACAAGACGTTTTACGACAAGGAACTCATCCGCACGGCTTGGCCCCAGCTGGTACATGACCAGTTCGCCCAGAAGCGTCCCATCCCCAAAAATGGCGGACAGTCGATCGAATTCCGCCAGTTCGCGGAGCTGCCCAAGGCGCTGACGCCGCTGACCGAGGGCGTGACCCCCAACGGAAAGAAGCTGAGCGCCACCGCCAAGACCGCCACCGTCAGCCAGTACGGCGACTATGTGACGATCTCCGACAAGCTGGATCTGACCGCCATTGACCCTGTGGCGCTGGAGGCTGTGGACGTCATCGGCAAGCAGATGGGACTGACGCTGGACACCGTGACCCGCAACAAGCTGCAGCAGGGTCTGCAGGTCATGTATGCACCTCTGCGCGTTGGCGATACAGAGACGGAGGTGTCCAGCCGCTCCAAGCTGGATACGTCCTCTGTGCTGACCGTGAAGCTGGTACAGCAGGCCCGCACGGAGCTGAAGGCCATGAATGTACCTACGTTCGATGACGACTGCTATGTGATGATCATTCACCCCTATGCGGCCTACGACCTGAAGCGCGACCCTGAGTGGAGAAAACCCCATGAGTATGTGGACACCCGTGAGCTGTACAACGGCGAGATCGGCATGGTCGACGGTGTGCGCTTCGTGGAAACCTCTGAGGCAAAGATCTACTGCGGTGAAGATCTGGCGTCTGATAGCCGTACCCTGAAGGTGAACGGCGCGGTATCCAGTGCCGGCAAGACCATCAATTTCAACGGCGGCACCGTGAAGGCCAATGCGCTGGCGGGGCGCTATGTGCTCATCGGCGACAATCGCGTGAAGGTGACCAGTAACACCGCCTCTGCCCTGACGCTTGAAACCGCCATTACGGCGGAGGATAAGGCCACCATCTATCCCGGCGAGGGCGGCGCGAAGGGCGGCGCTGTGTTCGGCAACCTGATCTTCGGTAAGAATGCCTACGGCGTCACCGAGATCGAGGGCGGCGGCGCAGAAACCATCATTAAGCCCAAGGGCAGCGCCGGTACCGCCGACCCCCTGAACCAGCGCTCCACTGTCGGCTGGAAGGCAATCAAGACCGCTGAGATCCTGGTGGACTTCTACATGATGCGCGTGGAGACCGGCAGCGCATACTCTACCCGCATCCACGAAGCCAACTGACGAAAGGAGAACGAGGATGGATAACGATAACAACGTGAATATGACCCCTGCTGCCGATGACGGCGTGACCACCGATGTGCCGACCACCGACGTGCCGGAGGTCCCCAAGAAGAACGGCAGAAAAAAGGTGGTTGAGCCGGAACCTCCTGTCGAGGAGATGGTGACCATCAAGCTGCCCCGCACCAAGGATGGCCCCAAGGAGGTCATGGTGCGCGTCAACGGTGACAAGTTCCTGATCAAATGCGGCATTGCTGTGGAGGTCCCCGCACGTGTGGCAGAGGTGCTGGAACACGCGGAGGAAATGGCGCTGGCGTCCATGGAATACGAGGATTCCGTTCGCAGCGAATGACGAAAAAGCGGGGGAGGTCTGATCGCCTCCCCCGCTTTTGAGAAGGGAGGTATACCGGAATGCTGGATCAGCGTTTGAAAGTAAGTGACGTGGTAACGGGCTTCACCCGTAAAGACACCGGAATCAGCCATGATCAGGCAAACGAGTGGCTGCGGCAGCTGGAAACTACCATCATCAGAGAGGTATTGATACCGCACGGGGAGAAGGTGGATGACCCGGATCTGCTGTTGTACGGCAGGGATACGGAGCTGACGGCACCTCCGCCCTATGCCCGCGTGTATGAGCTGTGGCTGACAGCGCAGGCAGACCTTGCACACAACGAGATCGCCCGATACAACAACTCCATCCTGACATTTCAGGCGGAGTATGACCGATTCGCCGGTTGGTATAACCGTACACATAGACCGGTCGGCGAGAAGCTGAAGTTCTGGTAAGGGGTATACAGCATGAAATATCCTATTTTGAAAGTGCCCTCCGCAAGCAGGGATGTGGTATCCGTGTTCGGCGGATATGACCATAACCTGAAAATTGCGGAGGGTTCGTTTTTTGATATGAAAAATATGTCCTCTGCCGACTACCCCATGCTGTCTACCCGCCATCGGCGCGGTATGGTACAGAGACTGGAGGAACCGCAGGGATTGATCGCCAAGGATGCACTGGCCATCGTGGACAAGGGAAAACTGTATTTTAACGGCGCGGAGGTCACGGGACTGACACTGTCCGACGGAGAAAAGCGGTTGGTGAGTATGGGCGCGTACCTTCTGATCTGGCCGGACAAGAAATACTTGAACACAAAAGACCTGACAGACTTCGGCAATATGGAGGCATCGTTCAAAAGCAGCGGGAGCGTGGTGTATTCCCTTTGCATGGCAGACGGTTCCGCACTGGGAGCGGTGCATTCCGCAAAGCCGGAAACACCCGCTGGCGGCGATTATTGGTTGGACACCACGCAGGAGCCGCACAGCCTGCAGGTATACAGCGAGGCAACAGGCTACTGGTCTGCGGTTGCAACGGTGTATACGAAGATATCTGCTGTCGGTATCGGCGCTGCATTCGAGGAAGGGGACGGCGTCAACATTTCCGGCGTGTCATACACGGGGGACAGCACCGTGGTCAAAGAACAGTTCGATGAACTCAACGGCACGAAGGTCATTTTTTCCAAGGGAAATGATTATATCGTGGTGGTTGGGCTGGTGGATATCACCTATGAACAGACTGGGAGCAGTATTACTGTGCGGCGGGATGTGCCGGACATGGACTATGTCTGTCAGGCACAGAACCGTATTTGGGGATGCAAATACGGCATGGTGAACGGCGAAGTGGTCAACGAACTGTACTGCTGTAAGCTGGGGGACTTCAAGAATTGGAATGTGTTTCTTGGTATATCCACCGATGCGTGGCGCGGATCTGTCGGCTCAGATGGGGTGTGGACTGGATGCATCAACTATCTTGGATATCCTACGTTCTTCAAGGAAAATACGATACACCGCATCGCTATCAGCTCCAGCGGCGCCCATCAGGTCACTGAGACAGTAGGGCGCGGCGTGCAGCAGGGCAGCAGCAAGAGCCTTTGCGTGGTCAATGAGGTGCTGTATTACAAGGGACGAACAGGCGTGTGCGCCTATGACGGCTCTTTCCCGAGCTCTGTTGGCGATGTGTTTGGGCAGGAGCGATATGGAAGCGCCGCAGCCGGAGGCTTTGGCGGGAAATATTATATCAGCATGAAGAGGGCGGACGGCCGGTGGTACCTGTTCGTTTATAACACAGTACGAGGGCTTTGGCACAAGGAGGACAACGCCCACGTGTTGCAGTTCGCCGCGATGGACGACGACCTTTTCTATATCGACGCGGACGGCAAGCAGCTGATGTGTGTCGAGGGAACGCAGGGGACGAAAGAGGATCCCGTGGAGTGGGTGGCCGAGACGGGCATCATCGGGTACAACTATCCGGATCGGAAGTATCTGGGGCGGTGCAATATTCAGCTGAGTGCGGAGGACAGCCCCTCGCTCAGGCTGGAGGTGAAGTATGACGATCACCCGTGGGAGGCGCTGCGGGGCGGCGGAACTGTCAGCGGTATCCAGACACTGACAATTCCGGTGATTCCCCGGCGGTGTGACCACTTCCGACTGCGCCTGTCTGGTAAAGGCACGGTGCGAGTCTTCTCGTTCACCAAAATTCTGGAAGTGGGGAGTGATTTGTGATGTATCCGACACCGCCTGTGCTACAGGGCACGTCATCGCGTCAACTGGAGGATGTAAGGAGATATCTGTTTCGACTGGTAGAGCAGCTCAACAGCAGCGCAGACGGAGTGACCGGCGGCACGGCGGCGACCGTTCGTGTGGCACAAAGCTCAGGCGGCGGGAAGTCACACGGAGACAGGGACAATGCAGAGCTCTATCGTGTGCAGGAGGAACTGAAAACGCTGATCGTCAAGACGGCAGGTGTGATCAAGAAAAGCGTGGAGGCGCTGACCACCCGGCTGGAAAGCGAGTATGTGGCGCAGTCTGAATTCGGAACCTTCCGAGAAACCATGAGCAACGAGATCACCGCCACGGCGCAGGGGCTGGAACAGAGCTTCAGAATGTACAGCGAGATCATGGACAACTATATCACCACAACAAACGGATACATCCGGCAGGGTGTGGTGGGCTATGTAGGACTGACACCGGTCATTGGCATCGCTATCGGACAGGATATCAAAGTAACCGGGGCAAAGGAAACGGTGGGCGGCGTGGAGTATGAAACCATCGACACCACGCAGAATATGTCCATCTGGACATCTGAAAAACTGTCGTTCTATGTGAGCGGTCGGGAGGTGGCCTATTTTGCCAATGATGCCCTGACGGTGACGAATATCCACACAGGCAGCATCACCATGGGCAGCTGGACGGTAGATGCATCCGGCGGCTATTCCATTCGATGGACGGGGGAGGACAGCTGATGGCAATTTCATATTCATGGGGCAGTGCGCCCACCATCCCGCTGACCATCTCCGACAATATTACACGGGACAGCGGCAGCCGCTATTCGGGGTATCTGACCATATCTCTTGGACCACTGGGCGGCGGATCTTATTTCGGCTACAACATTACCGCCACGGTGGATGGCGAAACGAAAACCATCAAGGACAATCTGCCGAGCCAGTGGAGTGATGGGGCATACAGCGCAAGATGGTACATATCCGGCAGCTCATCTTCAAGCAGCATATCCATCAACGTTTCCGTCAACTCCAACAGCGGGCGCGCAGGACTGAGCGTGGGATATAACACATACATCGGTTCCTACGAGGATCCGACAACGGAGCCGGCATCTGTTCCGACGCTGAGCGTATACACGGCAAAACTGGGCGGCAGCGTCATTATCTATACCAATCGACAGAGCAGCTCTTACAGGCACACAGTTTCCTATGCGGTAGGCGGCGCCAGTGGAACCATCGCGTCAAACGTGACGACCAGCACCACATGGAGTATTCCCACCAGCCTGATAGACAGGGTAACTTCCGCAGGGACAAGCTGTACGATTACGGTGGTAACGCGATATGGCAGTTCCACTGTCGGCACAAAAACCGTAACAATGACGCTATACCCGCCTGATGGATATGCACCAACGGTGCAGAAAGGATGGGTAACGGCTACCTACGACAACGGCGGGACGGCAGCGGCTGGGATCGCGGCAGCCATCAAGGGCTTTTCCAAGGCGAAGGTGACCTTCAACAGCGCCAAGGTGACAGGGAATTATGGTGCGACTATTCAGAAATTTACCGTTACCTATGCGGGAACCACGGTGACGGCCAGCGGTGGTGTGGCACGGACAAAGATTATTTCGGAGCTGAGCGCATCGCTTGTCTGCACGGCGGTGGATTCACGGGGAAACAGCACGTCGGAAACCATCCTGATGTCGCTGAATGATTACGCGCCACCGACGATCACGGGGGCGAGTATCTTTCGGTGTGACGGAGAAATGCTGCCGGCAGATGCCGGTGAGCATATCGCAGCCAAGGCTACTGCCAAGTGTACCTCGCTTGGTGGGAAGAACACGGTAACGCTGACGGCGGCCTATAGAGCGGTCAGCGCATCGTCCTTCTCGGCTGAAAAGGTCATGACAAGCGGCGTAGCTCTGATGATCACGGGAAGCACGGTAGTCAGCAGCGCTGTCAGCTACGCGGTACGGTTGACGGCGAAAGATTCGCTGGGGAAGACTACCACATTCGAGAAGATGGTCCCCACGAGATCCGTGACCTTCAGCTTGCGTGAGGGCGGAAAGGGTGCCGCCTTCGGAAAACTGGCGGAGCGAGATGTGCTTGAATGTCAGTTCCCGGCAGAGTTCAACAGTGGCGTGACCATCACGGGAGGGGTCAATATCACAGATGGGAACACTGTCAAGCCGCTTGGGACCTACATCAAGGAACAAGCGGGAAACCATCTGACGGCGTTGGATATCTACCCTGTTGGCAGCATTTATATCTCCGTGAACAATACGAATCCAAATAAACTGTTCGGCGGAACGTGGGTGCAGCTGAAAGATCGCTTTTTGCTGGGGGCGGGCAGCACCTACGCCGGCGGCAATACGGGCGGTACGGCCAGTGTATCGTTGACAGAAGCACAGATGCCGTCGCACAACCACGGCGGCACTACCGCCTATGACGGAGAACACAGCCATGGTTTCCCCGGAAACCGCAGCGGAGGCAGCGGTCAGACGGCGGAGGGAAAGGGCGCTTCTGACAGCTACTATACGCTGTATACCAACGACGCGGGAGAACACGCCCACACCATCAGCTCCGCCGGTCAGGGGCAGGCACACGACAATATGCCGCCTTATCTGGTGGTGTATATGTGGAAGAGAACAAAGTGATTTTTGAAAGGAGGCCGAGAATATGGCATTTTCCTACACCCAGTATCAGGAGAGCGAGCGACTGCGGCGGCTTGCCGAGGAGATGGCCAGACATAACGAGGGGAAGCCCTCGCAGTGGACAGGCGGGCAGTACGGTCAGCAGCGGGATGATGCGCTGTCCAAGCTCCTGAACCGTGAGAAGTTCAGCTACGATGTAAACGGTGATGCGCTTTACCAGCAGTACAAGGACAAATATGTGCAGCAGGGGAAGCAGGCAATGCAGGACACCATGGGGCAGGCGGCGGCGCTGACTGGCGGCTATGGCTCCACCTATGGGCAGGCGGTTGGCCAGCAGCAGTATAACGCCTACCTGCAGAAGCTGGGAGATGTGGTGCCGGAGCTGTACCAGCTTGCCATGAACCGCTACCAAATGGAGGGCGACGAACTGAAAGATCAGTACGCCATGGCTAAAGATCTCTATGACACAGAGTACGGGCAGTACCGCGATACAGTCTCTGACTGGATGAATGAGCGCAGTTATCTGGCCGACCGCTACGACAATGAGCGCAACTATGACTATGGCGTTTGGAGCGATGGGCGCGATTTCTCCTATAAGGACTACCGCGACCGTATTTCCGATGACCAGTGGATGCAGGAACAGGAGGAATCAAACCGCCGCTGGCAGGCTGAATTCGATGAGAGTAAACGCCAGTTTGACGAAAACATGGCATGGCAGCAGGCTAAGGCTGCCGCCAGCAGAGGCGGCGGTGGAGGCGGTGGCGGCAGCAGAGAAGAGAAGGATGACAGTTCAAAGTATGCAGACCGTCACGGTACCAGCGGCAATCTGATCAGCGTACCCGGATACGGCGAGATCAGCTACGACGATGCCGAGGCGCTGGAAAAGCGGGGGCATATCAAGCTGATTGGTGTGGACAAGCGCGGTAAGCCTATCTATGCCAAGACGACCAAGAAGAATTACAACAATCCCATCATGATGAGCAGATAAGAAGGAGGGATATTTCATGCCGAAGCCTACCGGCGGCACCGCGAAGGAGCGCATTCTGGCCCGTGCCAACGCCATGGGCGTTACGAAGAGCATGGACGGCGGGTACATTGCCGAGACAACGGCTAAGGAGCGCGTCACGACACGCGCCCGCCGTCTGGGTGAGATCAGCCGTGCCGAGGAACTGGCCAGAGAGATGGCACAGGAAGAGCAGCGCCGCAGTCGGGAAGAAAAAACGGCACGGGAGGAGCAGCCCTCCCGTGGCCGCGTGGCGGACATTGCGGCCTTCGGAGCCGGGAACTACGGCGCGGACAAGCGCATTTTCGGGGAAGGGTACAATTACGGTCAGGGTCTTGCAAAGGCAGGTCAGATCGGGCTGACAGATATAGCCCATATCGGTGGGTTTATCGGGACACAGGCGGAAAACCTTCTTGGTGCATTCATAAAAGAGGGTTCAAACGGTGTTGTGTCCCCGGACGTTTCAAAATGGCCCATGCACAGATGGGATGCAAAAATCAGCGAGGAAGCAGAGGCCGTGCGGCAGAAGTACGCCGAAAATACGGCGCGTGGCGGACGGGCAGCGGAGGTCGCAGAAGATCTGGGAGCGGCAACTGTTGCGGCATTGCCGCAGGCCGGAGCGGCTATACTCACCGGCGGCGCAAGCTCTGTTATGACAGCGGAGCGGCTGGCAGCGCGTGCGGCGGCTTCTCCCGGTATCGTAAACACGATCTCTACCGGTCTGCGAATGATGGCAAAAGATCCGAATTTTAAGCTTGCCTTTATTCAAGCAGAGGGTTCCGGTTATATGCAGGCAAAGGCGGATGGCGCAGACGACTTCCGCGCCACGGTATATGCCGTGGGGAACGGCCTGATGAACGCGGCGGTCGAGGTCGGCGGCGGTATCCAGACTCTGCCCAAGGAGCTGCAAGGCGGCACCTCCGCATGGAAAGCGTGGGTGGATTCCATGCTGGACGAAGGCAAGGAGGAGGCCGTGCAGGGCGTGATCGAACGTGCGATGCAGAATGCCGTGTACGACAAGGGCAATCCTCTGGTCGGTATCGGGAATGACGCCATTTTTGACCCTGCGGCGGCGGCAGAGGAATTTGCGGGCGGCGCGGTCGTCGGTGGAATCCTGTCCGGCGGGCAGATCGGTGTGCAGCACGCCGTATCAAGCGCATATGACGTACAGGCGCAGAAGAAGCAGCAGCGCTATGAGCAAGCGGTGGCAACGGCCAGAGCGCGCGCTGGTGTCAAGGGTACATATCAGGCATCTGAGGATGGCGGCACATCCTACAAGGGACAGGCGGCCGCTGTGGACGGCGTGGACAAGGGCGGCAGGATACGGCTGTCCTCCGGCGAATCTGTTGACCCTGCCGATGTGCGCTTTGCAGACCAGGATACCGCCGACGTCTATGAAGGTCTTATCAATTCTGACATGACCGCCGATGCCCAAACGGCACTGGCCCACGCCTATGAGGGCGGGGATGGATGGAATTACCTGCTGGGCGTACAGGAGAGCTATCGGGCGGGGCGGTACAACACCGACCTGCGGGAGGATGGTTTTGCTGCTGACCTCACCGAGGGACAGCGGCGGCTCGCCTGCTGGGTGGATGAGTAGATATGCACCTCGCCGCCCACTGTCTGGGACAGCACATCCGCCAGCTTCAGGCTGGTTCTCTGCACCTTTGACAGGCGGGACGTGTCCACGCCCTGCTCATAGACCAGCTTGCCGCTCTGTAAAGGGCCAATGTAGCCGCTATGCTGGGGGATGCGCGGGAGGCACCCAACGGCTTTTATGACCATACCACCGGCAACATCTATCTGGACATCAATGCCGGAAGCAACGGCGAAGGGACGATGCTCTATACCCTCAGCCACGAATATACCCACATGATCCGGCAGCACGCGGCAGAGAGTTTCAACAAGCTGGCGGACTATCTGTTCAGGCAGTACAGGGAGAACGGACAGGACACCGAGGCACTGATCCGCGCCAAGATGGACGATCTGGGACTGGAATATGATGCCGCCTATGAGGAAGTGGTAGCCGACAGTATGGAATCCATGCTGACCGATACCAATGCCGCCGAGAAGATCGCGGCGCTGAAAAAGACTGACCGGACACTGTGGCAGAAGCTGAAGGATCTGGTGAGCCGTCTGGCGGCCAGTGTGCGGAAGCTGTATGCCGACATGAACCCCAACAGCGAGGAGGGCCGCATGGTTCGGCAGATGGGGGATGCGCTGGAGCGCATGAGCGACCTGTTCGCGGAGGGACTTGCCAATGTCCGGACTGTGGCAGAGACAGGCAAGGGCGTGAGCCAGCAGGCTCGTGTCGGCACGGACAGCGAGACGGGAAAGTCTATTTATGAAAGCAATTTTCCCAAGGGTACGCCGAAAGCTGCCAAGGCGCAGCATATCCTTTCCCTCATTCAGAATGTGTGGAGCAAGAAGCCCATTCCGCTGACCGTGCGGAACGAGGACGGGAGCACACGGAGGATCAAGGCGCAGTTTGATCCGACTTATAGTGAACGGGAAGGAGTATCGACGGATGCGCGGAAACTGATGGGTGGAAATCGGCATGGAACCGCTGGTGAACAGCGCGTTACATTAGACCTTGCCGATGATTACTATGAGATCGCGGCGGAATCCACCTTCAATTATTCCAAAAAGGAAACAGGTAAATCCAGCGCTACGCACGAAAATGTGGATCAATGGCACTATTTCATCAATGACATTCTGTTTCAGGAATACGGGGAAAAAGAAAGCACCCCGTACCGCGTGACGATCAACGTCAAGGAACGGAGTGATGGCGAATATGTGTATAGCTTCAGCGCCGAACGGCAAAATGAAAGGTCGAGCACCCGGCGGACTTTACATGCCGACGTTACCCCGTCCGCTGAAAGCGGAAAGAGCAATGCTCAACCTTCTGATACTATTATACCCACTTCGGACGAAAAAAGCAACACAAAAATTGCCGAGCAGCAGCGCGGAAGTTCTGACCGTGAGATCCTTGCCGCGGCGCTGGTGAGCGCGGCTCAGACCGACTGGGAACGGAAGATGCTGGCGGAATATAAGGACGCCATCGGCAGGGCGGAAACCTACGAACAGCGCATCGCGGAGAACAAGGCGGAGCTGAAGGAACTCTCCTTCGCCAAGGGGAAACGGGATACAGCTCGCATTCAGACCCTTAAAACGGAGATCACCAAGGATACGAACCGCGTCAAGGCGGTGGACAGACAGCTGCTGGAACTGGAGGCGACCCGCAGCCTGAAAGACCTGCTGGTCCGGGAAAAGGAAGCAGTTAAGAAGCGGGAAGCGGAAAAACGCCGTAAAGCGGTGATGGAGTACCGCGAGGATGCCAAGGAACGTCTGAGCGTCCAGACCTATCGCAAACGGGTAGAGGTCAAGGCGGCACACCTGATGGATCTGGTGACAACCAACACGGACAAGAAGCACGTCCCCGAGGGGCTGAAAGAACCGTTGGCGCGGTTCCTGTCCACCCTGCGCTTCGACAGCCGTCAGAGCCAGAAGGGTGGAGAACCCACGAAGCGTGATACGCGGTACATCGAGGCACTGAGCAGACTCCAGAACGTTTTGGAGCGGCAGGCGAAGTACAACGAGGGGGATGCCACTGTGGACGGCAGTGCTTTTGTCGACCTGCCCAGCGGTTTCACGGAGAAGATCGAGGAGCACATCAAACTGGCGGAGCAGGCAATGAAGGGATTCGACAGCGAAACGGATTTCGTCTACAACATGAATGCCGGACAGCTTCAGGATCTGAGCTTCATTCTCAACGTCCTCAACAATTCTATCAGCAAGGCCAATCAGATGGCGGTCAACCGACACTTTGCCGCTGTGGACGAGGCGGCGGAGAAAACCATCGCCGAACTGGGAACACTGGGCGGCGCCAGCCGTGCGGTCGGTAAGGTGACGGATTTCCTGAATTGGGAAAATACGCTGCCGTTCTACGCATTCAGGAAGTACGGAAAGGCCGGCGAGACGATCTTCGAGGAACTGCAGGACGGCTGGGATCGTCTGGCATTCAACACCAAGGCGGTCATGGATCATGCCGAGAGTATCTACACCAAGGAGGAAGTGCGGGAGTGGAGCAAAAAGCTGCACACCGTTCAGCTGGGCAGCGGAAAAGCGGTGCAGATGACCACGGCACAGCTGATGAGCGTGTATGCTTTGGCAAAGCGGCAGCAGGCCATGGGACACCTTATGGGCGGCGGTATCCGTGTGGAAGATATCAAGCTGGAAAAGGGCAAGGGTACGCTCAAACAGGCAGACCCGTATGTGCTGACACAGGAGGACATTGCCAACATGACCGCCATGCTGTCTGACCGGCAGATCGAGGTGGCAGACGCTTTGCAGAAGTATATGACAGAGCAGGGCAGCGCGTGGGGCAACCGCGTGAGTATGGAGCGCTTCGGCTACCGCGCCTTCACAGAGCCGGTCTATTTCCCCATCGAGTCCGAGCCCAGCAATCGGAACGCCATTGATCCGGAAGCAAAGGCGAACGATATGTTTCGCCTGCTGAACCTGTCTGCCACAAAGGGTCTGACCAGAAATGCCAACAACGCCATCGTGGTGCGGAACATCTTCGATGTGTTTTCAAACCACATGGCAGATATGGCAAAGTACGATGCGCTGGCGCTGCCGGTGCTGGATGCCATGAAGTGGTACAACTTTAAGACGCAGGCCAAAAACGAGACGGGGCAGGTTTTTACGCAGACCGTGCAGCGTTCCATTGAGACAGCATTCGGCAAGGGCGGAAACAACTATTTCACCACACTTATCAAGGACATAAACGGCACCAAAGAGGCTGGGCGCGGCGAAGGTGCCTACAAAAGACTAATTTCTAACTACAAGGTAGCGGCTGTGGGCGCGAACCTGCGCGTGGCACTTCTTCAGCCAACGGCGTATGTCCGTGCTGGCGCGGTGATCAACGCCAAGTACCTGACGAAGGCGCTGACCGCCAATCCCGCAAAAGTAAAGGCGAACATTCAGGAGATGCAAACATATTCGGGCATCGGCCTGTGGAAGTCCTTGGGGTTTTTTGACACGGACATCGGACGTGGTATCCGCGCACAGATCAAGGGAGATATCAGCGCCAAGGAGCAGTTAGCGGAGTGGTCGATGAAAGCTGCGGAGCTGGGTGACAGCATTACGTGGGGTACCATGTGGGATGCCTGTAAGCTGGAGGTGCAGGATAAACAGCATCTGTCGGGCGACGCGCTGATGAAAGAAACCGCGCTGCGGTTCCGAGAAGTGATATACCGGTCGCAGGTAGTGGACGGCACCCTGACGCGCAGCCATACCATGCGGGACAGAAGTACCTTTAAGAGCCTTGCCACCGCCTTCATGGCGGAGCCGACCATGAGCTATAACATGGTGCTGGATGCCTACGAATCGTACTCGCAGGATGTTCGCCGGATCGGCGACAGGAAGAAGGCGCTGGAGAAGAACAAGGATAAGTTGGCATCCGCGTTCTTCGCCTATACAGCCAGCCAGTTGGCGGCGGCCGTTGCGGAGAGTATTGCGGACGCATTCCGCGATGATGACGATTATCAGACATTTTTCCAGAAGTGGTTTGAAGCGTTCTGGGGAAAAGACGGGAATCTGTTGTCTGATATGAATATCTTAGGGAAGATACCCGGCATCAAGGATATCATCTCCATCGCCACCGGCTGGGGGAATGACCGCATGGATACGGCGTGGATGGAGAACATGGTCAAGGCGTATCAGGCGTGGGCTGAGACGATCCGGCTGGCCACCGGCAAGCAGGATGAGCCGACAGAAGCGACCTACAGGGGGAAAATGACCACCTATGGCAAGATATACAAGACCATGCAGGGCATGAGCCAGCTGATGGGACTGCCGGTATCCGCTGCAATGCGAGAGGCAAAGGTCATGTGGAACAATTCCGTCGGAGCAGTGTACCCCGCCATGAAACTCAAGACCTATAAGGGGAAAGATGAGAACAATATCCGGTATGCATATCAGGACGGCTATATCGACGAAGAGAGGGCTGTTGCACTCTTGCAGGATAAAGCCGGCTACTCTGAGGGCGATGCCAGGTTGGAAGTCATGAAGTGGGAAAGCGGCGCCAGCGGGAAATACACGGTATATCTGGAGGCAGTAGAGAATGGTGAGAACGTAGGGGAAATCACCAAGAAATACCTGTCTTACGGCGTGGAGCCGAAACAGCTGTCTTCTGAGATCACCAGCTATTTCAAGCCCATCTATGTGACGCTGGGGCCTGCGGACAGAGCCACCTTGAAGGGGTACCTGCTGAACGCATATGTGCGGCTGGGATACGACCGCGACAAGAAATCCAAAGATATTGATAAATGGATGGAGGGGAACTGATGAAGAAGAGGTGCGTGAAGGGGGTGAAGATGTGACTGATGCGATCATTGCAGCTGTCATCACGGGGCTGTTGAGCCTGTGCGGTGTATTGGTCAGCAATCGCAAAACGCAGGCTGTGACAGAAACCAAACTCGAAGAGCTGACCCGCGAGGTGCGTGAGCATAACAATTTCGCACGGCGAATGCCTGTGGTGGAGGAACAGATCAAGGTCATCAATCACCGCATCGCCGATCTGGAGGATCTTGGGAAGGCTCGCTGAGCCGGAAAGGAAGAGCTATGAAACTGAATAACAAAGTATATGATATCCTGAAATGGGTAGTTATGATCGTGCTGCCCGCCATTAGTGCGTTCTATGTGGCGCTGGCATCCGTCTGGGGATGGCCTTATGCCGAGCAGGTGGCTATGACCATCGCTGCCGTAACGGCGCTGCTTGGTGCCCTGTTGGGCATCTCTACCGCCAACTACAACAAGGGGGCGGGCGGCAATGGCTAAGCGGGTATACCTGTCCCCCAGCGACCAGCGGCGGAACACCTACGCGGTGGGCGACACCACCGAGGCCATCCAGTGCGGGCGCATTGCATGGGCTTGCAAGGCCGCTCTGGAGCGCTCCGGCGTGGAGGTGATGTTGGGTCAGTACGATTTGATGGCGAGCCGTGTGGCAGCATCCAACCTCTTCAAGGCCGACCTGCACGTTCCCATCCACACCAACGCCTGCAACGGCAAGGCCAGCGGAACGCATCTGTTCTGCTACAGTTCGAAAAAAAGCAGTGCTGGATACAAGGCGTGTAAAGCGGTGATGGACGTTCTTGGTCCTGTGACGCCGGGTACATCTGATGTCATTCGTGCCTATCCCGCGCTTTTTGAGGTTAAGTATCCGGCGGCACCTACGGTGTATATCGAGGTGGACTTCCATGATGTGCCCCGTATTGCTCAATGGCTCATCGACAACACCATATTTATCGGCGAGACCATCGCCAAGGGGCTGTGTGCGGCGCTGGGCGTACCCTTTGTGGAGAGCACCAACGCGCCGGTGCCGGTGCCTGCGGAGAAGGACACGACGCTGCCCATGCAGGTGCGGATGTTGCGCCGCGGCATGGAGGGCGCAGACGTGAAGACGCTGCAAGCGGCGCTGATCGCCTACGGGTTTTCCTGTGGCGCGGCCGGCGCGGACGGCGACTTCGGGGCGGGGACAGAAACTGCCTTGAAGAAGTTCCAGACCAAGTACGGCCTCGGTGCTGATGGTATCGCCGGGAAGGGGACTTGGGGGAAATTGCTGGGGCAGTAAATCGCAAAAATAAGCTACTACACAAGAGATACCCCAGCACGCAGGAGTATAACTTATATATTACCGGTGCGGGCAGCGAGGAGTATTTCATGAACCTCATCGCCGACGCCATGGAGCTGAAATTTGACCATCACCGGGCTTCGGACGACGCCCGGGTGCTGGCGGAGATCTTTCTGCGCTTCATCCCCATGCTGCAGCAAAAGGGCGCGCAGCGGGTGGAGGACATCAATGGGATCCTGCGGGAGCTGCGGACGGGCAAGGGCCCGGGCAAGCAGCGCTCCTTCCATCTGATCATTCTGGTGAAAAACCGGCCGGGTCTTATCGCGCTTTACAAGCTGATCTCCGACGCGCACCTGAAATATTTCAATAAAAAGCCCATTATCCCCATGTCTGAGCTGCAGAAGAGCCGGGAAAACCTGATCTGCGGCTCTGCCTGCGTCATGGGCGAGCTGTTTTCCGCCATTGTGGACGGCCGGCCCTGGGGCGAGCTGATGCGGTTGGCCTCCTTCTTCGATTTTCTGGAGATCCAGCCGCTGGCCAACAATCATTTTCTCATCGATAAGGAGCAGGCCCGGGACGAGGAGCAGCTGCGGGAGTTCAACCGCACCATCGTCCGGCTGGGCGAGGAACTGGGCAAGCCGGTGTGCGCCACCGGCGATGTGCACTTCCAGGAGCCGGAGGACGAGGTGTACCGCCACATCCTGCTGGCCAGCAAGAAGTTCCCGGATGCCGACGCGCCGCTGCCCATCTACTTCAAGACCACCGACGAGATGCTGGAGGAGTTCGCCTACCTGGGGCCGGAGACGGCCCACAAGGTGGTCATCGACGATCCCCGGCGCATCGCCGACCGCATCGAGGACATCGAGCTGCTGCCGCCGGGCCAGCTGTTCCCGCCCCGTCTGGAGAATTCCGAGCAGGAGCTGCACGATATGGTGTGGGACAAGTGCCACGCGCTGTACGGCGACCAGCCGCCCCAGCTGATCATCGACCGGCTGGATGTGGAGCTGAAAAGCATTCTGGGCAAGTACGATGTGGTGTATATGTCCGCCCAGAAGCTGGTGCAGCGCAGTCTGGAAAACGGCTATCTGGTGGGCTCCCGGGGTTCCGTTGGCTCCAGTCTGGTGGCGTACATGTCGGGCATCACGGAGGTGAACTCCCTGCCGCCCCATTACCGCTGCCCCAAGTGCAAGAACACGGAGTTCATCACCGACGGCAGCTACGGCTGCGGCGCGGACATGCCGGACAAGGGGTGTCCCGTGTGCGGATGGCCCGG
>OQVT01000318.1_pt1 | contig 25100 bp, 14 predicted proteins | sample 1691561 | NCBI WGS metagenome assembly OQVT01 (sample SAMN03418260, study PRJEB22391) | human gut metagenome | biome: human-gut; feature: organic feature; material: feces | host: Homo sapiens | place: Tanzania | collected 2013-01 | reverse complement strand
ATATACAGAAAAACACAAAAAAAGGGTGCGTCACAGACTTATGACACACCCTCATACGGATTTCTCCTTTTATTTTTAAGCAATTAAGATAAATCTTGTGATTTACTTAACCATTACCTTCTTTCCGTTAATGATATAAAGACCCTTAGACAGAGAATTTGCCTTAGAGGTAGCTATCTTCACACCTTCTATTGTATAAATGGTGTTGCTTGATGCTGTATTAGTTACAATCTCGCTAATACCTGTTGGGGTAGTACCTACCACATTGAGCTTAGCCCAATCGGCATTTGCCTTGAATGACTCAACCAAAGCATCAGGAACGATAAGAGTAATATTCTTAAGATCTTTCTGCTCGTCAACATACTGGAACAAACCACTTGGCATCTTTGGAGCTTCTGTGCCAGAATATGCACTCCAGTCGATAGTGGCAAGAGAGTAATTGCTGCCGAAGAGATACTTGCCGAGTGTAATCTTAGCAGGCAACTTTACAGAAATGAGTTTCTCGCATTTGTCAAATGCGCTTTCACAACTTGTGATATTATTAAACTTAGAGAGGTCTACTTCTGTAATCGCAGAACCGAAGAAAGCATCGGTGAGGTTAGTCACGTTTACACAGTCAGAAATGTCTATGTTCTTCAGACTTGTGCAGTTCTGGAAAGCAGAGCGCAAACTTTTGAAATGAGCAGCCTCTTCCGCAGCTGGCATCTTAACAGTAACAAGAGCATTCAGACCACGGAATGCGCCAAAACTTGTAGGAAGATAAGCATACGTATTAGCAGCAATCTTGGCCTGGCTCATATCAATTTCCTCAATGGTAGAGTTGCCTACAGGTGGGAAGCCAGTATTGTTACCAATGGCAGTAGAAAGAGCTTGCAGTTTGTCTTGTGACCATGTGCCTGTAAGAATGAGCTTCTTGGCATCATTGAGCTGTGCAGGAATCTCTTCAGCATCGATTGTATACACCTTTTCTTCTGTAGCCTGTTCAACGGCACATTCTGTAGGAAGAGCAATGTAGGTCATCTGGTCTTCTGAGCAATAGTTACCAAGCTGTCCGGCACGGTTTTTACCCCAACCATAAACCTTACCATCGGTAGACAGAAGTACACAATAACCATTACCGCTTGCCAGTTGAGTACCCTTAACACCTTCAGGAAGCTTTACGACAACTGGCTCAACAATGATTTCCTGACCTTCTGTGGCATCAACAGGAACACCACTTCCATCTCCGAGAGCACCGTCTACATTAGAGCCCCATGAGTAAATCTTGGTGATAATACCATCTTCACCTCCAACACCTACATAACGGTTGTTGTCGCAGCCAGTGATGGCAATGACCTTCTCGCCAGTACCGAATGTGATTTTTGCAGGAGTAGAAGTCACTTCTATATCCGCATCTTTTATGCCAGCCATATTATTGCTATTGTCGCCCCACACCCATAATGAGCCATCTTTCTTGATGGCATAAGCGGTTTCAACAACTGCAAAGATATATGCCCAGTCGTTGTCAGTACCCAACTGAACAGGGCTTTTACAATATTTCGCATTGTTCATAAGGGGTTTCTGCTGGTTAACACCCCATCCCCAAAGTGTTCCGTCGGTTTTCAGAGCAATGGTAAAATCATTACCAAGGCTTACCTGAGCCCAATTGTTGTCAGTTCCAACCTGTGTAGGTGTGGTCTTGCTAATATACGAACCTAAGCCAAGTTGTCCTGAGCGACCATCACCCCATGTCCAAAGAGTACCATCTGTCTTGATGGCTGCAGCTGTATGACCGAAAAAGCGTGCACAGCTAACTGTTTTCCAGTTGCTGTCTTTACCTACCTGTGTGGGGACTTTATGACTGGTAGCTCCATCGCCTACACCAGACACGCCATTCGTGTTGTCACCTACAGCCCACAATGTACCATCGTTCTTGATAAAGAAACCATAAGCCTGTCCAGCACTGGTCATCGCCCAGTCTTTATCAGTTCCTACCTGTGTTGGTACAGAAATCTTTACGGTCTTGTCGTCAATACCCATCTGACCAGATTCGTTCCATCCGAAAGACCATAGAGATCCATCTTTGTCAATGGCATACGTTGTTCCGTCTCCTGTGTTCACACTCTTCCATGTATGTGTCTGTGCATTGACACCACATACTCCAAGCACAGCCACCAAGGCGGTGCTGGCAATTTTGCGTGTAAAATTCTTCATTGTTTATAATTTTTATGTTTACCTATATATTATTTTCTAAATAACTGAATAGAGCCTAAAAAATAATTATAATAGCTTTTAGCTCTATCTAAGGATTTTTGCTGTTTGACCATTAGGGCCTGAAACGATGTAGAGTCCATGACCAGCATTTGGCACATTGATTTGAGCCTTTCCGTTGGTTATATGACCATTGGCAAGCGTTGCGCCGCCAGCATCGACAATAGTAACACGACCATCAGCAGGAGAAGTAACCTCGATAGTATTGCTGTCAGAGAAACGAGCAATGAGACGTTCGCTATTCGTTGTGGTTGCTGCATTTATACCTGCGGCAGTATCTGGAATACGAATGATAGGACAAATGGCAAAGCTGCCCGTACCGCCACCATACATATTAATAGGACGCAAATAGTCGGTCTCACCTTTCTGACGTGCAAAAGAATTGTGACTAAGCAATGAGTAAACCTGTGTCTCATCAAGTTGCTTGCCCACCATATCTTTTAGCAAGACGAAGTCTTCTGTAGAAGGATCGTTGCTGAAACCCTCAACACTTACAAAGAATGTGGTTTTACCATACATGGAAAGAGGTTCAGAGAACTTAACCTGAGCAAGGGCACCATCATAAACAGGACACCAAGCGCCATCTTCTCCATCTGCCTTGATATCCTTCATGTAAACAGTTGCTGCCTCTACAGGTAGATAAATCAGCTTTGCTTCTTTATCTGTAATATTGGTCATCCATACCTTAATTATCAATTTGGCACCATCCTTATACTTTGTAGGCTTTTTAAGCAGATAAACATTGATGCCGTCAAGGAAGGCTTCATCAGTTCCAAGCATAAAGAGATTACCCCAACCAACAATATCTACCGAATTGGTTCCTCCTACATATCCTTGACCATTGCCATACGCCAATGCAGAAAGCATATATGTGGAACCCCATTCGCGACAGTCAATGGTTGTTATCTCCGAAGTGCCTCCCACCTTTATAGTATAAGGAGCAGTATAACTGTTGGTTTCAGTGCCGTTTCCCACCGTAAGGGTAGGCATAGCATAGATACCGGGCTTGGAATAGCTTACCTGGATATCACTACTTGTGAAAGAAGACACACTGCTTCCTGGCACAGTCCATTGGTACGAGGTAATATTTCCTGTCGATTGATTTACATAACTTGCTTTCTTGTCGGAAGAAGCCAACAGCCATGCTCCCCCATTAATGTCCTTGTGCTTGAACAGGTAATTACAACTGGCGTTGTCTCCTTGCGAAATGGTTCCAAGGTTAGCTAAAGGTACAGGCGTCTTATAGTTTGCCTTCAAACCATTATTAGCAGCAGCTAATAATTTTGCTTTAGACGCTGTTTGCAGCAACTCGGCTTTGGGTGTAGGAATAATGTAAGAAACCTCCTGTGCACGACTCCCTGTTGTACCAACAGCACCAAGAGTCATGGTCAGCAAGCCGATACCAAACTGCTTCATTAAGTGTCCCATAATGTTTGATTAATACTAATAAATTCTGCAACACTAAAAATTATTTTTAAGAATATGTACCTGGACCAACAATTGTTTTGCCAGGAGGTTGCCAAATCTGAAGACTCACTTAACTCAGTGTTGCAATAAAAATCAAGTAACTCTTCAAAAGACAAGGCGAAGTGTTTATATCTGCCCCTTGGTACGGTAAGTAACCATGGGTGGGCAATGTATTTGATAGGATAAGGAAGCGGCAGCTTTATTTCAATCTAAACATGACGGGAATCTTTACAGTGCCGGCAACGACCTTGCCTTTCCCCTCAGGCACAAAGCGAGGCATCAACTTAACTATTCTCAAAGCCTCCTTGTCGAAAAGAGGGTCGTCGCTCATCATCACCTTGTATTGAGAGAGATTGCCCTTGGTGTCTACCTGAGCTGAAATGATAACCCTGCCTTCCTTTTTCAACGTGCGGGCAGCCTCAGGATAACGCACATGTTTGGCAATGAAAGCACGCATGGCTTTCAGACCTCCTGGGAAGTAAGGAACGACGGTACCTGCATCAGAGAGCAGGTCGCTATCCAACTTAACAGGCTCCGGCATGGAGTCCTTAAGTACTTGACTCGCTTCAAAGTCGGGCGACTTCATGTGATTTTGTTTCTTTTCCGTACAGCCTGCCACCAACAGGACTGCACAGAAAAGAAATATAAGATTTCTCTGTTTCATACTTTATTTGACAATCTTCTTGCCGTTCACGATATATATGCCTTTGTCAAGGCCGTTGGCAGAAGTGCCCATATAACGACCGTCCAAAGAGTAAACACCCTGGCCGAAGGAAGACATCTCATCATTCTCTACGAAGTGAATACCCGAGATGATGTTGTCGTTACTGCCACCCATGAAGTCGAAGTCGATGCTTCCATCCTCATTCTGAGTAATGTTGGTGATAGGCTTGCCCATGGTCGATCCGCCCTGATAGATGGTTGCTGCAGGCGAAGAGGTGTCGGTAAGACTGTTGTTGCCATTAAATGGGTACAAGTCACCAGCCTGCGATTTTGTAGAAGCACCTTCTTCGTTGTCAGCATGGAAGATTGTAAGGCGCTGATGATCGTTGTCAAGATAAGCATATCCTGGGCCATACTGGTTGCTATAATTGACAATGGTGTTGACATTGTTGAGCTCCCAGATATTCTTGTCATAGTCCACATGGGTTATCATCATGCCACTGGCTGGCAACAGCTTGTCCCAGATACCCACGCTCTGCTGTCTGTTCTCAATGAGATAATACTCGTTCTTGTTGTTGTCATTATAGACAACAAATGCCTGTCCATACTTCACATCCTGCGCCTGCATACCTTTTACAGATGCTGGTTTATCAAGGACTATGGGAGTTATCCAGCCAGCAATCCATTTCTCATAGGCTGAATAGTTGGGAGGACAGAAGCTCTCACCATTATAGCTGCCAGAACACATCAGGTCGAAGGAACCCATTCCGAAATTTCCACCATAATTGGTATCATACAGGTCTGGATAACCCAAACAGTGAGAGAACTCGTGACAGATGGTGCCAATACCATTGATACGGCTTCGTCCCAACATGTCATACGTATTCTCATTACCACAGGCATAGGTATTTACATTAACACCATCTTTGGTTTCATAACGTTTACCAACCGTCGAAGCCGACAACATACTCTCATGAGGCCAAATAGTATCTTCGGAACCACCATCAGCCTCGCCGAAACCTGCGTAAATAACAAATACTTGGTCCACTTCGCCGTCACCATCCCAGTCGTAGTCTTTATAGTTTACATCTTTATCAGCCATCTGGCAAGCCTCCAATACCATGTGTCCTGCCTTTGCATCCACATCACCATCCTTGGTATGTGCGCCATAATAAGCCATGTTTTGCGACAAAGTATAGGGACCTACCACGTCGAAATCCAATTCAAACTGTCCGTTACTTTGTGCCAAGAAATAATCTTTCACACTGCCTTTGAATCCCAAACTATTGGTAAAGCCTTTTTTGTTGGCAATATTATCGAACATGGTGCGGGTATGAGTCCTGCCGAACTTTACATCCTTGAAATTGACAAGGATGATGAGTCCTTTCTTTGTTCCTGTAAAATGAGAGAAAGCACCTGTTATTTCTCTTTTCGGTCCTCGTTTGGCAAAGCGTTTGATGCGTTCATCATTGGCTTTTTGACGTTTTGCCAAACCTCGGTTCACAACCTGTGCTTTATCTGTAATCTTAAATGTGCGGGAATCAACATCCTGCACATAGCATTTACCATCATCTGCCTGCCAATAAGAGGCGAACTCATCACCTTTAAGCTCTGCTACCACAGAAGTTCCGTCAGCAAGTTTTATTGTACGCTTCACTCCTTTCTTTGCAGGAACGGCATGAGCACACGATAATCCCAAGACCAATAAGCAAGCCGTAAGATAAAGTTTATATTTCATACAAAATTATTATTAAGAAAGAAAAGACTCTATACCAAGACACAAGGTATAGAGTCTTACTGTTTTATTTCAAAATCGTATTATCTGAGATGAACCTTCTTGCTATTAACAAACTTCTTGTTCATCTGATAAGATTTACCTGTAAAGAAGTTGTTGAACGAACGGTGTGAAGCAGCCACTTTGTTGACACCCTTCTTAGCTGCATTTTCAGCAGTAGCGGTAATCTCGAAAGTCTCCTTTTCCATTGCGAAAATACCATCACCTAAGTGATAAACCAAATTGAAGGTGAAGACATTCTCCTGATAAGAATTAAGCACACCAGCAGCAGAAGCATTAGCGTCTCCTATCATAGTCGCAACATCATCAACAATTACCTGGTCGCCAGCCTGATTACCTTTGACACCAGAATTATTGTTGCTGACAGAGATGACACCCGTTTCTTTGTTCCAGGTGAAATCAAAGTCATATCCTTCATTTAACCATGGTGTGATACGGAAATGTGTAGGATCACTCTTGCTCTGAAGCAAGGTTGCTTCAGAAGGATAAGGAGATTTTCCACCCACCTTCTCAAGGAAACAACCCATTGGTCCTTCTTTTGGGAAGAATGGACCACTGATGTCCTCTACGCCAAGAGTAAACACGCCATAAGCCACTTCTTCAAACTGCTCTTCTGCATCCTTGCTCGACTTGAGAGTTATAGGAGTTGCATCAGCACCCTTGGTCTCACCGTTCTCATAAGACACAGTCACCAAGTAGTAGTTGCCAGACTCCTCGAATGGAACTTCCACTCTGCCAGCCTCTGATATCTCTGTAGCTTCTACCGAACCATCGATAATACCGCTCTCAGTTTTATTCAGGTCTTCACCCTCTTTTACCAGGGCATACTTGACAGTAGTCACATCAGCACCAAAGGTCAAGTTGAAGACAGCGTTGTCCTTATCGTTTGTATCAGTCATACGGCCGAGATACTCAACTCCAACACTGTAATCCTTGAGTTCAACACCAGGCATTGCGACACGCAACATGCCATCGGCATTGGCAAAAGCAACTGGTTCTCCATTCAGGCAAGCATATGCGGTCTTGCCAGCAGGGAATGTAAATACTCCATCCTTGAAAGTACCAAACCATTCTGGTTTATTCGCCTTGATAACGTCCAAAGAAACGCCATTGTCCAAATTGGATTGTATGAACGAGAGGTAAGAAATAACTCCATCAGAACTGTTTAGGGTTACACCTGTATTGAAAGTGCCCTTGATGTATACGAAGTCAGGGTCGGTTGCGTCGATAATCATATCGGTATTGCTCTCGTTCTCATCGAATGCAGTATACCAAGGTTGGCTTCCACTCCAACCTTTCTGGGCATAAGGAGCTACCACTCTGTAGATACCAGGGTTATGGGCATCTTGCTGGATTTGTACATCCCAATCAAGCATCTCAATACCATAAAGAGAAGATATAATACCATCACGGAAATTACCCTTGCCACCGGCAACATCTACATAAGCAGAAGCACCTGCTGTGAATTTGTAAGAAGTTGCACCGTATGGAGTAGAGAAGTTATCAGCATCGAAACTGATAGTACCACCCACGTAGTTACCATAAACCAACTCGTCAGGGTTGAAAGTAATGTGGATATTTGAAGTAGCCTCACCATCAGCAAAAGTCACTGTTGAAGGCACCGTATAGATATTGCCTTCATCTGCAGTAAACATCAGTGGCACGGTAAGCTCTCCCTCTGTGTTCTGTCGACTCAAGGTGACATCGAAGTTTCCAGACTCTTTGTTCACCTCAATCTTACTTGGGAGCGTGTTGCTGAAATATACCTGGGCTCCCTTCAGAGCCTCAGGTGTATCATATTCGTAATCGCTTGTACATGCACCCATGGCAACAGTAACCAGAGCAGCAATTGCGATTTTTGCATATCTAAATATCTTATTCATGATTTTTACTTTTTAAGTGTTATTTTCCTGTCCACTCTGAATATGCAGAAGTTGGGTTAGGGTTGTTCCAACCTTCCAATGCAGGATTGTCCTCTGCTTCTGTACGGTAGATGGTAAAGTTCATCCATGCTGGGCGACCCTGAGTATTGAATCTGGTACCAGCACCAAAGTTTGTTCCAAGGTAACCTCTCTCTACAGAATAGTTCAAACGCTTGATATCAAAGAAGGTCAATCCCTCACCCCAGAGCTCTACACGCTTCTGGAATACGATTTCCTCGATGACATCATCCTGGTCGGTCTTGCTGCAGGTATAAGTCTTATTGCGATAAGTCTTCATGAATTTCTCCAAGAGTTCCTTGCCCTTCTCTGCATTCTGGTGAGCTGCAGCCTCAGCCTCGATGAAATACATTTCCTCAACACGCATCACAGGATAAGCAGAAGCTGCACCTACTGTATAGTTGTCACCGTCGCCATTGGCTGGGCGGAACTTGGCTGACGCATAGTCAGGATAGCTCTCAGCAGTCTTTGAGTCAATCCATTCGGTCTTGCCTTCCAAAGGACTGCCCTCAGGAGCCTTCCACATCAGCTTACGCCAGTCAGAATTACCGATACGGTCGTACATGTTGGCATCAATCATTATGAAAGGCTCTGCACCCGAATAACCGAAAGAAGTCTCGTTGCTCATCCATGAAGTCCAGTTGATGATACCGGTCTTTACGGTTTCGTTGGCATCGGTCTGCTCAGCACCCCACATAAACTTAGACAAGTCGTTGAAACCAGAAGTCTTGCTCAGCGCCTCACTCTGTGTCATCGGACTGCCACTATAGTTGTTGATGGCATTACGGGCAGCCTCCTGAGCCTTAGGATAATCCTCTTTCCACATATAGAAGCGAGCCAACAGACCATAAACCTCAGCCTTGTGTGGGAACACCTTGTCTGAATCATCGAACTTGTCGATGTTCTCCAAAGCATAAGTCAAGTCATCAAGAATAAACTGCTGCATTACCTCTTTTGTAGCACGAGGGTTGTTGCGAGCCTCTTCCAATGTAGTCTTCTCGGTAACAATAGGTACTGTCAAGCCTTCTACGTTGTTACCATCGGCATTTACACCAGTAGTAAACTTATCATTGGTCTTGAACTCATACATCTGTGCCATCTCAAGGTAAGCAATGGCACGGAATGCCTTGGCTACAGCCTCATAGCCTGCATACTTGTCCTCCATACCAGTCTTGTTGGCATTGGCGATCGCAGAGAGGGCTTCATTGGTGTTCTGAATCCACTTATTATAATATGCCCAAACATACCATATCGTAGGAGCGTCCTGATTCAATAAAGTTGTCTGCTCATATTCAGCAAACCAGTCATATCCAGAAGGAGATGGGCTTACGGGAAGGTCGCCTGTCATCACATCGCGCATGTGCAACATCGCACCATATCCAAACTCGAAGTGATAGTCTCTTGCGCAAGCGTTGAAATAATAAGGAAGGCCCCATACCAAAGCTTTCACAGCAGAAGAGGACTGATTGACCTGACTTTCTATTACAGTAGAAGATTGTGGATCAACCTCTTCGATACAGCTGTTAAATGTGGCAAGCGACATGACAGCCACTCCCATACCTGCTATATACTTATTTATCTTGTTCATTGTAATCTCTATTTTATATTATTAGAATGTAACTGTCAAACCACCAGAAATGGTTCTGATAGATGGAGCGTAAGTAGAGTTGGCACCACCAGAAAGACTCTGACGAGGATCCAGTCCCTGACGCTTTGACCATACCCAAACATTGTCAGCAGTAGCATATACACACAAGCTCTGCAAGCCAAGTTTCTGCATCCAGGTCTTTGGGAATGTGTAACCCAACTGGATATTGTCGAGTGACAAACATGATGCGGAAATCAGGAAGCGGTCTGAAGTAGCAGCTTCGTAACCACTCTTGGCATCCATGAAGTTCAAACGAGGCACATCGGTATTCTTGTTCTCTGGAGTCCAGGCGTTGAGCAAGTCAACATGGAAAGCCTGACCTCGGTTATAAGACATAGCCTGCTGATAGTTGCTGTCCAAAATCTGGCCACCAAGCTGATAAGAGAACTGAGCTGAGAAATCGAAGCCCTTGTAAGATACAGAAGTACCGAAGCCACCGAATACCTCAGGACGAGTACTGCCACAGAGATAGAAGCTTGCCTCTGATGGATCCATAACCTTTACCATCTCAGTAGTTTCTTTACCATTCTCATCTGTCACGGTCTTGTCTTTCCAGTACATAGCTATACCTGTTTCTGGGTCAACACCTGCATACTTGTGCAGATACAGCGTGTTAAGTGGCAAGTCCTCACCCACGAAGTAAGAACCATTAGAGTAACCTGCATGACCATCCTTTACCAAAGTCTTGTTCTCATCAGGCAACTTGCTTACATAGTTGTGGTCGTAAGAGAAGTTCACGTTCAATGACCATACCAAGTCCTTGGTACGGATGACATCACCATCGAGAGAAACCTCGATACCATTGTTCATCATATCGCCGATGTTTCTCCACTGTGAGGTATAACCATAGCTGGTTGGCAAAGAGAATGCAAACAACATATCAGAAGTCTTGCGAGAGAAGAACTCTACATTACCATTCAAACGGCGTCCAAACATAGAGAACTCTACGCCAGCATTGAACATACCACCTGTCTCCCAGCTGATATCCTCATTCTTCAACACTGAAGATGGTATCAAACTGGCATTGTCGCTTGAAGACTTGATAGAATAACGCTGGGTGTAAAGGTATTCACCAATATTATCGTTACCTACCTGACCATAAGAAGCCTTCAGTCGCAACTCGTCAATCCACTTAGCCTTGAACCAGTTTTCCTTAGAGATAAGCCATGCGCCACCAAGTGACCAGAAGCTACCCCAACGGTTATTCTTTGCAAAACGAGAAGATGCCTGGCGAACATAAGATACCTGACCAAAATATTTCTCGCTCCAGTTGTACAAAGCACGAGCCATATAGCTCTCTGTGTTGTAACGGGTCATAGAAGAAGAAGGTGTACCATTGGAAGCTACCGCACCGTTCAACTCGGTATTGTCTGGGCTGAACTGATTCTTGCGTGAAGCCGACAAAGAGTAAACACGATAATCATAATAGGTATGTCCCAACTGAGCCGAAATGTTATTGTTGCCATAAGAATGAACCCAGTTCAAACGCTGCTCCAAGTTATAGGATGTAGAACGACCATGACTCTTGTAAACAACACCATTAGAAGAAGCATACTGACCATAGTATGGGTTGGTGGTCTGTGTGGCACGATATTCGTCATTGTAAACACTATTGATAGAGGTTACCTTGAAGTCGTATGGCAGGCTGATCTCTACAGTTCCTGTAGCATTCAAGGTGTTGCCATTGGTGTTGAGGACGTTCAACTGGTTATCAGACAATGGGTTTGATTGAGACATATAAGGACGCTTCTGTCCGTTTACCTTACCGTCACCATAGTCATAGCTATTGATACCACTGTTGTTGTCGAAAATGATGTTGCCATTGGCATCGCGGTTATACAAAGGATAGATAGGTGCCATATTGGTCAAAGCAAACACGTTTCCGCTTGAACTTGCTTCACCCTCATCGTTTGTACCATTCATGTCGTAATGGGTATAGCTTACATTGGCACCCACCTTCAACCAATTCTTAATCTTATAGTCTGCCTTGAAACGAGCAGCAAGACGCTCATAGTCTGAAGATGGAGTAAGACCATCAAAGCTAAGATAGTTTACTGACGTATAGAAAGAACCACGGTCGTTTGCACCATTGGCTGTAACAGTATACTCCTGACGCAGGCTGTTGCTGAAAGTAGCATCTACCCAATCATCAGGAATCAGATAATAACCATTCACCAGGTTACCCAATGTGGCATTAGGATTGACACGACCATTGGTACCGATGAACTCCTGACCCTCAGGAACACTGAATACCTGATAGCCCAAGCCATAGTTGCCGGCAGCAGCCACCTGACTGTTAGCCCACTCATGTGCAGCAGTCTCACTATATCCGAGACCATTGGTCATAGCTGTTCCTTTATCCTTGCCTTTAGCATCAGCCATGGCATAGTTCTTAAGTCCGGCATACCACATTTCGTAATATTTGGCAGGACTTGTCACGAACTCATAGTCTGGAATAGCACGAGAGTTGGAACCCCACTTGGCATCCACTGTAATGATACCTTCGCCTACCTTACCCGACTTAGTAGTGATGAGGATAACACCATTAGCACCACGGGCACCATAAAGAGCAGAAGAAGAAGCATCCTTCAATACTGTCATACTTTCAATATCAGAAGGGTTAATCGAGTTGATATCGCCATCGTATGGAGAACCGTCAACTACGATAAGAGGATCGTTACCAGCATTGATAGAGCTGATACCACGTATACGGATAGTAGAAGTAGAACCAGGAGCACCAGAAGCTTTTATCATCTGCACACCAGCGGCCTTACCTTTCAAAGCATCAACAACGTTGGTTACCTGAACCTTACCAATCTCTTCTGCACCTACAACAGCAGCAGAACCAGTAAAGGCAGATTTCTTTTCAGTACCATAAGCAACAACCATCACTTCGTCAAGTGATTTGCTGTCAGTATCCAATACAATCTTCATGTTCTTTGCGGCCTTGACGGTCTTGGTGACCATGCCGATGTACGATACCTCCAACTTCGCGTTGGCTGATACGTTCAGTGAGAAGTTACCATCAATGTTGGTAACAGTACCGGTATTGGTGCCTACCACCTTGATGCTGGCGCCGATAACTGGCGAGCCATCTTCGGAAGAGGTGACCGTTCCGGAAACTTGAGTTTGTGCCAAAGCCATTCCTATGCTAAGGAACAGGCAGGCGATAAACGTCATGAGTCTTTTTTCCATAAATCTCTCTCTTTTTTTTAAATGAATGTATAAAGTTTATTCTTTTCTCATATCTTTGTCTCCACCTCGTGCCCCGAGGTGGAAAAAACGATGTGCTAATCGGGAAGTTAAGGGAGTTAAGGAGTTAAGACAACAGCTTTTGTGGACACAACATTAACCATTAATCATTCCCTCCATGGCTGTTGTCCCTTAACTTCCCAAACGACCGGAGGAAACGATCACTTCCTTTAACTCCGCCAATTTCTGAAGCGGTAAAAGTTGAGTGACAAAAGATAAACCCTAAAAGATTTTATAGTATGGTATATTTTAAGTTAGAATTTGGCTTTCACCTGCCAGGTAGAAAGCATCGTGCAGAGAACAAAACTAATTCCAAAGCACAGCCTGCTTGGAACTTCATCAGTAAGGAGGTAGAGAGCGCCGAGGCACGAAAGTGCTACAAGACCGCAGCCAACTATCGCACCGCAGCCAACTCGCTGACCCTTTTCTGGCAAAGAAACGACTGGACAATGGCAGACATTTTGCCGCAAGAAATGGAACGTTATCAGCGATGGCTCATAGACCGGGGATTGTGCATGAACACCATTTCGTGTTACATGCGTTCCTTGCGTACCTTATATAATAGAGGTGTAGCCTTGCAGATGACTGCCGACACGCAACCTTTCCGCAAAGTGTTCACTGGGAAGGAACATACTCGCAAGCGCAGTGCACAAGAAGAGGACATTCTGCGGCTGAGCCACCTCAATCTCGAAGACAAGCCATCGCTTGCTTTTGCCCGCGACATATTCCTCTTCAGTTTTTATGCCATGGGAATGCCTTTCGTAGATATTGCCTATCTGCGAAAGGAACAAATCAGAGACGGAAGATTTCACTATGCCCGCCACAAAACAGGACAAGAGATAGTGGTGGCGATAGAACCGTGTATGAACGAGATTATCAGAAAGTATGAGGCTTACAGCAATACTCCGTATGTTTTTCCCATCATCAATTCTCCCGATGCAGTATTGGCACATGGGCAATACCAAAACCAGCTTCGTCGCTACAACTACAACCTGTCGTGCCTGTCGAAGCGCATCTCTGCCAGCCAGCCCCTTTCCTCCTATGTGGTGAGACACACTTGGGCGAGCATTGCCTATCAGCACGACCTCGACGTACAACTTATCTCCAAGGCCTTGGGACATACCAGCACCTCCACCACCATGATCTACATAAAGAGCCTCTTCGACCCACAACTTGCCGATGCCAACCATCAACTCCTGAAGACGTTTGAACTGTACGGCTGAAATTACCCAATACGCCTTGAAGGGGCAAAAGCTCTTAGCCCAGGGCAACGCCCTGGGTATAATGGCAGTCAGCAATGCGCCCTGTAAGGGCAACAGCCTTATAAATTGCCCAGTATTTTAAAGCTTTTGCCCTTTCTCTGAGCGCATCTGACGTTTGTGGGAGCGAAACAGAAAATCGTGGGAGCGAAAGCGGGAAACGTGGGAGCGTAACTGAGCAACGTGGGAGCGACGGATTCTATTCAAAGGACACTTTTGTGCCCTTCAAAGGGGCACTATTGTGCCACAAGTAGGCATTTTGTCTGTATCCGTTTTAAAAAAGAATCAATTACGCAAATACCCTTCACCCTTCATCTTTTCCTTGAAATCCCCTGTGTTTATCGGGGGTTCAGAGGGTGAAGGGTGCAACTCAACCCTTCATCACCCTTCATCACCCTTCATCTTTTTGCCATTTTCAGATTTCGGTTTACAACTGATAGAGTCGTGCTCATGCTTCTATTAAGCCCAGCCTGAGTCGTCTATTATGACCAATCCGAGCCTTCTATTATGCCCAGTCCAGGTCTTCTATTAAGCCCCAGTTTAGGCTTCTATGATGCTTGCTATGGTTTCTATGGTTCCGCGCATTAATCTATACTTTCGCTTTCAGCAGTTTCATCTCCTCTGCCGTCAGCCCCGTCACATCCATGACTGTCGCTTCATCCATTCCCTTTGCCAGCATCTTCTTAGCAATCTCAAGACTTCGCAGGTTCATACCTTCTGCTCTTCCTTCTGCTCTTCCTTCTGCTCTTCCTTCTTCCATACCCTCTTCTTTACCTTTCTGGTATCTGTCATCCAAAAGGGTTCTTTCAACGCTTACGGAATCCCAGAATTTGTCGTAGGCACGGAGCTCGGCATCAGTAAAGCCGGAAATCTCCAACTCCTCTACGGCTTTTCCAATCTCCGGGTCATTAAGCAGGTCGGAAGGAATCTCCTTCGTATTGGAATTGATTTCTGTGAGGAAACGGAGCCACAAGACCATCATGCGCTTGTCGGCAATGGAATGAGGAGTGAACTTTGGGAGTTCTATGAAGGTGAAATGCAAGCCTTTTATTACCTTATTGCTGTCCTTGTCGTGCACGATACGATAGTTGTGGATGAAATCCGGAGTGTCATGTGCGAAGATATCATTCACAAGATTCAGAGAATATACGGGTTGCAGTTCGCTGTATTTTCCTCCCTTTTTAGCCTGACTCACATAGAGCTTGGATGCATTGAACAGTACTCGCTGCTGGAAGGCATCAGACCATTCCATCTGCATTTCCACGCAGAACTTCCTGCCTCTGACATCTGTGCAGAGTACATCCACAATGGTGTTTTTGCCCCCTTCGAGCTGGGGCACAAGTTCTGTAGGCAGATACTTGATTTCGTGTATCTGCTCTTCTTCGCTGAGTGGCAGGAGTGCGTTCAGAAGACTGATCAGTCTTTTAGGATGATTGCCGAATATCTTCTTGAACGTAAGGTCTGCCTTAGGGTCTAAGTACTTCATAATCATCAGTCTTTAAAATCGATACCGCAAAGATAATACATTATTTTGAAACCGGCAAGGATTTGGGGAGAAAAGTTTAGAAAAAGTTATGGCTGACAGGAAAATTGACAGCGGCAAGGCACAGGAATTCTGCGCTTTACCTTTTTTCTTTCTTTCAAAGAAAGCACAAAAAAAGGGGTGAAATGCTTTGTGCACCCCACCCCATATATAACAACTCTTGACTCTTTTTCAGAGCGATTCTTACTCGTCCCAAATAGAGTAATACTTGCGAGATCCTACGCAACCATCAGAGTTCACCTCTCCATATCCAGGAGCATCAGGCTCAGGAAGACCTGATGTACCCAAGTTACCAGAAGCAGCCATGATGCTGCACTCATTCTCAATTCTCGCCACCACAATGGCTGGTTTCATATATTTCTTCATATTGTTTATCAATTAAAAAATTATCATTCTATTTATCTAACATGCGCATGACGATGATTACTTGGCAATATACTTTTTGCCGTTCACTACGTAAACGCCCTTAGCAAGACCGCTCAAGCTTGTAGCATTCTTTCTTACGAGCATACCATCGATGCTGTAAACGTCGAAGGTCTTACCTGCGAGCGTCTTCACATCTTCAATGCCTGTTGTCTCACCGCTATTGCCGCGGATAGAGAAGAACATTGCCTTAGCTGGCGCTGCCGCTGTGCTCACGAAGATGGCACGGAATGCCTTCATGGTCTCAGTACCGTTGGCGCTATAGAACAGGTTACGGTTGGCATCAATGAAGTAATCGCCCTCAGCAAGCTGCTTGCCGTTCTCGTAGTTACCAACGAACTTAATCTCGCCTTCACCTGCCTCCAGGTTGTCAGCTGGCTTGATGGCTACGCCCTCGAAGGTATAAGTACTACCTGCCTGAGTTGGCTTGATGAGATAAGGCACATTAGCCTGCATCTCCTCTACCACCTCGAAGTTAAGGGTTGTAGATGTTTCATCAATAGTAGCATCCTTGTAAGCTGCTACCACTGTACCCTCACCAAACTGAGCTGCAATCTGCTTCTTGTTTACAGCGAATGGCAATACGATAGAGTTCCAACGTGTGGTCAATGTACGGTTGAGAGTTACATCAGCCACCTTAGCCTCAGGAGTGCAAGTCTCGTTCTCGTTGAGAGTGATAGCATCCAAATCGGCTACCTTGAAGAGGCGAACATCGCCGAAGCCGAACCAACCAGCCTGATTCTGTGCTGGCATATTGGCTACTTCCAACTTCACCATTCCATCATTACCTACTTCAAACTCGGCTGTATAGTCATTCCATCCACGACCGAACAAACCACCAGTATTGCCGATTTCATTGATATCAACCTTCTTCTCACCATTAATCAGCATAAAGAGATTGAAGCCTGCCTGTGCACGAGCCTTGATGGTTACGATATATTTACCTGCCTGGAGACCAGATATCTGCTGATAAGCATGCTGGTTGTTGGCGCTGCCATTATAGTAATCGTAATAAGGAGTTTTATCAGCACCATCAGATGTGGTCCAAGACTCACCGCTAAGGGTCTGCAAGTTTCCACCATTCTGAGAGCTAGACCATCCATTCAACTGATCTGCAAAGTTTGCATTTACCACGCTAGCGGTGCAATCTACAGCACCCTTTACGCCCTCAGCCTTACCATTGCTCTCTGCATAAGCACGAGCTGCAGTATAGATGGCATTTGTCTTATCAGTAGCATCCTTGGCAGATGTAGCAGCTTCTACCTGGAGAGCCTCAGCAAAAGCAGCCTTCTTCTCTGCAGAAGCATAAGCAAAGTCAAGTTTCATGGCCTTGGCATCAGCAAGAGCCTGGTAAGAAGCAACGGCAGCAACATAAGTTTCTGTAGCAGCCTTCACTGCAGCAGTAGCTGCATCAATGCTTTCTACGGTAGTACCCTTATCAGCAGCAATAGCTTCATTCAACTTTGTACGCTCCTCACCGGTAACAACCTGATTAGCCTCATTAGTTAAAGCTGCGTTAGCTGCCTCTACAGCCTGGTTGTAAGCAACCTCGCTTGCTGCGGTATTTGGCTTAGCCATCACAGAGTAATCGCCGAAACTTGCCCAGTTGTGAATCAAGTTGGCACCAGCCTCGATAGAAATGGTAATTGTGGTTTCCTCTGTAAGAGTGAATGGCACGAATCGCCACTGCCAGCCATAGCCTTCATTCTTGCAAGCATAAGATGCGCCCTCGAAAGAAGCTGTACCATCTGTAGCAATACCACGACCTCTGTTGCCGCTAGGGAAGTTTACAACTTCGCCCAATGATGTGTCGCCATTCTTTACACTCAATGTCATTGTGGCATCAGCAGACTTACGACCAGCTGCCTTGAACACATAATCACCAGCAGGAAGCGTAATTTCCTGGCTGGCACTCATGCTCCAATTATCTGCATTCCAACCCTTACCATCGCTATCATCCTGGTTCAAATAGTTCACAACTTTTCCACTCCAGTGCTCATTATTGAAGTTTGCAGCACCCGATGTAGTCCAATTACCCAACTTAATAGCTGTAGTATAATCTTTCACTACAGCCTCATATTCTGCCACGTTCATAGCCTGAGCACCCTTGGCAGCTTCTGCCGCTGTATTTGGTCTGGTTGCAAACTGGTCAGCAATGCCTAAGCCTTCGAGCACAGTTTTTTCTGCAGCATAGGCTGCATCCCAAGCTTCATAAGAAACCTTTAAGTCAACGAAAGCATTCTTTGCACTATAATATTCTGCCTTGAGTTCTGCCAGATTCTCTGCAGTGGCATCTTTTGCTATCACAATCTGCAACGCCTTATATTCCTCTGTTTCAGCCATATCAGAATTTTCCTGCAAGAGTGCTTCTCCCTCTTCCTTCATTTTCTGGAATTCAGCAACGGCTGCTGCATTCAAATCTACTTCGCCCAGATACTCCAATCTGAAAGTATCAAAGATGGCCCAATCTCCAGCGACTTTCGCAGTTTTCTTAACACCAAAGCGCAAAGTACCATCCACAACAGTTACAATCAAAGAATTATCTTTATAAAGACCAGCAGAGAAGCAATCTTGTGCCTGAGACATAGAGTTTGGCTTTACTGCATAATTACCCTCTTCTTCCAAAATATTCATTAATGGAGTCTCCTCACTATTAGCATACAAGATAGCATTCTTATCTGCAGGATTATTATTACCGCGATAGAAGCCCTGGCAAGAAAGACGATATCTTCCATTTGGAAGTCCAGTCTTTTCCTGATAAACATCAAAGTCTGTATTATATTTCTCTGCACAACTAACATAATTTCGGCTATCAGCACCTGGAGAACCATTCCATCCTTTCACGGCTCCAAGACCATTTTGGTTGCCACGAGCATCAAAATCAGGATTGGTTATCAAATAGCTCATGTCCAGCGGATTATTCTCAGAAGCATCCTCTGTTCCAATTTTTACCAAACGCCACTGAGCGTTTGCATCAGAACCTTCGGCAGGAGCATTAGCATCCAATGTCAAATCAGTGCCAGTTCCAGACCAATAAAGTGTATTAGATCCACAAACCAACTTATAAGTTGGTACCTCTGCCCCTTCTACCTTTTGGAAGCTATATGTTCCATTGCCATGATTATCAACATAACCGTTATCACCCAACCAATTATTGGATACCTTATAATAAGGTTCAGTTGACACACGATAAGTACCATCATCTTGTGGCAACAACTCTACCATCATACCCACTTCTCCTAAAGAGGCATGGGTTCCCCAAGCATTGGCAGGGCACAAATACTTCTGGGCTCCTCATATTTCTTCATCTGCTGTTCGCGACGCTCCTTGCGCAGTTCCAGATACTGGCTATAGGTAGCCTTGTAGTCGTAGATGCGCCCCATAGTAACCTCTATGGTACGAGTAGTAATGTCATCTACAAACTTGCGGTCGTGGCTGATGACAACCACGGCTTTAGAACTGTTAATGATGAAATCCTCAAGCCAACCGATAGATTCGATGTCGAGATGATTGGTAGGCTCATCCAGCAACAAAACATCAGGAGATTTCAGCAGTAGTTTTGCTAATTCGATACGCATTCGCCAACCACCAGAGAATTCGCTGGTAGGACGATCGAAATCAGAACGTTCAAAACCCAGACCGAGAAGAGTTTTCTCAACATCTTCTTCGAAATGAGTCATGTCGATGGCATAGAATTTTTCTGAGAGCGAAGAAACCTTTTCGATGAGCTGCATGTAGTCATCGCTATCATAGTCTGTGCGGGTGGCAAGTTCATTGTTGATACGGTCGATTTCCGCCTGCATCTCGTGCAGATGAGCGAACGCCTGACAGGTTTCATCGAACACGGTTCGACCGTCTTCGGTCATCAGATGCTGCGGAAGATAGGCAATGACGCAATCTTTTGGAGCGGAAACAGTGCCTCTTGTAGCCGTTCTCACACCGGCAATGATTTTAAGCAAGGTACTCTTGCCTGCGCCATTTTTACCCATCAGGGCTATACGGTCCTTCTCATTGATCTGGAAGGAAATGTCCTTGAATAAGGTGGTGCCGCCAAACTCGACGGTCAGTCCATCAACTGTAATCATATTTTTTTCTTCTGTCTATATTATATAATAAGGTGTTCATCGACTTTGCTTTCTGTTTTCTGATAAAAATGAACGTATCGATGTTTCAGAATGCAAAGGTACAAATTATATTCTGAAAAATATTCAAAAAATCAGCCATTCTTTGGGATATTACAAAAGAAATGATTAATTTTGCGCATAAATATAAGTATAATATTGAAAAATTGTGTTTGTAAGTTTATGAATCAATCAACATTTAGTAAGTACATATAATAAGAAATCAAACATCATCCATCAAATGATCTAAAGAATAATTTTTAATAATCACATATTTTAAAACAACATTTATGACGTTAAAACATTACCTCCTATTAGCCGTGTTCCATCTGCTTTCATTCGTTGGATGCTGGGCTCAGAATTCCGTAGCTCCTATGAATATAGGCAATGTGTTCATGAAATTTGGCGAAACAGAAACGTCCGTACCTATCAAACTGACCAGTTGGGGCAAAAGCGATGCGAGGAGCATCACCTATACGCTCTACTACATGGAAACAGGTGAGAACGTGGGACCAATAACTTTTACTTTCGACCAGCCGATTACCTATGGTGAAACCCGTGAAGTGATATTCCCTATCAAAACAGGCACGAAACTGGGCACTGCTGATGTCATACTGAATATAACTGAAGTAAATGGTCAGTACAACGAGGCAACTATAGGAAGTATCTATATCACCTGTTGCACGGTCAATAAAATACCTCATAAACGTGTACTGGTGGAAGACTACGCAGCCATGTGGTGCTGGCATTGTCCTATCGGTCTAGTGGCTACAGATGCCATTGCCCGTATGTATCCTGAAGATGTTGTGCCAGTATCAGTTCACAAGACCGACGCAATCAGTCAGGCGGTTTCATATTCTGTCTATGATGGATTGATTGCCCAGTATGCTAATACGCTTCCTGCTGTTTGGATAGCCCGTGACACCAAGGCTGCCGGTTATGATGTTACTGATGCTTTCAAAATAGAAAAGGAAAGGGTAACGTGTATGAATATTGACGTGGAAGCACAGTGGGATGAGACAAATGACAATATCCGCGTGACTACCCAAGTAGAACCCTGCATGGCTCCAGCTGCAGACGATACTTATGCTATCGGCTATGTGCTGACAGCAAGCGGGCTGACAAACGAACAATGGGTTCAGGAGGCAAATTATTCCGAGTATGCGAGCGATACTTATAAGGATGCTCCTGAAGAAATGAAGTTTTATGCTGATATTAACAACTATGTAGAGGGGTATTCCAAGGTGAAGGGTGTGGTTTTCAATCATGTAGCCATCGAATCTCAAGGAATGCAGAGAGGTTTGGCAAATTCGCTCACCGGTTCCTTCCATTCCAATGAGGTGAAGAAACATTCCACCATATTTCATAATATCAGCAAGTACAGTGTGATTTCAGACCGAAGCAAGATAGAAATCGTGGCAGTTCTGTTTAATACCAAAACCAGAAAAATAGAGAATGCAGCACGTTGCTATGTAGGTGATGGAAAAGATGGTCCTACTGGTATTGAACAGATTACAAGACCGATTGCTGCTAAAAACTCTGGCATTTATGATTTGCAGGGACGAAGGGTAAGCGGTAAACCTCAGGCAGGTATGTATATAGTCAATGGTAAAAAATTGATGATCAAGTAAAAGTATCTACACATATTATTAAGTAAGATTCTACATTTATGAATAAATATATATTTTCCATAGCAGTATGGGTGATAGGGACCATGGTCGCCTATGGCGGTCCGGTGGACGAAAGTCAGGCTAAGGCTTTAGCCAGCAAATATCTTATTAATCCAGTGAGCATGAGCGAGAGTCAGACTGTGGCTTACAGTCGTGGAACCAAAACTGTAGATCCTACGCTCCATCTTTTCAACAATCAGGATGGCGATGGATTTGTTATCGTAGCTGCTGATGATAGAGTAGGCGGTGTGCTCGGATATAGTGATAGGGGACAGTTGGATGCTGCCAATATGCCTGCTCCACTGATAGAACTTTTAGCAAGTTATTCCCGAGCAGTTGAGAAAGTGAGGGTGGACAGTATCAGCGTTACGCCCGCTTATGCTAAGCCTCCAAAGGCCTATGTCAAACCCTTGATAAGCGCAACATGGAGTCAAGAATACCCTTACAATTATTATACTCCACGCAGCAGTACTAGCGGCAAACCTACATTCACGGGGTGCACCATCACGGCCGCTGCTCAGGTGCTCTTTGCTCATAGATGGCCAGAAAAGAGACCAGCAGGAGTGATACTTGGCGAGGGTGCGATGGCGTATGATTATTATGATTGGAACAATATGCTCGACGATTACAGTCAGGGTGGTTATAATCAGGCACAGGCACAGGCCGTGGGAGTTCTGATGCGTGACTTGGGAAAACTGGCTCAGGCTACATATGGTGTGAGTGGAACACGATGTGATGAAGGTAAAGTTTGGAATGCACTGCAGAACTACTACAACTGTACGGTGCGTCAGCTGGAAAAAGATTTACTGCCTGGTGGTGAATTCCTGCAAGCCATCTACAACGAACTTTCGGCTGGTTGTCCGGTATTTATGACGGGTGGTGACCATGCTTTTGTATATGATGGATATGATGAGAACGGACTGGTTCATGTCAACTGGGGATGGGCTGGACTCGACGATGGCTATTTTGACATCAATACTGCTGCCGTGGCAGCTGGTGGCTATGGTAGTGATGGCTGTTACTATGAGAAGCAGTTGGCTCTGTTCATACATCCGAATAATGGGATCATCGAACCGCTTAGTCCTAAACCGGTAGTCTTGTCCATCAATAATAATCAGGCTCTGCAGTTTCAGGTAAGTGAAGGAATGACAGTTTCCTCCAGAATTCCAGCCCAGCTCAAGGGTGTAGGTGCCAGAAATTTAGCTCAGGACGACAATGGTGCTTATACAGGACAGGTGGGTATTGGTCTGTTTTCTGAGGATGGTAATTGTCTGCATGTTTTCGGAAAAACAGGTGTACTGACTTGGGCAACCTATTATAATAGCTATAATTTTGAATATGACTGGTGGGGAGCCGACTTGAGCGAGATAGATGGTCCTGCCGATGGTACGTATTATTTGCGTCCTTTAGGTCGTCGTTTGCTGAATAACGATGAGAACGAATGGGGTAACTGGACCTGTATGGTGAATGGAAATACTGTGCAGATGATGGTGAGTGGAGGTAAGGTGACGCTGATTCAATCGGACGACAAGCCACATCTTTCATTGGTAGGAAAACCTGATGTTTTGGAACCAGCCTATGCTTATAGCAGTCAACTCGCTGGTATCCAGTTGAACATTTCCAATCTAAGCCGTTATCAGGCTCGTGGCGAATTGCAGGTTGAACTGATTGGTACTGGCCATCTGGAGGGAGAAACCTATGAGGTACCGAATGCCTATATGATGCACATGGTGGCTCAGCGAATGACGACGACACCTTGGATTGTCAAGGTTATGACTTCCTATACAGGGACTACAGGTAATCATGAACTCAAGGCTGGCAAATATCGCATGAAGCTACGTTTCAATCACAATATTGAGACTAAGACCCCTGCGGTTTATGAGATTCCTGTTCCTGACGATTTCCTCTTGGAGGTTCATCCCAACAACTATTATGGCCGAGTAACTGTGACTTCCGTGAAGTTGCTCGACGAGAAGGGGAATTATGCGCCTTCACATCATTTCAATCTGGCAGAGTCTCCAAAGGTTACGCTGGGCATTTCGGGCTATTCCAAGTATATTACCCAGAATTATTATTCCACCCAGATGCGATATCGCCTTGTAAACATGAAGTCGGGAGAAACGGCTTATACCAGCAAGGGCTACATGGTGAGTATTCCGCGGAACAACGAGACCAATCTTACCAGTTCTACCAGTCATACGATAGATTTGACCGAACTGGCTCCAGGTGATTATGAGATTCATGTAGATATAGAGCGAGAGGGTGAATGGCTCGACCGATGGAACGCCAACACGCTGCGCCGCAAAATAACACTTTATAATGCAGTACTACCTGTCAATGTGGAAGTAACAACCTTTGCTGCAGAAAATTTACATGATGTGGCAAGTATAGCTTCATTCGGAGCACCCTTTGACGCAATTGTTCCTAATGGTGTAAAAGCATGGTACGTAGAGCAGATTCAGGGAGATAAAGTAATGCTGAAAGCCCTTCCTGAAGGTCATGCGATTCAAGCTGGGAGCGGCGTTATTCTTACTTCGCCTTCAATGACGGGAGTATTTCATATGGAGAAGGCTCCATTGTCAATGCCTGTAGCTTCGCTGCCTGGCAATATGCTTCGTGCTTGTAAGGATGGTAATCATGTGGTTACTTCTCAGGATCATGCTTATCTGATAGGTTCTCAAAACCAAAAGACAAGCTTCTGCAAAGTTGATGTAGGTTCGATTTTGGATCCTTATACGGCTTATCTTCAGCATTCGTCTGATGCAGCAGTGTTACAATTCTGTTTTGTAGGTGAGACAACAGGCATTGATAGGGTAGAGCAAGATCATAAGACCAAGAAACCTGATGGTATTTATGGCTTGGACGGACACCAGTATTCTTCTGCGTCTAAACCTGGACTTTACATAATAAAAGGTGAAAAACGAATGGTAAACAAACAAAGAAAAAAGAGGTTGACAGATGATGCTGGCGGTGATAATATATATCTTGCGCTGAGCGGTGCGCGGCGCTGAATGAAATGCACGAGTGGTGGAATTGGCAGACTCGCTAGATTCAGGTTCTAGTGTGCAT
>OQVT01000317.1_pt1 | contig 25132 bp, 31 predicted proteins | sample 1691561 | NCBI WGS metagenome assembly OQVT01 (sample SAMN03418260, study PRJEB22391) | human gut metagenome | biome: human-gut; feature: organic feature; material: feces | host: Homo sapiens | place: Tanzania | collected 2013-01 | reverse complement strand
GTATAACCTTCCGGTGCGTCTTATACCGTATCGATAATTCTAACGCCTTTGCTCTCCAAATCGGAAACAAGTTGGGCGTTATGAATAATAGGTCCGAGAGTACAAACCTTTTCGCCTTTTTTGACCAAATCGTAAACGAGGTTTACGGCTCTGTCAACTCCAAAACAAAAGCCTGCCGTTTTTGCAAGGATTATTTTTTTGTTCACTTAACCTCAGCCTCCCAAAGTTCGGTGATTTTATCCATTATCATTCCTGCGGCGTTTGCTATATCTCTGCGTGAACATTCCTCTTTATCAAGTCCCAACTCCTCGGGAGAAAGAAGTTTACCGTATGAAACGGTGACATGTTTTCCGGCTTTGATTTTACCCTTACAACAAATTGCAACCGGGAGAACCGACGCATTGGTAGCCTTGGCAATAATCGCAACGCCTGCCTTAGCCTTTTGCGGAACGCCGTCCTTATCCTTAATTCTCTTGCCCTCGGGGCATATAGCCATTACATGGCCTTCGTTAATAATCTTTTCGCCGTAATCTATGGCGGAGGTGTCGCCCTTACCTCTTTTAACCGGAAAGGCATACATACGAGTCATAAACCAAGCGGCAAGCGGATTCTTAAAAAGTTCAGCCTTTGCCATAAAGTGAAGCGGCGGAACATTTTTGGGTGCGGCAACGAAAACAGGGTCAAGCGCACAGGTGTGATTAATGGCAACAATATATTTTGTGCCCTCGTCGGGTACATTTTCCAGTCCTTTATATTTAATATGGTACACCCATTTGATTATCGGCTTAAAAACAACCTTAATAAAATTATAGGTCTTATAATGTGGAACGGTGGAATAATCAAATTCTTTCATCTTATATTCTCCTCTATGAGCGAAATAATATAATTCACGGACTCCTCGAGAGATTTATCCGAAGTGTCTGCCATAATAGAGGTTTCGCACGGTTTAAGCGGTGCAATCTCTCTGTGCGAGTCTTGATAATCTCGCTTGTTTACATCGTCAAGAACCTCATCATAGGTGACCTTTTCGCCCTTTTCGATAAGTTCTTTATATCTTCTCTCTGCACGGCACTCGGGACTTGCAAAAAGAAAAATCTTTACATCGGCATTCGGCAAAACTACGGTGGCAATATCTCTGCCGTCCATAATTACATTATTATTCTTTGCTATATCACGCTGTAAATCGAGAAGAAACGCTCTGACCTCCGGAATGGCGGACACCTTGGACGCAAGCATAGAAACCTCGGGAAGGCGTATGTCCCGGGAAACGTTATCTCCGTCAAGGAGCATAACCTGCTCCCCCGCCTCGTTATACGAAAGCTCTATCGCAAGCTTTGGAAGAAGTGCTATGACTGCCTCGCTGTCACCCGCATCAACGCCGCGCAGCTTCGTGGCAAGAGCCTTGACGAGGTGCTTGCCGACATGATTAAGCGCGATGAGCAGGACACCGAGCGCGCAGCCGCTCCGCTCAAGGCGGCGGAGGACTCCGTGCTGCTTGACACGAGCGAGCTCAGCCTCGAGGAGAGCATCGCCGCCGTGTGCCGCCTCATAAGAGAAAGCTGCGGCAGAGAGGAAAAGTCATGAGGGATTACACCGTTGCGAAAAGTGCGGGCTTTTGCTTCGGAGTGAGCCGCTCCGTGGAGCTTGCGCAGAAGATGCTCGAGGAGGGCGCGGCGTATTCGCTCGGCCAGATAATACATAACGATGACGTTGTTTCATATCTTGCACGGCGCGGTCTGAGCGTAATAAACAGCCCTGAGGAGCTTCCCGCGGGTACGCGCGTTATCGTCCGCTCGCACGGAGTATCAAGAGCAGTCTATGAAGAGCTTTGCTCGCGCACGGATAAGGTCACCGATGCGACCTGCCCCAAGGTCAAGCGCATACATGAGCTTGTATCGCAGGCAACGGCGGACGGCTGCTTTGTCGTCATCATCGGAATGCACGGACACCCCGAGGTCGAGGCGGTAAAGGGCTGGTGCAGCGACTGCGTTATCTGTGAAAATGCCGATGAATTGAGCGTTTGGTACGATGAAACGGGCAAATTGTTGGATAAATCTATAACCATGGTGGTTCAAACTACCCAAACTCGTAGTAATTTTACCGAATGTGCAAGTTTCTTAAAAAAAAGATGTACAAATCTTCAGATGTTTGATACAATATGTGGTGCAACATCCATGCGTCAGGAAGAGGCCGCAAAATTGGCGGCACAGTGCGATGCAATGGTCGTTATAGGCGGAAAACACAGCGCTAACAGTGTGCATCTTGCGGAGATATGCCGCAGGGAATGTGCAGACGTTCAGTTTATCGAAAACGCCGATGAACTGGATACGGACAGGCTCAAGGCCGCTGTGTCGGTCGGTGTAACGGCGGGCGCTTCCACGCCTGCATGGATAATTAAGGAGGTAAGTAAAAAGATGAGCGAAGAAATCAAAATTGATGCTGCTGCAGCAGAAGAGAAGGAGATGTCCTTCGACGAAATGCTGGAGGAATCCATCAAGACTATATATAATGGAGATAAGGTAACCGGCTATGTCGTTGCTATTACCGGCACTGAAGTCAGTGTCGATATAGGCACCAAGTATTCAGGCTTCATTCCCACCACCGAGTTCACCGATGACGGCATCAAGGTCGAAGACGCTGTCAAGGTCGGCGATCCCATCGAGGCTGTTGTCGTTCGCGTAAACGACGTTGAAGGCACCGTTATGCTCTCCAAGAAGCGCCTTGACGCTGCAAAGAGCTGGAATGCCGTTGAAGAGGCTGTCGAGAGCGGCGAATTCCTCGAAGGCACCGTTACCGAGATCAACAAAGGCGGCATCGTTGTTAACGTCAAGGGCGTTCGTGTGTTCGTGCCCGCATCTCAGTCCGGCCTGCCCAAGGAGGCAGACATGAACCAGCTTCTCAAGCAGAAGACCCGTGTTAAGATCACCGAGGTCAACCGCAGCCGCAAGCGTGTTGTCGGCTCGATCCGCGCCGTTGCTCAGAAGGAGCGCCGCGAGAGAGCAGAGGCCATTTGGAATGAGATGGAGGTCGGCAAGAAGTACCACGGCGTTGTTAAGTCCATGACCAGCTACGGCGCATTTGTCGATATCGGCGGCATTGACGGCATGGTTCACGTTTCCGAAATGTCTTGGAGCCGCATCAAGAATCCCGAAGAGGTCTTTAAAATCGGCGACGAGGTCGATGTCTATGTCATCAGCTTCGATAAGGAAAAGCGCAAGATTTCCCTCGGCTACAAGGATCCCAACGAGAATCCCTGGGTCAAGTTCACCACTAACTACAATGTCGGCGATACCGCAGAGGTCAAGATTGTAAAGCTCATGACCTTCGGCGCATTCGCTGAGGTTCTGCCCGGCGTTGACGGCCTTATCCACATTTCTCAGATTGCAAACCGCCGCATCGGCAAGCCCGAAGAGGTTCTTTCCGTCGGCGACGTCGTCGAGGCAAAGATTACCGCTATCGACACCGAAAATCACAAGATCTCCCTGTCTATCCGCGCTCTCGGTGAGCCCGCGGCAGCCGAGGTCGAGGTTCCCGAAATCGAGGACGACGGCTCCGATGCTCTCGTTTACGAAGTCTCCACCGACGGTCAGGCTAAGGGCGAGCTCGTAGAAGACTGATTCAATTTAACAGTTTGTAATAGCCTGCCGGATATCCGGCGGGCTATTTTTGTTGATATTACAAGGAAAATTTGTTGATGTTCTTGCAAAAAATCAACAAATTGTGTATAATTAACTTACAATACTGTAAGGAGGAGTTGTCTTGTTCAGTATCGGGGATTACATCGCCCATCCGCTGCATGGTGCCGGCGTTATTGAAAATATCGTGTCGCGGCGCATAAGCGGTCAGCAGCGCGATTATTATGTTCTTAAACTCCCGGTCGGAGATATGGTCGTTATGGTGCCTGTCTTGGGATGTGAGGGCATCGGTGTTCGCTCGATAATTTCCGCGGACGAGGCCGAGCGTGTAATGGATGCGTTTAAAACCATCGAGGTCGAGATGACGGCAAATTGGAATAAGCGCTACCGTGAGAATATGGACAAGATAAAAAGCGGCGATCTCATGTCCGTTGCCGCTGTCGTCAAGGGACTCATGAGCCGCGACAGTGAGCGCGGTCTGTCCACGGGCGAGCGGAAGATGCTCCACTCCGCAAAACAGATACTCATATCCGAGCTTGTTGTCGCAACAAAGCTTGATTATGACGGAATTGAGAAGCGGCTGAATGCGTCGCTGTGATCGGAGAAAATTTTATGTCTATTATAGATAACATAAGTAAGATGTTTAAGTGCAGGCCCACCGGTGATTTCTGCACGGCGGTCGTGCTTGCTGCGGGAAACTCACAGCGCATGGGTAAGGATAAAATACTTATGCCCATCGGCGGAAAACCGGTTATTGCGCACACTCTTGAGGCGCTTGAAAGATCCGAGTGCATTAACGAGATAATCGTCGTAACGAAGGCGGAGAGCCTTCAGGAAATGGCTGATATTTGCCATGATTACGGTATTAGCAAGACGAGCCTTGTCATACTCGGCGGCAAAACGCGTCTTGAATCGTCGCTCATCGGTGTGAGCCACGCAAGCAACAAGGCAGCACTCATCGCAATTCATGACGGTGCGCGTCCGTTCATAACCGAAAATCTCATTGGCCGCGTTGTCCACTCCGCAGATGAGCACGGTGCCGCCGCGCCTGCCGTTTCCTCAACCGATACGGTGAGAATACTCAATGCCAAGGGCGCAGTAACGCAGACTCCTTCGCGCGACCTTGTTGCACTCATGCAGACTCCGCAGGTGTTTAACGCGCAGATGATAAAGGTTGCACTAACAAAAGCGTATGAGAGGGGCACAAATCTGACGGATGATTGCTCCGCTGTCGAAGCGCTGGGCTATAAGGTCACGGTCGTGGCGGGAGAAGCTGATAATATTAAGCTCACGACTGCACGCGATCTATATATTGCCGAGGGTATCCTCGCCGAAAGGGGTGGAAAGTAATGCGAATAGGTCACGGATATGACGTCCATCAGCTCGTTCTTGGCAGAGATTTTATACTCGGAGGCATAAAAATTCCGTATGAAAAGGGCCTGCTCGGACATTCCGATGCCGATGTTTTGACTCACGCTCTCATGGACGCGCTGCTCGGCGCGCTGGCAGTGGGCGATATAGGCGGAATGTTTCCCGACAGTGACGACAGGTATCGCGATGCCGACAGCATAGAGATGCTGCACGAGGTGGTAAAGCTCGTGAAGAAAAAGGGCTTCAGCGTCGTGAATATCGACTGCACGGTCATAGCTCAAAAGCCCAAGATCCAGCCATATGTCGGTGCGATGCGTGCCGTTTATGCCGAAGTGCTCGGTATCGACATAGGTCGCGTCAGCGTTAAGGCAACGACCGAAGAGCATCTCGGCTTCACGGGCGAGGGACTCGGAGTTTCGGCTCACGCAATGGTACTTATTGATTAAGACAGCCTTCGGGCTGTCTTTTTTAACCCGCAAACGGGAGGGTGCATAGAATGAACCAGAGTATCGAAGAAGGGGATAACTATGCGCTATTTATTTATGTGCCGATCTCTCACCTATGCACAGTCGGCAGCCAGAATGCTTGAGAAAAACGCAGTAAGCGCCGCTGTACGGAAAGCCCCGGCAGGGCTGAGCGGCGGGGGATGCAGTTACAGTGTCAGCGTCGCCCCACGCAAAGCTGCGCAGGCGGCGACAATACTGAGAGCGGAAGGACTTTTGCAGGGCAAGGTGTTTTTGCAGCACGATGACGGCTCCTGCTCGGAGGTGACGCTATGATATATCTCGATTCCGCCGCCACAAGCTTTTTAAAGCCGCCCGCCGTCAAAAACGCGATGCTCGGTGCAATGAACACTATGTCAAGCCCCGGGCGCGGAGCCTACGACGCCGCCATGAACGCAGCCGAAAAGGTCTATGAATGCAGGCGGCTTGCCTGTCGCCTGTTTAATTTTGAAGCTCCCGAGAACGTCGTTTTTACGATGAATGCGACACACGCGCTCAACATTGCGATAAAAACTCTTGCGCATGAGGAGAGCCGTGTCGTTATTTCGGGCTATGAGCATAACTCTGTCACGCGACCGCTGCGTGAATCGGGCGCGGACATACGCGTTGCGGTGGGAGAATTATTTGAGCCGCAGTCCGTGCTTGAGGCATTTGAAAGGGAGCTTGACGGTGCAGAGCTTGCCGTGTGCAATCACGTTTCAAACGTGTTCGGCTTTGTTCAGCCTATTTACGAGATAGCTGCTCTGTGTGCTGCGCGTGGTGTGCCGCTCATAATAGACGCCTCGCAATCAGCAGGGATAGAACACATTGATGCATCGCGTCTGGGCGCCGCTTTTATAGCTATGCCCGGACACAAGGGACTGCTCGGCCCGCAGGGCACGGGGCTGCTTTTGTGCTCGCAGAAGCCTGAGCCGATCATGAGCGGAGGTACGGGCTCGGAGAGCAGAGTGCAGACCATGCCTGAGTATCTGCCCGACAGAGCGGAGGCGGGAACACACAATGTGGTCGGCATTGCCGGTCTGTGCGAGGGCATGAAATACGTCATGCGTTTAACCCCGGAGCGTATCGGCGCATATGAGAGCTCACTTTGCCTTGACTGCGCAAAAAGACTTAAACGCACCCCTGCGCTCGAGGTGTTTTCGGGCAGCGGGGGCACTCAGGCAGGCGTGCTTTCGTTTCGCTGCAAAACGCTTGACTGCGAAACCTTCTGCGAGCGCCTTTCGGAAAGCGGTATTGCGGCGCGCTGCGGACTTCACTGCGCACCGCTTGCACATGAGAGCGCGGGCACCGTCGAAACAGGCACTGTTCGCATAAGCTTCTCTCCGTTTATCTCTCGCCGACTGGCGGCAAAAGCCTGTGCTGTCATAGAAAGTATTGCCGACGCAGAAATTTAACAATATTTAATTGCCTTTTGAGGATATATATATTATAATATAGTGATTAAATTTACAGTAAAGTGCGGACTGTGCACGCAGTCCGCATGAGATGATCGGGGTTTATAAATGCAGGATATTTCGACTTATTTACAGAGAATGATGAACTACCTTGCAATGATGAGCGTTTGGGATGTCATTGACATTTTGATAGTCGCTTATCTTATCTACAAGGTAATAGATCTCGTGCGCAAGACAAGCTCCTACAATCTTGCAAAGGGCTTGTTGGTTATTCTTATAATGCTGTGGCTGTCAGGTCCGACCGTTCTCAATCTGTCTATGATAAACTTCATCCTCAGAAAAACGGTAGAGATCGGACTTATCGCGCTCGTTATTATATTCCAGCCCGAGCTGCGTAAGCTGCTTGCGAAGATGGGTACAAAGAATTTTTACAGTATCCTTTCGCAAAAGGCACAGTCTACGAGCAAGATAGACTCCGCCATAACGCAGACGGCTCTCGCCTGCGAGCAGATGTCCAAGACAAAGACGGGTGCACTTATCATTTTCGAGCGCAGTTTACCGCTGAGCAGCATCATGACGACGGGCACGATAATCGACGCGGACATAACCGCGGAGCTTCTGAAAAACATATTCTATCCCAAGGCTCCGCTGCATGACGGTGCGGTTATAATTCGCAATTCCAGAATTGCCGCCGCGGGTTGTGTCCTTCCGCTCACGTCCAAAACCAATCTGAGCAAAGACCTCGGTATGAGGCACAGAGCGGGTATCGGTATGAGTGAGGTTTCCGATGCGGTGACGGTCATAGTCTCCGAGGAAACAGGTGCCATATCGGTCGCGGTAGAGGGTATGCTCAAGCGCAATCTTTCGGTCGCCATGCTCGAAAAAGTGCTCCGAAGCGAGCTTGTTGTAGAAGAGACAAAGAAGAACACCGCAGCCGAAGTTTTCTCTCGTTTTTTTGACAAGTTTAAGGGGAACGGTAATGGAACAGAAAAAAAGAACTAAAAAAATATACGACAGCAAGGCGTTCTGGATTATCGTTTCGCTTCTGTGCTCGCTGATGATGTGGACGTATGTCACGGGGCAGGATACGAGTGATCAGGGCGGCCTGACAATAAGCGGCATCAAGGTCGAGTTTCAGGGACAGGAAGCGCTTTTGAACGAGAAAAATCTCTCTATCACCGACGTAAGTGCGGAAACCGTCACCATTCGCGTTACCGGCAGCCGCAGCAACGTCACGAAGCTCAAGGCCTCGGATATTAAGGCCGTCATAGACGTCAGTAATGTCACCCAGCCCAATAATATGACGTGGACATATAACCTGGTTTTCCCGAGCTATATTAACGAAAACGACATAACAGTTGTGCGCAAAACTCCCGATACGATAAACTTCACAGTTGTCAAAAACGGCAGCAGATCCGTTGAGGTCAAGGGCAGCTTTGAGGGCAGCATAGCCGAAGGCTGCGTTGCCGAGGAGCTCGCGTTTGACCCCGCTTCCGTGACTGTCGAGGGGCCCGAGGAGACGATCGAGAAGATCGATCATGTATGGCTCACCTTCGGCAAGGGTCAGAACATAGACTCGGCCTACGTTGAGGAAGTCGAGTTTACGCTCCGGGACAAAAACGGAAATGTTATCAGCAAGGACGGCCTGAACATTTCCGTGGATAAAATAACGGCGACCCAGCCTGTTCTGAAATCCAAGGAAATTCCGCTGAAGCTGAAGCTCGTTCCCGGCGGCGGCCTGACTGAGTCGGACTGCACTGTAAAGATAGATCCCGCAGTAATCAGCATTGCCGGCGACTCTAGGATACTTGACGAGATGGAGCATCTTGAGATCGGCACTATTGAACTGGCCTCGTTTGACGGCGGCTATGAGGGCACTTTCCCGATAACGCTTCCCGAGGATGTGCAGAATATAACCGGTGTTACCGAGGCAAAAGTCACGGTGACGGTCGAGGGGGCACATACCAAGACTTTTACGACGACCAATATTGCGTGCAAGGGCGTTACGAGCGGGTATCATGTCAATATCGACACCAAAGAGGTCGAGGTTACGCTGCGTGCCATGAGCGCCGATGTTCTGAATAATATAAAGCCCGAGGATATAACCGTCATTGCGGATCTTTCCAATAACGTTTCAACCACAGGGCAGATAATCGTCAGCGGCAGGGTAAGCGTTGCAGGGCATGACAATGTAGGCGCTGTCGGCGACGTGCGCGTTACGGTAACGATAATCAAGGATTAGTCCAAGGGGGCTTATAATATGACTCAAGATGCAGTAGTTACAAAGGTTTTTCCCAACGGCATGGCCGAGGTCGCGGTATCCCGCGGCACGGCGTGCGGCAGCAATTGCGGCAACTGCGAAAGCTGCGTTTTCCAGAACGAGATAAAGGCGTTTGCAAAGAACTCCGTTCATGCGCGCCCGGGCGAAAAGGTCGTTATCGAGAGCCTCAGCTCGAGAATATTCGGAGCGGCGTTTTTGCTGTACATCGTCCCGATGCTCGTGTTTGTCATCGGATATATAGTCGCGGCAAGCTGCGGACTTGGCGAGGGAATGAGCGTTTTGTGCAGCTTTCTCGCTTTCTGCGCCGCCGTTGCGGTCATCATAGTCTATCAGCGCCGCAGCAAGCGCAAAAATCCTATAAAATTTGAGATCACACAGCTTCGTTGAGGGGGACGATGGATTAAAAGCATGACCGGTTACGGCAGCGCCAAGGGCACTGTCGAGGGCATTGAAATAAGCATTGAGCTTAAAAGCGTAAACAACAAATTTCTTGATACGGCGGTGAGAATGCCACGCAGCTTCCTCTTTGCGGAGGAAATGATAAAGCAGGTCGTGAGCTCTCACATCAGCCGCGGTAAGGTAGATGTATTCGTGACCGTTGACAGCTCCGGCGCCGACGACATGGTCGTGAAGGTAAACGAGCCGCTTTTGAGAGGCTATCTTGAAGCACTTAACACCATTTCCGAGGATTTCGGACTTGTAAACGACGCCACCGCAATGAGCGTGAGCCGCTTTCCCGATGTTCTCACGGCTGAAAAGAAGGAGCTTGACTCCGATGCGGTTGCGGAGGGCATGCGAGCAGTTGCGGAGCAGGCGCTGTGCGATTTTGACCGTATGCGCATGACCGAAGGCGAAAAGCTCAAGGCGGACGTGCTCTCAAAGCTTCAAAATATCGAGGGCTTTGTCGCAGTCATTGAAGAAAATTCGCCCAAAACCGTCAAGGAATACAGGGACAGGCTCTATGCAAAGCTCAGCGAGGTGCTTGGTACGAGCGGCATTGACGAGGCTCGTATTCTCACCGAGGCCGCCGTGTTTGCCGATAAAATAGCCGTCGACGAGGAGACCGTCCGTCTGCGCAGTCACATCGCACAGCTCAGACAGATGCTCGAAACCGGCTCGCCCATAGGCCGCAAGATAGATTTCCTGCTCCAGGAGTTTAACCGCGAGGCCAATACGACCGGCTCGAAATGCCAGAATTCCGATATCGCCCATGTCGTCGTCGATCTCAAGTCCGAGATCGAGAAGATACGCGAGCAGATACAGAACATTGAGTGAGGCGCCATGAAGCTTATAAATATAGGGTTCGGCAACATGGTTTCCGCCGAACGCATAATTGCCATGGTGAGCCCTGAATCGGCGCCTATAAAGCGCATGATACAGGACGTGAGAGAGAAGGGGCTTCTCATCGATGCTTCGTTTGGACGCAGCACGAAGGCTGCGCTCATCATGGACAGTGGAAACGTTATTCTGTCCGCGCTTGCGCCTGAAATATTGGCGGCGCGAATGTCAAACAAAAATGAGGAAGGTGCAGCAAATGGCTAATCAGAGAGGAAAGTTAATAGTTATATCCGGTCCGTCCGGAGCCGGTAAGAGCACTGTCGTGTGCAAGGCGCTCGAGGGGCGCGATGATGTGTGCTTTTCCGTTTCCGCAACAACTCGTAAGCCCCGCCCCGGCGAGGTAGACGGCAAGGAATATTTTTTCGTTGATCTCGATCAGTTCCGCGACATGGTCGCAAACGACGAGTTTCTTGAGCACGCCGAGTATGTCGCAAACTCCTACGGCACACCCAAGGCATACGTGGAGCAGAAACTCGCTCAGGGCATGAATGTCCTTCTTGACATTGAGGTTCAGGGTGCTCTGCAGATCCATCAGAAGATGCCCGAGGCAGTCAAAATATTCATCATTCCGCCCTCCATGGCAGAGCTTGAAAAGCGCCTGCGCAGCAGAGGCACCGATTCCGATCGCAAGATCGAGGCTCGCCTTATCCGCGCGAGGGAAGAGTACGCCGCCGCAGATTTTTATGATTACATTATCATCAATGACGATGCGGAAAAGGCCGCAAAGGAGCTTTCCGCAATCATTACCGCAGAATACTGCAAATATGACCTTAGAAAAAACTATTTAAGTGAGGTAGACTGATCATGATGCTTTATCCCCCCGTTGCCGAGCTTGTAAGCAAGGCAGGCAACCGCTACCAGCTCGTTAATCTCGTTGCAAGACGCGCGCGCGCCATCTCCGCTGCCGCTGAGGAAGACGGCATAATTCTCGATAAAAAACCCGTTTCCGCAGCCATTGACGAGGTCTACACCGGCAAGCTCACGATTGAAAAAGACGGTGAGCAAGAGGAAGGCGAAAACTAAGATTTATACGGCGGAGCTGATTTCTGCTCCGCTGAATTTTCCTGAACAGAGGGTCGCGGAATGTCCGAAAACAGTATTGCCAAAATTGCGGTCAGCGCCGCAACATACAGTCTGGACAAGCCTTACGACTATCTCATACCCGACAGCATGCGCGGAGCGGTGCAGCCCGGAATGCGCGTCACGGTACCGTTTTCCCGCGGCAACCGCCGCAGCGAGGGTATTGTGCTCGCGCTGGGCGATAAAAGCGAGTTCGAAAAGCTCAAGGCCATAGAATCACTTCTGGACGAAAGTCCTGTGCTCACGCAGGCGCAGCTCAAGCTTGCTCTTTGGATGCATGACAGGCTCTTTTGCACGGTCTATGACGCCATCAAGAGCATACTGCCGGCAGGCTTTTGGTTTAAGCCCGACGGAGAGCGCAGAGTTAACGATAAAATGCGTGATATGGCGTATCTTATGATCGATGCCGAGGAGGCTTTCTCCATAGCCCAAGGCAAGCGCCGTAAGGCACCCATGCAGGCGTCACTTTTGGAGCTAATAAGCACGACCGGAAGAGTTTCTGTGCACGAGGCGCTTCATTTCACCGGCGCGTCGCGCCAATCGCTCACGGCGCTTGTAAATGCGGGTATCGTTGAGATTGAGAAGGAGGAGGTCTTTCGCCGACCGAAGGTTTGGAACGGTAAGCTGCGCGAGCTGCCGGTGCTTAACCGTGCACAGTCGGCAGCGTATGAGGGACTTCGTGAGCTCCTCATTCACCCGACTCCGGAGGCAGCGCTCCTGTGCGGAGTCACGGGAAGCGGCAAGACTTCCGTTTACATCCATCTCATTTCCGATACGCTGCGCTCGGGCAAAAGCGCCATACTCCTCGTGCCGGAAATTGCGCTCACACCGCAGATGATACGCACGTTTTCCGAGTATTTCGGAAACGACGTTGCGATACTGCACAGCAATCTTTCGCTTGGAGAGCGCTATGATGAATGGAAACGCATTAAAAACGGCGATGCGCAGCTCGTCATCGGGACACGCAGCGCGGTCTTTGCTCCGTTTGAAGATCTCGGACTCATAATAATCGACGAGGAGCAGGAGGAGAGCTACAAATCCGAAAACTCGCCGAGATACCACGCGCGAGATATTGCAAAATACCGCTGCGCAAAGACAAATTCACTGCTGCTTTTAGGCTCGGCAACGCCCGACGTTGAGAGCCGATATGCAGCCCAAACGGGAAAGTACGTCTATTTTGAGCTCCCTGAGCGCTATAATGAGATGCACCTGCCCGAGGTCACGATAGTTGACATGAAGTGTGAGCTCAAGGCCGGAAACGGCAGCGAGCTCAGCTCGACTTTGCGCCGTGAGCTTGAAGAGAATATCGAGCGCGGCGAGCAGAGCATATTATTCATAAACCGCCGCGGAGCAAATAAACTCATCTGCTGCGGTGACTGCGGATACATCTACAAATGTCCTAATTGCAGCGTTTCACTGACTTACCACAGCGCTAACCGCCGCCTTATGTGCCACTACTGCGGCTACAGCCGATACGTTGACGCAAGCTGCCCCGAATGCGGCGGTATGCTTACTTATATAGGAGCAGGTACCCAGCTCGTTGAGGAAGAGCTCAAGCAGCTTTTTCCAGACACAGAGGTGCTGCGAATGGATGCCGACACCGTTAAGGCGGCCGGAAGCCATGAAGCTCTGCTCGGCAGATTTCGTGACGAGAAGATACCCGTCATGGTAGGTACGCAAATGGTCACGAAGGGACTTAACTTTGAAAATGTCACGCTTATCGGCGTAATATCCGCCGACCAGAGCCTTTATTGCGGAGACTATCGCGCGAGCGAGCGCACGTTTTCGCTCATAACACAGGTCATCGGACGCAGTGGCAGGGGCGCAAAGCCCGGCCGCGCGGTCATTCAGACCTTCACCCCTCAAAACGAAACGATACGCCTTGCCGCAGCGCAAGATTATGACGGCTTTTATAAAACGGAGCTGGAAATGCGCAGACTGCAAAACGCGCCGCCGTTTTCGGATATGATCGCCATAACCGCCTCGGGCATAGACGAAAGCGCGGTGGTCAAATGCTGCCGTGATATTGGCCGAGTTATTAAAGCGTCCTGCGTGAGCGATCCCGATGTGAGTGTGCTCGGTCCGGCACCGCTTCCGGTAGTGAGGGTAAATAACCGATACAGGTACAGAATTAACGTCTGCTGCAAGGCCGATAAGCACATTCGCGGCCTAATATCCGACGTGCTTATACGATGTAGCAGCTCGGGAAAATACAGGGGTGTCAGCGTTTTTGCCGACAATAACCCTTTGGAGTAGGAGAAATATATTATGGCGCTCAGAAACATAGTTACAAAAGAGGACAGCGTGCTCCATAAGGTCTGCCGCGAGCAGGTCAAATTTGACGGCAGGCTCCACCAGCTTCTTGATGACATGGCGGAAACGCTTGAAAAAGCAAACGGTGTCGGTCTTGCCGCGCCGCAGGTCGGAATACTGCGCCGTGTTGTTCTTGTTCTTGAAACAAACGTCCCCGATGATGAGGACGAGCAGATACTCGAGCTTATAAATCCCGAGATCATCGAGAGCTCCGGCGAGCAGGTCGGCACTGAGGGCTGCCTGAGCGTGCCGGGCGAGTACGGCATAGTGCACCGTCCGTCAAATGTCGTCGTCAGAGCACAGGATCGCGACGGCAGATGGTTTAAATATGAGGGTCACGGTCTGACCGCCCGCTGCATCTGCCATGAGCTGGACCATCTTGACGGTCATCTTTTCACCGAAAAGGCGGAGCGTATGCTCAGTAAGGACGAGATCAGAAGAGAGGTCGAGTGACAATGCGCATCGTGTTTATGGGAACGCCCGACTTCGCGGCGGTGTCCCTTAAAAAGCTCATCGACGAAAAATACGATATAGCCGCCGTATTCACTCAGCCCGATAAGCCGAGCGGGCGCGGCATGAAGCTCACTCCGAGCCCCGTAAAGGAGCTTGCACTTCAAAACGGCATCCCCGTGTATCAGCCGACAAAGCTCAGAGACGGCTCTGCCACCGAGCTTATAAAGCAGCTTTCTCCCGATATTCTAGTTGTCGTTGCCTATGGGCGCATACTTCCCGACGATATGCTTGCCGTTCCCAAGTACGGAGCGATAAACGTCCACGCATCGCTTCTGCCGAAGTACAGAGGCGCAGCGCCCATACAGTGGGCCGTTCTCAACGGCGATAGAATAACCGGCGTCACGACGATGTACCTCGCCTCCGAAATGGACACGGGAGATATTATCTACACCGCCGAGACCGAGATCGGCGAGTTCGAGACCTCGGGCGAGCTTTTTGACCGTCTTATGGTCATGGGTGCCGAGCTTTTGGACAAAACGCTGCGCGATATCGATTCCGGCCGTGCACCGCGCACCGCACAGGATCACAGCAAGGCAAGCTATGTCAAAATGCTTGACAAGAGCCTCAGCCCGATCGACTGGAACAATTCTCCGCGCCATATTATTAAGCAAATCTACGGTCTGCGCCCTTGGCCCGTGGCCACCATGGAGCTTGACGGCTCCGTATTCAAGGTCTATTGCGCGCAGTACACCGAAAACACTACCGAAAAAGCCCCCGGCAGCGTTGTCAGCGCCGGAAAAGCGGGCATAGAGATAGCCTGCGCCGACGGCAAGACTGTCGTTATAACCGAGCTTCAGGCTCCGGGCAAAAAACGCATGAGAGCGGCAGACTATCTGCTCGGACATCCCATAAAAGTTGAGGACTGATAAATTGGACGCAGCAAGAGAAGCGGCGCTGTTCGTGCTTGAAAGGGCGCGGCGTGACGGCGCATGGTTGTCGGCGATGGCCGATGCCGCAAAAACCAAATACAAGCTCGATGACCGTTCGCTTTCGCTTTGTGTGACCATAAGCCTCGGCGTTTTGCAGAACATGACGCTGTGCGATTGGTATATCGATAGATTCAGCAAGTCTGCCTCCAAAATCGAGCCCAAGGTGCGCGATATTCTGCGCTGCGCGGTGTATCAGTTTCTTTTTATGGACAAAATACCGAAATCGGCTGCTGTCAACGAAGCTGTTGCGCTGTGTAAAAAGCTCGGCTATGCAAGAGCGGCAGGTTTCTGCAATGCTGTTTTGAGAAAGCTTGCAGCCTGCGCTGATAGTTTGCCCGACGTTCCGAACGAGGGCAGCGCGCAGTATCTTTCTATTAAATACAGCCACCCGCTGTGGCTTGCCGAAACAATAATGCAGCGCCGCGGATATGATGCGGCCGAGGCGTTTTTTGCTGCCGATAACACGGCGCCGGAAACTGCTTTGCAGGTCAACACTTTGAAAACCACGACGGACGAGCTCTTGCAGATGCTCCATAGCGCCGGAATTGACTGCAAAAAGCACGATTGGCTTCCCGATTGCATCGTCGTGGCCGGCAAGGTAACCGCGATGCCCGGCTTTGACGAGGGACTGTTTTACGTTCAGGACCCTGCGGCACGGTGCGCAGTGCTTGCGGCAAGGCTTGAGGCGGGAATGAGCGTGCTCGATGCTTGCGCAGCCCCAGGCGGCAAGAGCTTCGCGGCGGCTATCGCAATGCAAAATACGGGCAGCATCGACTCGTGTGACCTGCATGAAAAGAAGATGCGCCTTATAGAAGGCGGCGCAAAACGGCTCGGACTGAGCTGCATTAACGCCTTTTGCAAGGACGCAAGGCAGCCTGTTGACAAGAAGTACGACGCAATTATTGCTGATGTGCCGTGCTCTGGCTATGGCGTTATCCGCAAAAAGCCGGAGATACGCTATAAAAACCGCAGCGACTGCGAGGCGCTTCCGGCAATACAGACGGCGATACTTAATAATCTTGCATCTGCCGTCAAGGTCGGCGGTGAGCTTATATATTCAACGTGTACCGTGCTCAGAGAGGAAAACGAAGATGTCGTTTCGGCATTTCTGAGCGCCCACAGCGAATTCAGAGCCGAGAGCTTTTCTCTGCCGAACGGAGAGTGTGCGACAGAGGGATATATAACGTTCTGGCCGGACATACACGGCACCGACGGTTTTTTTGTATGCAAGCTGAGGAGAGTAGAATGAAAAATCTGCGTAATCTGCTCCCGCAGGAGATAGAGGAGCTTCTCATTTCGATGGGTGAGCCGAAATACCGTGCAAAGCAGGTGTTCAAATGGCTCGGTCGGGGGATAGGCTCCATTGACGAGATGAGCGACATTCCCAAATCCCTGCGCGAGAAGCTCAAAACCGAATATACGCTTTATAAGCCGGCCGTCTTAAGCAAGCAAGTCTCCAAAATAGACGGTACGATCAAATATCTTTGGGAGCTTTCCGACGGAAATGCAGTTGAGACGGTCGTCATGAGCTACAAGCACGGCAACACCGTCTGCGTATCGTCGCAGGTCGGCTGCCGTCAGGGCTGCGCATTCTGCGCGTCCACCATCGGGGGACTCGTGCGCTGCCTTGAGCCGCATGAGATACTTGAGGAGGTCATGTTCTCCGAGATAGATTCGGGGAAGAAGATCTCAAACATCGTCCTCATGGGCATAGGCGAGCCGCTCGATAACTTCGACAATGTCGTGAAGTTTTTGAAGCTCGTCAACGAGCCTGACGGCATGAACATCGGTATGCGTCATATTTCGCTGTCCACCTGCGGAATAACCGAAAAATTTGACAAACTGGCAGAGCTTAATTTACAATTGACCTTATCGGTGTCGCTGCACGCTCCCGATGACGAGACCCGCTCGAAGATAATGCCGGCAAATAACGGCAGAGGCGTGGACGAGCTTATGGAGTGCTGCCGCAGATACTATGAAAAGACGGGCCGCAGAATATCATTTGAGTATATTATGATAGACGGCGTCAATGACACGCGCTACCATGCGGAGCTTCTTGCAAAGCGTGCAAGGTATGTGAGTGCTCACGTCAATTTGATACCTATGAATCACGTTGAGGAGAGTCGGTTCAGACCCTCGACGCAGGGACATATCAAGGCATTTATGCAGGTGCTTGAGGATAACGGTGTCAATGTCACCGTGCGCCGCAAGCTGGGCGGAGACGTGGACGCATCGTGCGGACAACTGCGCAGAAAAATGCAGAAGGGTGATCGCAAACAATGAGAAGCTTCGGTATCACTGACAAAGGCAAGGTCAGAAGCGAAAATCAGGACAGCTATATAATCGAAAACTGCGACAAGCGTAAAAGCGTTATTGCCGTCATATGCGACGGTATGGGCGGCGCAAAGGCAGGCGATTTGGCGAGCAGACTTTCGAGCAAGGAGTTTGTCGGCAAGGTTTACGCCAGCCTTGCTTCCTCGCGCCTTTTCATCGGCAATCAGGAAAAGCTGCTGAAGGAAAGCTGTGCGGACGCAAACGGCGTTGTCTATGAATATTCGCGCTTTGACGCAAACTACAACGGCATGGGCACGACCCTTGTCGGCGGTATCATCACGCGCCGAAAGGCTTGTCTTGTCAACGTCGGAGACAGCCGGGCTTATTATTTGAATAGTGAAGGAATACGCCAGGTAAGCCGTGACCACTCCTACGTGCAGGAGCTTGTAGACATGGGTGCGATAAAGCCCGAGGAGGCTGAGCATCACCCCAAGAAAAACATCATAACCCGCGCCCTCGGCGTGGACAGCTCCGTCGAGGCGGATTATTTCGAGTGTCCGCTTCATAAGGGCGACGGCATACTGCTTTGCTCGGACGGACTGAGCAATATGGTAACGGATAAGGAAATACACGACTGCTTTACCGAAAACACCGCACCGGAGGATGTGTGCGGACGTCTTATGGCGCTTGCGCTTGAGCGCGGTGCGAGAGACAATGTCACCATCGTTTTGGTCAAAACTTGAGTTAAGGGTGCAATCATGGAAAACAGTACTGATAAATATATAGGAAGAATGCTCGATGACCGATATGAGATCATCGAACTCATAGGCTCCGGTGGCATGGCAAACGTATATAAGGCGCTTTGCCACAGACTTAACCGCTATGATGCCGTCAAGATAATGCGCGACGAAACCGCCCAGAACGAGGAATTCCGCAAGCGTTTTCGCGCCGAATCTCAGGCGGTAGCGATGCTTTCACATCCAAACATAGTGTCGGTCTACGATGTCAGCCACAGTGACGATGTGGAGTATATCGTCATGGAGCTTATTGATGGGATCACGCTCAAGGAGTATCTGCGTCAAAAGGGTGCAATAGCCCCCTCTGAAGCCCTCGACTTTACCATGCAGATAGCAAAAGCGCTTGAGCATGCGCACGGAAAGGGCATTATCCATCGCGACATTAAGCCGCAGAACATTATGCTGCTCAAAAACGGCATGATAAAGGTCGCCGATTTCGGCATAGCCTCGCTTCAAAACGACATTGAGGAAAGTAACGGCGAGACGGTGGGCTCCGTGCATTATATTGCCCCCGAGCAGGCGCGCGGCGCCGCTCCGGATGCGAGAAGTGATATTTACTCTCTCGGCATCGTCATGTACGAAATGCTCACGGGACGCCTGCCGTATGTCGGAGACACTGATGTCGAGGTTGCCGTAAAGCATATGAACATGGTGCCGATTTCACCGCGCGAGATAGTCCCGGGAATACCCGAGGAGCTTGAGAGAATATGCCTCAAGGCGATGGATGCGGATATAGACAAGCGTTATCAGACCGCCGGTGAGCTGCTTTGCGATCTTGAGCAGTTCAGAAAGCAGAACCTCACGGCGCACGTGCTTGAGGACAGCGACAGTGTGCTTATTGACTCTGATGACACACCGCGCAGAAGTAAAAAGAATAAGCGCGGCAGCAGACTTTCGTTCAGCATCGGCTTTTTCGCAGTGCTGCTCGTAATAATTCTCGGCTTTGTGTTCGTCTATACCTATCTTCTCAAGGATATGTTTACAGACCCCGTCAAAATAAAGGTCGAGAACTTTGTCGGGCGCTACTATGAGGATGTCATAAACGACAAGGATTTTAAGAAAATATACGATTTTAAGGTCACCTTCAAGGTCGACTCCGAGCATGAATACGGCATTATCCTTTCTCAGGATCCCGATGCGGGGCGCAGCAGAGCCGTCAGTGAAAACGGCGGTAAGATAATCGTCGAGCTCGTTTGCGCGACCAAAACCGAAAGCGACCAAAAGCGTCTGCTCAAGGTGCCTAACATTATAAACCGCAGCAGGGAAGACGCGATAAGCATTATCCAGGATGCGGGCTTCACATATTCCGTTACTCAGGTGGCATCGGACAGCATCACAAAGGGTTATGTTATCAGCACGGATCCCGTTGCGGGCGCAGCAGCCGAGGAGGACAGCGAGGTCAAGATCGTCATAAGCAAGGGTCCCGATATCGTCATGACCCAAATGCCGCAGCTGAAGGGACTTTCTCAGGAAGATGCCATCAAAAAGATCGAGAGCAGTAAGCTCAGCGTCGGAACGATAAGTAAGGCGGAAAGTGACCTCGAAGCGGGCACGGTCATAGAGCAGAATGTTGCTGCCGGAACCCAAGTGGAGGAGCACACGAAGATAAATATCACCATATCCTCCGGCCCATCAGGAAACGGAGGTTGAATGGAAGGCACGATAATAAAGGCGCTCAGCGGGTTTTACTACGTTGATTTCGACGAGAAAATATATGAGTGCCGTGCGCGCGGAAAATTTAGACTCGACGGGACTTCGCCTTTGGTTGGCGACAGGGTCAGCTTTGACCCGGACGGCAGTAAGGGCTTTGTGACCGCCGTGCATGAGCGCAAGAATTTCTTCATTCGCCCCGCGGTTGCCAATATCGACACACTTGTTTTTATTGCAGCGAACACAAATCCCGTGACAGACCCGTTTCTTATAGATCGCGTGTCGGTCATATGCGAGGAGGCCGGCTGTGAGCTCGTCGTGTGCATAAACAAAACTGACATCGATCCCGCGGAGGACTTATATTCCTCCTATTGCAGAGCGGGATTTGAGACCTTCAGAGTCAGCGCCGAAACAGGCAAGGGCATCGCGGAGTTAAAACGCTCGCTCACAGGCAAAATATGTGCGTTTACAGGTAACTCAGGCGTCGGTAAATCGAGCATATTAAATACGATGCTGCCCGGACTATCGCTCGAGGTCGGCGATGTCAGCCAAAAGCTCGGTCGCGGCCGCCATACAACGCGCCATGTTGAGCTGTTTGACGCGGGAGAAGGTACCTTCATTGCCGATACCCCCGGCTTTGCGTCGTTTGAGATCGAAATGATGCAAAGCATTGAAAAAACAAGGCTCCAGCATGATTTTCGTGATTTTGCACCGTATATAGGACAGTGCAGATTTGACGATTGCGCGCACATTAAAGAGCCCGGCTGCGCCGTGACCGAGGCTGTCAAAAACGGCGATATAGTCAAAAGCCGATATGATTCGTACACGAGGCTGTACGACATGATAGCCAAGAATAAGTTTTGGGAAAAATGAATAACAGCACTGCCCCCGGCATAGTGTTTATAAAAACGCTTATGCAGGGGGCGGTTTTTTTGCGTAAAGGTCCGTGTGCGCTGTTTGCTGTCATTGCGATAGCATCGGGTGTGATAATTATACTCTCGCTCATTCTTCCGACGCAGTTTTGGTGGTTTATGTTTGCCGCGGCGCTTATATGCCTCGGCGTTTGGCTTTTCAGATGTCGGTGATGCATACAAGGGGCTTATCCGGCATAGTCTGTACAAAACAAGTTTTCAAGGAGCATGGTAATGGAAATTGAACTTAAATGCAGGGAAAGAAGCAGGTATAAAAGGCTGTGCACATCACGTTCGCAGACGGTTGCCGAGAACGAGCTAATTATTCCCGACACAAAGGAGGATATACTCCGCATCGTCTGCTGCCGTAACCAGTGCCGTATTAAAGAGAAAAACGTTACGAATGACTGTGTGAGCATGACGGGCGAAATATGCGCAACAGTCTTGTATGTCCCTGAAAGCGGAGCGGGCGTGCGCAGCACCGAAACGGTGCTTCCGTTTGAGCTGAACTTTGACGCGCAGGGCGCCGACAGCACATGCATTTGCATCACGAGGATTGTTTGCACCGGTGTTGATGCAAAGGCGGTCAACCCACGAAAAATATCACTCAGTGCAAGCGTAACGATGGAGCAAAGCTGTTATAAATACCTTGATGTCCGCTGGTTTCAGATACCGGAGAATACCGGTGATAAGCTGTTTTTCAAAGAAAGTGAGCTGCAATTCACGGAAACGGTTTTCGCCGGAGAAAAAAACCTCGGTATAGAAGATGATATTTCGCTTCCGGAAGAATTAAGCGAAGCTGCGCTTGTTAAAGCGTTTGCAGTTTTTTCGGATTGCGGCAGCGAAATCGTCGGAAATAAGCTCGTAATAAAAGGCGACTGCAATATCGAGGCACTTTTCATCCTTAACGACGAGCTGCGCACCTGCGCTTTTAAACTGCCTTTTTCGCAGTTATTTACGCTGCCTGAGGAAGCGCCGTCACCCGAAGCGTGCATAACACCGATGCTGACAGGTCAGCACTATGAGGTGTTTGACGGTAAGCTCTCGGTTGATATTCGCGCCGCGGTACAGATCGTTTGCATACAGGCGCAGAAGGAAGAATTTCTAAGTGACGCCTATTCATGCCGCAACAAGCTGAGCATTGAAAAAAGCAGAGTGAGCGTTATAAAAAGCTGCTCATGCGAACGCCGCGACAGCAGGCTCAGCCTATCATACAGCTCAGATTACGGCGTGCAAGGCGTCGTGTCGGCGTATGCCGCGTCAGAGTGCCCGGAGCGCTTGGACGGCGCCGTTTCTGTGCCCGTGACAGCCGACGTTATCTATATTGACGGCGAGGGCAGCCTTCGCTCATGCCGTGTGCGCGCTAAAGCGGAGCTTGAGGAAGCAAAAGGCGACATTTGCGTTCACGGCGTATCCGCATCTGCCGCTTTTGAGGGCAGCACCATAACGGTCAAGGTTATTTTAAACTACACAAGCTGCGAGCATTCGTGCGAGGACATTGAAATGATCGTCGGCATTACCGAGCTTGACGAGAACGTGGAAAAGCCGAGCGCAAACGCTTATATGTGCCCGACTGAGGGCAACCTTTGGGAGCTCGCCAAGAGGTATAACTCCGATGTGGAGCTTATAAAGAAAGTAAATTCTATCGAGGACGAAATTCCCGACAGACTGCTGCTCATACCAGTCATTTGAGGTAAAGAAAATGCGAGCATATGATGAAGCCGTAAAGCTGCTGCCGTCAAAAACGGCGGCGCAGCTCGGCGGAGTAACGGAAAATGCTGAGGAATTCAGGCTGAGAATCGGATTTGAGCCTACCGCTCTGATAGACGGTGTGCATGTGCCTCTTGCAGGCGGCGTTATAGACGCAAACGACATAGCCTCGGTTTTGGAAAAGGCAACTCATGCCTCCGTTCATGCATTTAAGGAGGACATAGCCAAGGGCTTCATAGGCTGCCGCTGCGGTATACGACTCGGACTGTGCGGTACAGGTGTGTGCAGCGGCGGTGCAGTCACTACGCTGCGTGAGTTAAGCTCCGTGTGCATCAGAATACCGCACGAGCTGCGATGCACACTATGCGAACCCCTACTTGCCCTTATGCGTGACAGCAGAGCAAATATCCTCATTCTATCTCCGCCCGGAGGCGGCAAGACAACGCTTTTGCGCGAATTTGTAAGAGTTCTTTCGAGCGGCGGTGTGCGCGTGTTTTCCTGGTATTCCTCGTAGCTCTGCTTGCTGATGCAGGGTGCTCCGCAGTTGTGGATATGGTACTCCAGACAGGGCTTATATTTGCCTTCCGCCACGCCTTCTTTGGTGATAGGAAACCTGCAAGTACGGGGTTTATACAGCTTCTTGATGACCTCCAGAACGGCATACATACTGCCAACATGAGGGTAAGGGCCGAAGAAAGTTCCCACCTTTTTATTGATATGGCGCGTCTTGAAAATGCGGGGAAAATACTCGTTGGTAACGCATATAGAGGGGTAGGTTTTGCCGTCTTTCAGCAAAACATTATACCTTGGATTATACTTTTTAATAAGGCTGTTTTCCAGCAAAAGCGCATCTTCTTCGGTGTTCACGACGGTGTATGAGATGTCGAAAATCTTAGAAACAAGCACCTTTGTCTTGTATCTATCTACCTCTTTATGGAAGTAGGAAGATACTCTTCTCTTCAGATTTTTCGCCTTTCCTACATATATAATCGTATGATTCTCGTCGTAATATTGATAGCTTCCCGGTTTCTCCGGCATGCTTAAAACGATGCTTTTCAACCGGGCCAATCTTTCCTCATTTTCTTGTTTCGTCATACCTTTATGGGGTTAAAATAGGGTAAAAGAGCGTTGCCGTTTCACGTGAAACGGCAACGCCCATGTGCTTTATTACTGCAGAACAATATGCATTATTCAAGCATTTTTCATGCTTTACAACTGCAATAAAGTAGATACTTCTACATCCTCATCGAAGTTCTTTCTGCCTTCGAAATTCTCGTTTACGAGCTCGATGATGAAGTTAGCATACACCTTCTTTGGGTGGAATTTCTTCACCAGATTGCAGGCTGCCTTCATGGTTCCTCCGGTAGCGAGAAGGTCGTCGTGGAGGAGGATTACGTCGTCCTCGTTGATGGCATCTTCGTGGATTTCGATGGTGTCCATACCGTATTCTTTCGCATAGCTTTCCTGCACGGTTTTGCATGGAAGCTTACCTGGCTTTCGGCACAAAACTACGCCTGCACCGAGACGGATTGCGAGGGCAGAAGACATCACGAAGCCGCGTGATTCGATGCCTACAATCTTGGTAATACCTTTGTCTTTGTAGATCTCGTACATCTCATCGCAGATCTCTTTAAGAGACTCTGGATTCTTAAACAGGGTACTTACATCGCGGAAGTTTACACCCTTGATTGGCCAATCTGGAATGCAACGCAGATTGTCTAATAATAGCTGATTATTCATTGTTTTTTATATTATAAATTAATACCATATTTCTTGTTGTTTCTTCGAGTTTTGGCAGCTTTTATCGGCTGTGTTTCACGGAAACGCTGAAGTTTTGCTTTAACCACAATTTACTTGATGCAAAAGAATCTAAGTTCTTTAATATCAAATGTTTTATATGTGGTTGGTTTCACGTGAAACATTGCTGTGTATCCTTTGTTTCGCAGGATTTCTCTGCAAAAACCGCCGTTTCTTCAACTTGCCTTCCCTGCAAGGCGAGCTGTATCTCTTATTATCTTCCCAGTAAGACGAGCAATACATTGATGTCGCTTGGAGAAACACCAGGAATTCGGCTTGCCTGAGCCAAAGTGTCTGGGTCGATACGCTCGAGCTTTTGGCGTCCTTCTGTTGAGATCTCGAGAATCTCAGAGTAGTTGAAGCGACCCTTGATTCTGATGTTCTCCAGACGGTGCATCTTGTCAGCGATGAGTCGCTCGCGCTCGATGTATCCTTTGTACTTCATCTTGATTTCTGCCGCCTCGGCAATCTCTTCCTTTCGGTTGGCTGGCGCATCCATCGCTGCCTTCAGGTCGGGGATGATTTCCGACAGGTTCTGGAGGTTGAGGTGCGGACGAGCCACGAGGTCGATGAGCTTGCAACCGGCGCGGAGTGGAGTAGTGCCGAGTGCTTCGAGCTTCGGATTGATTTCGTCTT
>OQVT01000315.1_pt1 | contig 25201 bp, 18 predicted proteins | sample 1691561 | NCBI WGS metagenome assembly OQVT01 (sample SAMN03418260, study PRJEB22391) | human gut metagenome | biome: human-gut; feature: organic feature; material: feces | host: Homo sapiens | place: Tanzania | collected 2013-01 | reverse complement strand
GCTGGAGCGTAAGTTGTTTTCGGATGGGACGATTCATAGCAGCGGCTCCTTCTTCTCTTTTCTTCACGGAAGCACAAAAAAACTTCGGGGCCAGGTGTATCCACGTCACATAGAAGGATCCTCTTAGTGCTGCTACGTTCCCGTCCTGACACGGTTCGAGGGATCTATTGCGTGGGGCCCAGCGCCCGAAGCATAGAAAGTATAGCTGAAAATCGCGGAAATGGCAAGCTGTACTTGACAGCCTGTGTTATAATACCTTGATTCATAGTAAGCGTTCAGGCCGGGGTCCCCTGGCTGAACCATTACATATAAAGTGATGAGAGGATATATATGAGCTTTTCGAGTCTGATTTTCATAGCGCTGTTTCTGCCGGTCTTCATGATCGCTTCTGTGCTCGTGCGCGGAAATCAGCGGAAGAACCTTCTGCTCCTCCTCTTTTCCCTGATTTTCTATGCCTTCGCGGGGCTCACGAAGCTCGCCCTGCTCCTCATGATGACGATGCTCGCCTGGTTCATCGGGCAGCGCATCGGGCGGGCGCTCCAGTTTGCAGCCTCGGAAAACCCGGACTACCAGGAGGGCGACGATGATTTCCAGAGTCCGGACGCGGAGCGGACCCGCGTAGAGGGGCAGAAGCGTGCCCGCGCGTGGCTCCTTCTTGCGCTCGTGCTGCTGATCGCGGTGCTCCTCTTTTATGAGCTGGCCGGCCCGATCTGCCGGAGCCTGTTTCCGGCCAATGCAGGCGACCTGGAGGCAGGTGGTGGGGCCACAACGGGGACGGCTGCGGCCATCCTCGCGTATATCCGAAACATTGGCCTCCCACTCGGCATTTCCTTCTATATATTTAAGCTGATCAGCTACGTCGCCGACGTCTATACGAAAAAGACCGCGCCGGGCGATTTCTTCCATGTACTGCTGTATACCGTGACCTTCCACCAGGTGGCGCAGGGGCCGATCACGCGCTACGCGGAGATGGCCGCGGAGATGGATCATCGGAGCTGCAGTGCCGACGACATGGCGGAGGGCCTCTGGCGCTTCACCGTGGGCCTCGCGAAGAAGACGGTGCTCGCGGATCACCTCGGGACACTTGCGGAGACCTTTCTGCCGCTCGCCGGTGGCACCGGCTTCTCCGTCGGCGGTGCCTATCTCGGTGCGCTCTGCTATATGCTGCAGCTCTATCTCGATTTCTCTGCCTACTCTGACATGGCGCTCGGCCTCGGTCGGATGATCGGCTTCCACTATCCGGAAAACTTCAACTATCCATACATCGCCGTCTCTGTGCGTGATTTCTGGCGCCGCTGGCACATCTCGCTCAGCCGCTTCTTCCGGGACTATGTCTACATTCCGCTCGGCGGTAATCGCGTGTCGACCGGACGCCTCCTCCTGAACCTGCTCGCGGTCTGGGCCCTGACCGGCTTCTGGCACGGCAGCAGCTGGAACTTCATCCTCTGGGGACTCTACTACTTCGTGTTCATCGCGATCGAGAATTTCGTGAAGAAACATTCCCTTCCGCTGACGCCACTTACCCTCGCGCTCGGTCATGTCTACACCCTGATCGTCGTGTTCTTCGGCTGGGTGCTGTTCCGCTTCAGTGATTTCCAGGTACTGTGCGAGGTACTCCGCACGATGCTCTTTATGAGTGGACGTGCGATGGTCGATGCCTCCGAGCTTCTGACCCTCCGCAGTAATCTTTTCTTCCTGATCTTCGCGATCATCGCCTGCACACCGCTCGGTGCCCGCCTCGCCGCGAAGCTGCGGGCGTTCTATGATGCGAGCCTTCAGCAGGAGGCGCGCGAGAGGCAGCAGCTCGAGCGAGAGAAGGCGCGTTACCAGAAGGAAACCGAGATCGACCAGCAGGTGCAGCGCCTCGACGCCAGCATCGAGGGTCTCGAGGAGGAAGACGCCGAGAATCATGAACGTGTCGCCACCCGACTGAAGCGACGCATCACGAAGAGCAGCGCCGCCCGTCGCCGGAGCGAGGGCCTGTACTACGGTCTCCGCATCCTTCTGATGTTCGTGCTCCTCGCGCTCTCCATCATCTCGATGGTCGGTGCCAGCTATACCCCGTTCCTGTATAATCAGTTCTGATGTCTCTGGTGGCCCGCGGTCGTTGCGCGCAAAGCGCTGCGCCCGGCCCCGTCCCTGACATCCCGCGCCCGGCCGAGCCGGAGGGTCTCCGTGGTCGCGGTCGGAAAGCTCGCGAGGGCGCGCTTCTCGGAGGCAGAGTACGTCGGGCGGAGCGGCAGGGCCCCGCCGAGTCGCTCGCGCCGGTCATGACCCTCGCCGCAGCAGAGCCGGAGGGTGCCGCGGATGAGGCCAATGCTTCGGCCACGCCATCGTCACTTGCGCATGACAGGTCGGCCGCGGAAGCGCTCGATCAGTATGCCGCCCTCGTCGAGACGAACGCCGATGGCACGCTGAAGGAGAAAAAGGTGGAGAAGGCCGAGGTGAACGGCGAGCAGGCCGGCAACATCTATGTTACCAACCACCGCGGTTACGAAATCTACTATTATAATCAGGGCGGTGCGGTGAAGTATGCGTCCATGATCAACACCTATCGGGCACGCTTCCCGCAGTGCGAGGTCTACGACATCCTCGTGCCGAACAGCTTCGGTGTCGAGCTCGACCGCAGCACCCAGGCTGCACTCGGCTCCAGCAACATGCAGGATGCATTCAACTACATCTACAGCATGATCGATCCGGAGGTCCATAAGGTGTCCGTGTTCGACACGCTTCTGCAGCATAAGAACGAGTACATCTATTTCCATACCGACCATCACTGGACCGGACTCGGGGCGTACTATGCCTACATGCGCTTCTGTGATGCGAAGGGCATCGAGCCGCACAGCCTGCGTGACTACCAGAAGGAGAGCTTCGACGGCTTCTATGGCACCTTCTACTTCTCGACGAACCGTTCCGAGGCACTGAAGCAGAACCCGGATACCGTCGAGGCCTGGCTGCCGATCGCGACGAACGAGATGGCGTACATCAACCAGCTCGGGGAGCAGGGCCATGCCCAGGTCATCAACGACGTCACGAACGCGAACGCCGGCGACAAGTACAGCGCCTTCATCCACGGTGATAATCCGCTGACGGTCATCCATAATCCGCATCGAAGCGACGGCTCCGCCTGCGTCCTTATCAAGGAGTCATATGGCAATGCTTTCGCCCCGTACCTCGTGGATCACTATGAGGATGTCTATGTCGTCGACTATCGTCACTTCGAGGGCAGCATCGCGCAGCTCATCGAGGAGTACGGTGTCGAGGATATCATCTTCTTAAATAATGTCATGGCGCTCAGCGAGCGCGCATCCGGGATGATGATGGGACTGCTCGGGTGACGGCTGGAGCTATATATTCCGGTCACCTGCATTGGCAGACACCATATGTAGTACACTCGAAAGCGGGGAGTACAAACGCTTGCAAAAGCGTGTACACTCACTTATAATTTATAAGATTTAACAGTCTGAATAATGCGGTTCCTATGCGCTTTGCGCAGGAACCTTACAGGAGATATATGGAACAGTTTATCATGAAAGGTGGCACCCCTCTTCACGGCGAGGTCGTGATCGGCGGGGCGAAGAATGCCGCACTGGGCATCATCGCCGGCGCACTTTTAACAGATGAAGATGTGATTATAGAGAATCTGCCGGACGTGCGTGACATCAACGTCATGCTCGAGGCACTGAAGGAGATCGGCGCCGTCGTCGAGCGTATCGATCGTCATACCGCAAAGATCAGCTCCGCGGACGTGAAGAGCGTATCCATCGACGACGAGTACATCCGGAAGATCCGGGCATCCTACTACTTTATCGGCTCACTGCTGGGCAAACACCATATGGCCAATGTTCCGCTTCCGGGCGGTTGTGCCATCGGTTCCCGTCCGATCGACCAGCACATCAAGGGCTTCCGTGCCCTTGGTGCGAAGGTGGAGATTCGGAACGGCTGTGTACAGGCTGACGCTTCCGAGGGACTTCACTCCTCCCACATCTACCTCGACGTCGTATCTGTCGGCGCGACCATCAACATCATGCTGGCGGCCGTCCTCGCAGAGGGCAGAACCATCATCGAGAACGTGGCGAAGGAGCCGCACATCGTCGATGTTGCGAACTTCCTGAACTCGATGGGTGCCAACATCAAGGGGGCCGGTACCGATACGATCCGCATCCGTGGCGTCCGTCGCCTGCATGGTACGACCTACGCCGTCATTCCGGACCAGATCGAGGCAGGCACCTTCATGTGTGCCGCGGCTGCGACCCGTGGAGATATCCTGATCAGGAACGTCATCCCAAAGCATCTGGAGTCGATCACCGCGAAGCTGCTCGAGATGGGCAACACCGTTTATGAGTACGACGAGGCCGTACGCGTCGTGGGCGCGCCGGTACAGCATCCGACCGATGTGAAGACCCTTCCGTATCCGGGCTTCCCGACGGACATGCAGCCGCAGATGTCCGTCACCCTGGCCCTCGCCGATGGCACCTCGGTCGTTACCGAATCCATCTTCGAGAACCGTTTCAAGTATGTCGATGAGCTCGCGCGTATGGGTTCGAACATCAAGGTGGAGGGGAATGTCTCCGTCATCGATGGGGTGAAGCGCTTTACGGGTGCCAGTGTCAATGCACTCGACCTCCGCGCAGGTGCCGCCCTCGTCATCGCCGGCCTCGCTGCAGATGGCATCACGACGGTTCGCGATATCGTCTATATCCAGCGTGGCTATGAGCACTTCGAGCAGAAACTGCAGGCCCTCGGGGCACAGATCGAGCTGGTGGACAGTGAGCGCGAGGCGCAGAAGTTCCGGCTGAAGATCGGATAATCAAACGAATGATGTCGTAGTAAAGACAGTGTTGAGTCCATGATTCGATACTGTCTTTTCTGGATTTATGGTTGCATCGGGGCGCCACTAGCTGTCGACATGGGACAGACATCGAAATGCTTTACGATCTTCCGTCCTCACGCCCGGCGTCTCGACGTAGCTGTCGGAAATTGGCGGAATGCTTACGAAATAGGAGAAACGATTATGGATCTGAGAGCCATCGCTTTTATTCTGTTCATTTTAATGTATGTGATCATGATCGCGAAGCCGAACTGGAAGATTTACGCGATCTGGGGCGTCGCGATCGTCTTTATGCTGGTCGGGATTCTCCGGCCGAATCCGCTGTACATTCTGTCGGTCATCAACTGGAATGTCCTCATGATGATCGGCGGCACGATGCTCGTCGTCTGGTTCTTCATCGAATCGAAGATGCCGAACCTGCTTGCGGATATCATCCTTGATAAGTGCGCCAATGTCATGTGGGTTATCATCCTCATGTCCCTGTTCGCTGGTGCGGTGTCGGCGTTTATCGATAATGTCGCCACGGTGCTCATGATCGCACCGGTCGCGCTTGCGGTATGTAAGAAGCTCGATATCTCACCGGTATCGATGATTCTGTCCATCGCGGTTTCCTCGAATCTGCAGGGCGCGGCGACGCTCGTCGGTGATACCACCTCCATCATGCTCGGTGATTATGCGAACATGAACTTTATGGAGTTCTTCTGGATGCATGGTCGGCCTGGCATCTTCTGGTCGGTGGAGCTCGGCGCGCTGATGACGGTACCGGTGATGATCTTTCTCTTCCATAAATACCGGCAGCCGGTGGAGGCAAACGAAAAGACGGTAGTGACGGACTACTTCCCGACGATCGCGCTGTGCGGCATCGTCGTCGCGCTCATCGTCGCTTCCTTCATCCCGAATACGCCGGATATGATCAACGGCATCATCTGTATGACGATCGCGGCGATCTGCATGATCTATGACTATGCGCGCCACCGGAGTCACCTGAATCTCAAGCATGCGATCGCATCGGTGGATGCGGATACGCTGCTGATTCTCGCGGGGCTGTTCATCGTGATTCGCGGTATCACGGATGTCGGACTCATCGATGCGGCGGCGGACCTGATCGTACGGGCGGGTGGCAGCAACATCTTTATGCTCTACACGATCATCGTGTGGGGATCCGTGCTGTTCTCGGCGTTTATCGATAACATCCCATACGTGGCGACGATGCTGCCGATCATCACGGGCATCTGCCAGCTGCTCGGGATCGAGCCGTATCTCCTGTACTTCGGGCTGCTGACCGGTGCGACGCTCGGCGGCAACATCACGCCGATCGGTGCGAGCGCGAACATCACGGCGGTTGGCATGCTGAAGGCCGGCGGTTATGAGGTGTCATTCGGCGATTTCATGAAGATCGGACTGCCGTTTACGCTGGCGGCGGTGCTCACCGGGTATGCGTTTATCTGGGTGTTCTGGGCGTAATTTTTCAGACTTTTCCAGAAAAGGCCCCGGAGGGCCAGCAACTGAAACACAGTACTGCGAGTTCGGAAAACTCTAAGTCGAGAAACCTAAGCGGCACTAGGCCCTCTGCAATCGCTGAGTTTTCTTTATGAAAACTCAGCGTTGCTAGAGGGTTCCAAGGAGAGATAGCACCAAGTGCCGCTAAGGTCTCCCGACTTGATTTTTCACGAACTCTTCGTATGGTTTCAGTTGCTGGTCCTCCGGGGCCTTCACTGTGTTTTGGCTTCGGTGTTTGTATGTGGTGAAAAACAATCTGAATTAGTGATTGACAATTAATTAACAGATATGTATACTACTTGTAGTTTGATTGATAATAAATTAACGATAATTTATTATCAATCGGCATCAGAACATTTGATCTATAGTTGTTGCCACAAAAAGGAGATCACACATGAGTAAGGAATTAAAGAATCCGGAGATCGTTAAGGACATGGATTCTCTGCAGGCGAAGATCGCGGTTGTCAGAGAAGCGCAGGAGAAGTACGCAAGCTTCACACAGGAGCAGGTAGATAAGATTTTCAACGCAGCTGCAACGGCTGCAAACCAGATGCGTATTCCGCTTGCACAGATGGCAGTTGAGGAGACCGGTATGGGTCTTGTCGAGGATAAGGTCATCAAGAACAACTACGCAGCTGAGTATATCTACAACAAGTATAAGAACACGAAGACCTGTGGTGTCATCGATGAGGATCCGGCTTTCGGAACCAAGACGATCGCAGAGCCGCTGGGTCTCGTAGCAGCGGTTATTCCGACGACGAACCCGACATCGACCGCTATTTTCAAGACTCTGATCTGTTTAAAGACCAGAAACGGTATCATCATCAGCCCGCACCCAAGAGCGAAGAAGTGCACAACCTACGCTGCAAAGGTCGTTCTGGATGCCGCTGTCAAGGCAGGTGCTCCGGAGAACATCATCGGCTGGATCGATGAGCCGTCTCTTGAGATGACGGATGAGATCATGCATGACGCAGACTGCATCCTTGCAACCGGTGGTCCTGGCATGGTAAACGCAGCGTACAGCTCCGGTACACCGGCACTCGGTGTAGGCGCAGGTAATGATCCTTGCATCATCGATTCGACGGCAGATATCCAGATGGCGGTTTCTTCCATCCTTCATTCGAAGACCTTCGACTATGGTATGATCTGTGCTTCTGAGCAGACCTGCACCGTCGTTGCAGATGTGTATGATAAGGTAAAGAAGGAGTTCGAGTACAGAGGTGCGTACTTCCTGAACAAGGAGGAGAAGGAGAAGGTTGGTAAGGTTATCATCATCAACGGCTCCATGAACGCAAAGATCGTCGGCCAGCCGGCATGGAAGATCGCCGAGATGTGTGGCATCGAGATTCCGCACTCGAAGAAGGTCCTCATCGCAGAGGTGACCGACAACTCGAAGGCAGAGCCGTTCGCACACGAGAAGCTCGCACCGGTACTTGGTATGTATAAGGCGAAGGATTTCGACTCTGCGCTCGTAAGCTGTGAGAAGCTTCTGATGGAGGGTGGTCCTGGACATACCGCTTCTCTCTTCATCGATCCGCGTGAGACCGAGAAGATCGCAAAGCACGCACATGTGATGCATGCCTGCCGTATCCTCCTGAACCAGCCGTCTGCACTGGGTGGTATCGGTGATCTTTACAACTTCAAGCTCGCTCCGTCTCTGACACTGGGCTGCGGCTCCTACGGTGGAAACTCTGTTTCCGAGAACGTCGGTGTCAAGCACCTGCTGAACTATAAGACTGTGACAGAGAGGAGAGAAAATATGCTCTGGTTCCGTACCCCATCTAAGGTTTACTTCAAGAAGGGCTGCATGCCAGTTGCCCTCGCTGAGTTAAAGGAAGTGTATGATAAGAAGAAGGTGTTCCTCGTAACCGACTCCTTCCTCGATTCTGCAGGATACATCAAGCCGATCACCGATAAGCTCCACGAGCTCGGCATCGACTACCGTGTATTCTCACACGTACAGCCGGATCCTACGCTTGCCAATGCTGAGGAAGGCGCAGAGCAGATGCGTCGTTATCAGCCGGACTGCATCATCGCCTTCGGTGGTGGTTCCGCAATGGATGCCGGTAAGATCATGTGGGTTCTCTACGAGCACCCGGATGTAACCTTCGCTGATATGTCGATGCGTTACATCGATATCCGTAAGAAGGTTTATCAGTTCCCGAAGATGGGTGAGAAGGCACTCTTCGTAGCCATCCCGACCTCTTCCGGTACCGGTTCTGAGGTTACACCGTTCGCGGTTATCACCGATCAGACCACAGGCACCAAGTATCCGATCACGGACTACGAGCTGCTTCCGAACATGGCGATCGTGGATACCGACAACATGATGACACAGCCACGCGGCCTCACCGCTGCATCCGGACTCGATGTTCTCGTACACGCACTCGAGGCATACGCTTCCATGATGGCTACACCATACACTGATGGTCTCGCTCTGCAGGCGATGAAGCGCGTATTCGAGTACCTGCCGACCGCTTTCAACGAGCCGACCAATGTCAAGGCCAGAGATGAGATGGCACACGCATCCTGCATGGCAGGTATGGCCTTCGCCAATGCCTTCCTCGGTGTCTGCCACTCCATGGCGCACAAGCTCGGTGCTTACCACCACATCCCGCACGGCATCGCGAACGCACTCCTCCTCACCGAGGTCATCCGTTACAATGCGGCGGAGCAGCCACCAAAGATGGGTACCTTCCCTCAGTATGAGTATCCGCACACACTCCACAGATATGCAGAGTGCGCACGTTTCTGCGGTGTCGTTGAGAAGGACGATGCCAAGGCTGTTCAGAAGTTCTGCGATAAGATCGTTGAGCTGAAGCGCACCGTCGGCATCAAGGAGCGTATCCAGGATTACAATGTCACCGAGGAGGATTTCCTGAAGACCCTCGATGAGATGAGCACCAACGCATTCGATGATCAGTGCACCGGCGCAAACCCGAGATACCCGCTGATCTCCGACATCAAGGAGATGTACAAGCTCGCATTCTACGGCAAGGCTTACCAGAAGAACGACGCAACACCAGTCGAGGTTCTTCCTTGCATGGACGAGTACACCGCTTAATCAAATCGTTTGAACCTTGTGGCAACAAGTTCATAAATAAAAACCGTCCGGCTTCTGCCGGGCGGCTTTTTATTGCGATTTATGCTATGATAAATGTGCTGAGAATCCGTCAGTGGAAACTGCAATGGACGCAGGATCTGCCGGCGGAGCTGTTGTGCGTAAATAAATAATTACGTATCCGGACAGAGGTACTGCGTATGAAGAAGAGACGACTTGCGGCACTGGCGGTGGCGGTCATCGTGGTCGCGCTGCTGCTGGAAGCCGGTATTTTAAAATATGTAAATGATAAGATGACGTACAGGACCTCGGAGGTGATGCTGGACCGGGTGCTGACGGTGCTCGAAAAGAACGACCAGAGTGAGGCGGATATGATCGAATCGCTGAAGTCGGACTATATCGTCCGTGCGCGTGCGGTGTCCTATATCCTGGATGCGAAGCCGGAGGCGGAGCTCGATGTCGATGAGCTGCAGCGGATCGCGAAGCTGATTTCGGTGGACGAGATCCACCTTCTGGATCAGACGGGTATGATCTACAGCGGCACGCTCCCGAAGTACTTCGGCTATGATTTCGATACCGGCGAGCAGATGGCTTATTTTAAGCCGATGCTTTCGGATAAACAGCTGTCGATGTGCCAGGATGTGACGCCGAATACCGCGGAAGGTAAGGAGATGATGTATGCCATCGTCTGGGATGAGCGCGGTTCGAAGATGATTCAGGTCGGCATCACGCCGAAGCATCTGCTGCAGGAGCTGCAGCAGAATCAGGTGTCTGCGGTGGTCGCTGATATGCCGGTCTATAAGGGCATGGAGATCTATGTCGCGGATCCGGAGACGAAGCAGATCGAAGGGACCACAGACAGTACGCAGCTCGGCCGGAGTCTCGAGGAGCTCGGCATCGATGCAGAGGCCGCCGACATTGGCCAGACCGTACGAATGGACGCTGCCGTGAAGGGAGAGGCCTGCCGGTGCATGCTGCTGCGGGACGCCGACTACCTCCTGGTGATCACGGAGGAGAAGTCGGTATATCTCGAAAGCAGCTTCGTCGCGATGCTGATCGTCGGGGTGTACCTGATACTCGCGTCGTTTGGCATGATCTATATGCTTGCGGAGGTCATGAAGGAGAAGTACGAGAAGGAGAAGCTGCTCTATACCTCGATGACGGACGAGCTTACGCGCTGCGGGAACCGGCACGCATACGAGACGGATATCGCGAAGCTCGATCTGCAGGATGCCTGGGCCTATCTGTCACTCGATGTGAACGGGCTCAAGCCGGTCAATGATACGCGCGGGCACGCAGCTGGCGATGAGCTGATCTGCGCGGCGGCCGAAACGATGAAGCGCAGCTTCGCGGATGTCGGCAGGGTGTATCGCATCGGCGGCGATGAGTTCGTTGTGATCGTCACCGGGGAGCTGGAGGCGCTCGACGCGCGGCTTCAGGATTTCGATGCGGAGGTCGCGCGCTGGCAGGGCGAGCTCGTGGATCGTATGAGCATCGCCTGGGGATATGTGCTGAGCACCGAGCGCCCGTGGGAAAGTGTTCATGAGATCTCGAAGGCCGCGGATATACGCATGTACGAACGGAAGGCGTATTTCTACCGCGAAAGCGGCTTGGATCGCCGGAAATCATAAGATGACAAGGCCGTCGTGGCGGGGATGCCCATCACGACGGCCTTCAGAATTTTGTAAGGGGGTCAGACCCCATAAACTTCAGTTTAGATTCTGTTTAGAAAAAATTAATGGGGTCAGACCCCATTAAAATTACGAATGGGGATTCCAGCAGAATTCTGTGCTTTGCGAATGGGGATTCCAGCAGAATTCGGCACTTCGTGAACGGGGATTCCTGCAGGATTCAGCATTTTGTGAACGGGGATTCCTGCAGGATTCAGCATTTTACGAACGGGGATTCGCGTAATGCATCACTTCCGCTTCCGGAGGTACGTGGTGATTCCGGCGAAGGCGGCGAGGATGATGGCGCCGGCGACGGCCCACGGAGCGGTGCTCTGCGTGGTGCTGGTTTCGGCAGCGGCCTCGGTCGACGGTACAAGCTGCGTATCTGCCGGGCTTTCGACGGCGCTGTCGTCCGGTTTGTCTTCGGTCGGGGTGGACACTGTTTGACCGTCGGTGCCGAACGCGGTGTCGGTGCCGTAATAGCTGTCGAAGTCGTCGCGGTCGATGGTGGTGGCACTGATTTTATTCGCGTCACTGGTAGTGACGGTCTGTGAGTACGAGCCGGTGATAGTGACGGTAAGGTCGGAGTCGCCCTCCACGACGGTAGTGCCGTTCGCGACGATCGTTACGGTTTTTCCGTCCGCGTCGACGATCTGTGCGCCATCCTCTGCGTTCAGCGCAAAGACGGTCGTGTCGCCGGTGACGACCCAGGTTGAATCCTGATCGAGGTTGACCGTGATCGTGGCAGTGCTGTCGTCGGATGCGCTGTCGGCACCAGTACTCTGGCCGGCAGTCTGATCACTGCTCTGGCCATCGGCACCCTTCGCTGCTGCATCACCATGCTGCCCCGCGTCGCCACCTGCGCTCTGGCCGCCTGCATTGGCGACACTCTGGATCTGGCCCGTATAGGTCGTGCCGTCGAGGAGATAGAGGTCGAGGGAGCTGATACTGTCGACGGAGATGTCACCCGTGAGGGTTTCGCCGAGGCCGGTGAAGGTGACATCCGCACCGTTCGAACCGGCGCGGCCCCAGTTGTTCGCGTCGTTGCCCTCGGTCTGGAGCAGCTTCGCCTTCGTGCTGTCGAAGTCGAGTGTCGTGCCGGAGAGCAGGATGTCGGCACTCGTGTTGGTGACGTAGAACATGGCACCGCTCTCGATCTTCGAGTGGAGCGTTGAGTCGACCGCCTGGAACTGCGCGCGCTCGCCGGTCGAGGTGTCCGCGTCACCGGAGGTCGACTGGTAGATGATCACACCGTTCGCGACCGGGTCGGACGCGGTCTTATCCGTGATCGTGCTGCTGAGCTCGGAATCGTAGATCTTTATGTGGTTGAGGCCCTCCATGCCGGCGATCTGGCTGCCCTCGGCGGTGCCGGTCACGTCGCTCACTTCGATCGCACCAGTAGAATAGATGAGCGGGGAACCGCTGCCGCTTGTGTTCAGCGTGCTGTTCGTGACGCTGATGTTTCCGCCGCCACGGTCCGTCGCGAGGCTCGCGGAGTGGTCGCCAGCGGTGTCAATCGTCATGTCGTCGGCGATGATCGTGCCGCCGTAGGTGGCGTCGAGGCCGCGGGAGTTGCCCTTCGTGGTCGTGATGCTGTTCTTCTCGCTGTAGACGGTCGCGCCGTCCGTCGCGAAGATGGCGTTTGAGCCTTCACTGTCGGAGGCCAATGCTGAGTTCGAGATGTACGCCTTTGATTTTTCGCCGACCGCGAGGAGAATCGAGTTGATGCCGTAGAAGTTGCAGTTGTCGCCGTTCGTGTCGTCGCCGGATTTCTGCAGCTTCCCGTTCGTGATCTTCAGCGTACCGCCGTTCTCGACGAGGGCGGCGTTCTCATCGACGGTCGAAGTGCTGATGGTTTCGTTGTCAGAGCTTACCTTCTCGCCGTCGGCCGTCAGCTTACCGGAGAGCGTGCCGGTGTAATCATAGCTCTGCGTATTCGGACCACCCTTTCCGTCTGGCGGATTCCCCGGCTGCCCATTTCCGTCGCCCGGCTGCCCATCCGGCGGATTTCCCTGCGGACCCTGGCCATCGCCCGGCTTTCCACCTGCATCGGAAGGTGGATTTCCCTTGCCATTCTGTGGATTACCGGAAGATGTGCTGTCCGCACCCGATGATCCATTCCCGTCGGAAGGTGGATTGCCACCCTGACCGTTCGCGTCCGAAGGCGGATTCCCCGGCTTTCCATTCTCGCCGGCAGGTGGATTGCCGCCCCCGTTCTGTGGATGACTGCTGTCGCCATCCGGCTTCGCCGGTGGCGTCTCGCCGGAATTTCCAGAAGGCGGATTGCCACCCGGATTTGTCTGGGCGCCGGAGGCGGCTGTTGTTTCGACCGCCTGAGAAGCTGCGGTCGCGGCCATCGACGTTACGCTGTAGACATTGGACATCGCCGTCGTACTGCAAAGACCGGCGAGACACATCGCGAGGAACTGTTTTTTCTTATACATGAGTAAACCCCTTTCTGAGTTACGTTTCAGTTTGTATCCGATCTCTTCGGATAGCAGTACGATAGCACGGCAAGCTGAAAGGAACTTGAAAGGCGCGGTGGAAAACTGTGAAGATTTTATGAAGACGACCGGCGTGCTGGATGTGGAAATTGATTTCATTAAAAAAAATCTGCTACAATAGGAAAACAGTGCGTGATACCGGGGAGGGTGTATGGCGAAATTTACAAAGGTAAATGAAGAGCTCCTGGCTGAGCAGATCGAGGATCAGATCTACGATATGATCGTGTCGGAGAACTATCAGACGGGCGATAAGATTCCGAGCGAAAACAAGCTCTCGGTGAGATTCAATGTCGGCCGAAGTACGATTCGGGAAGCTATCAAAATACTGGTCTCTCGCAATGTGCTGACCACGGTACGGGGCTCCGGGACCTATGTGAAGAACATCATTCCGTCGGATATGGACCCGCTGAATCTTCGGGATTTGGAGGATCGACTTTCTCTCGCGATGGATCTGGTAGAGCTTCGCATGATGCTGGAGCCGGGCGTTGCGGAGCTTGCGGCGATGCATGCCACGGATGAACAGGTGCAGGAGCTGGAGGGAATTTGTAACCGTGTGGAGTATAAGATCCAGCATAATCAGAACTATATAAATGATGACATCGAGCTTCATACTGCAATCGCGAAATGCGCTCGAAACAAGGTGATGGAACAGCTGATCTATATTATCGAAACGGCGGTTATGATGTTTGTGAACGTGACCCATAAAAAACTGATACATGAAACGATTGAAACGCATCGCGCGGTGGTCGATGCAATCCGAAAACATGATACGATTGGTGCCCGCTCGGCCATGGCGATGCATATGACCTATAATCGGAATATGATACGGCAGATGCTGGAAGAAAAGGCGGAAAAAGAGAAAAAGCGGAATGATGAGAATGAAGAAATTGAATAAATGATAAAATATTAAGCATATTGCACGAAAAGCCGCCATCCGATTTGGCGGTTTTTTAGTGGATAAAAAGAACCTGTCTGACAGATTTTGTCTGCTGTATTATAAAATATGACCAGAATTCACAAAAATCCACGAAATAGACAAAAAAATAACGATTTCAATGGCGTAAAACAGGTAATATTTGAATAAAGCTGATTTCAACGCCACCAACTTGAGATGAAAAGCTGTCTGAATTATATTGCATCTATAAAAAAACAAGGGGCGCAGAACATGTTCTGCAGATTAAGGAGGTTTTTATGGCACCGTATATGGTTATAGCGGTAATGATTCTCATGGTCATCATGTTCGTACTGAACAAGTGGCCGTTTGGACTGGTCACGATGACCTGTTGTGCGATTCTGGGTGTGACCGGCTGTCTCGGACCGACGGAGTTTTTATCCGGTCTCAACAATCCGTTCGTGATCATGCTTGCAAGCTGCTTCGTGGTAACAAATGCACTTGCCAAAACAAGCTTTATTCACAACGTTCAGAAAAAAGTAATTCAGCTTCAGAAGGGCAAGTCCGGCGCGCTGCTGATGGCGATTTTTGTTATCGCAACGATCGTGCTGGTTACCTTCATGCCAGGTCCATCCTATCTCGCACTTCTCATCGTAATGGCAAACAACCTGAGCGATGAAGGCGATGTAAACCCGGCCAGAGTCATCTTTCCGGCGGCTGTTCTGACGACACTTTGGAACGGTCGAATTCCGATCGGTATCGGCGCCGGCAACTTCGCCATCTTAAATGGTTTTCTGGAGCCGTACGGTGAGCAGTACCGCGTAGGTATGTTTGATCCAATGCTGGCAGGCCTTTTCCCAGGCATCGTGCTTGCACTGTATGCCATCTTCTGCTATAAACTGCTGCCGCACAAGGCGATCGACCGCTCCGGTATGGAGAAGGTACAGAAGGATGACGCGAACTATGTTCCGCAGATGAGTCCGGTAAAGGAGAATATCACCTATGTGACCTTTATCGTGATGATCATCATGATGGTTCTTAATCAAATCACCGGCAATCTGATGTATGTAGGACCGGCCGCCTGTGCACTGTTCCTGATCTTCGCAAAGGTGATTACCGTCGATGAGGCCAAGAAGTCCATCACTGTAGACCTGATCTTCATGCTGGTCGGTATCTTTACATTAACGACGGCACTCAGCAGCACCGGCGCCGGAAACATCATCGGTAACACGATTATTTCCCTCTTCGGCGGCGCGACGACCGAGTTTGGTCTCGTGGCCCTGTTCGCAGGTATCACCATCATCATCACGAACTTCATGAGTAACAATGCATCGATGTATTCGATGATTCCGGTGGCGATCACGACTGCAATTGCTGCAGGCGTGAACCCGATTCCGGCAGTACTTGCCATCGATGTTGCTGCCAAATGCTCATTTATTCTTCCGTGCTCCTCCGGTGAGGCGGCGATGTGCTTCGGTGCCAGTGGATACACACCGCAGCAGACCCTGAAGTTTGCGCTTCCGGCCATCGTGCTCTACTATACAGCACTTCTTCTCGGTATGAAGCTGATCTTCCATATTTGATGAAATCATCTGCACAGGCGAGGAATCGTCTGTGCAGACTGAAATAATCTGTACAGAGCGGACATCCTCTATGTAGACATGAGCTGATCTGTGCAGGCAAGAGCTGATTTGCACAGACATGAGTTTGATCTGCGCAGGCAGGAGGTAAGATGAATCAGAAAGCATATAAGGCCTGGGTTCACGGCCATATCATCACGATGAACGAAAAGATGCCATCCGCAGAAGCAATGGCGGCGGATCAGGACGGAAATCTGATCTATGTCGGATCAGAAGACGGCGTGCAGAACTATCTCTCGGAGGAAACCATCGTCGAAGACCTGAAGGGGCATGTCGTTACGCCAGGCTTCATCGAGGGACATTCCCATCCGGATCAGTATGGAAATGTCCTCCGTTCCCTGAAGGTACGGGATGTATCGAAGGAAGAAATCCTGAGACGCGTGGCGGAGGCAGTGCCGAAGCTGACACCGGGAAAATGGCTGGTCGCCGGCATGGGGTTTAACAATGAGGTCTGGGCAGATCCGTCGTATCCGACGAAGGAGGAGCTGGATGCCGTAGCGCCGGATGTGCCAGTATTCATCCCACGCATGGATGGCCACATGGCCTGGGTGAACAGTCGGGTTTTCGAGCTCTGCGGGATCACGAAGGACACACCGAATCCGGAGGGCGGCGAATTCTTTCGCACCGAATCCGGCGAGCTGCAGGGCTGTGTCGTTGACAAAGCGATGGAAATGGTGCAGCAGCACATTCCGGCGAAGACGATGGAAGAGCGGAAGGAAGATTATCTGGCCGCACAGCGCGCCTTCCTCTCGTTTGGTATCACTTCAGTGAACGATATGTGGGTAGAGCTTCCGTCGATCCAGGCGCTGACCGAGATCTGTGAAGAAAACAAGATGAAGGTCCGCTACTATGGTGGTCTGATGAACTTCACCGGAAAGAATGCCAATGCTGAAAAACGCGCATTCCTCGCAGAGTGTCCGAAAACCGGTCTGTATCATGACCACCTGACCTTCCGCTGCTGTAAGTTCCTCGGGGATGGAGCCGTCGGTGCACAGAGTGCCCATCTGAAGGAGGCCTATACCGACCGTCCGGGTCATACCGGTATCGGCATGTATACAGATGAAGAGCTGTATGATGCCTTTAAAGAAGCCGCAGACCACGGCATGCAGATCGCAATCCATGCCATCGGAGATGCGACGATCGAGCAGGTACTGAATACCTATCGAAGACTTCAGAAGGAAAAGGATTATGGTGATCACCGCTGGCGTCTCGAGCATTTCCAGACCGTTACGAGTGATACACCGGCGCAGGCAGCAGAGCTTCATGTAATTCCTAGCATGCAGCCGATGCATGCACCGAATTCCGCCGGTATGGCGCCGAGACGCCTGGGACCGAATCGAGTTCATGGTGCCTATGCGGCTGGCCTCGTGTTGAAATCCACCGGTATGGTTTCGCTCGGATCCGATGCGCCGGTTGCAACACCGAGCCCGTTTTCCGGCATGCATGCCGCCATCACACGGACGAACGATGCACTCGAGCCGAAGGGCGGCTTCTGCATGGAAAACGCGCTGACACCGGAGGAAGCACTGAAGGGTTATACCATCTGGGGCGCGTATGCCATCTTCGCAGAGGATAAGCGCGGCTCCCTTGAAGTCGGCAAGTATGCAGACTTCGTCGTGATGGATCAGGATCCGCTGAAGCTGGGCCACGAAAATCCAGATGCACTGCTGGATATAAATGTACTGGAAACCGTCGTCGGCGGCGAAAGCGTATATAAAAACGCATAATATTAAAAATAAACTGTATACTTCGTACTTTGTGTTTTGTGCTGACGCTCGTGATGAGGGTCTCAGTGCGAGTTCGGTGAAGGAAGAGATGCAGTAAGAAGCACCCGGGTCGCAAGACTCGGGTGCTTCTATATGGAGAAAAAATGAATAAGTATGACACAAAGCATAGAGCTTTGTGTAGATGGTGTGGGAAGGTGGAACGGAACCTGCCACCTGCTTCTGTGGATCGGCAGCAGATCAGAACGTTTTTCAGGCGACCTTCACTGCGAGGCCGGCGGCATTCAGCGCCTTCTCGAGTGCCGGGATGACGATGCAGACGGCGATCATCTTTGCGCAGTCACCTGGCAGGAACGGGATCACACACGCACCGAGCGCGCCACCGAGTGTCGCCATGGCAGCATTGCCCTGTGCACCCATGAGGTACATGAACCATGCGGTTCCGAAGATGTAGAGGATCACCTCGCCGGCGAGCTGTGCGACGAAGAGAATCAGGTACTTCTGGCCGAGCTTCTGCTCACGACCGAACTTGTGATAGATGAGGCCGGTCAGGAAGGCGAGGAAGAGATAACCGATGAGGTAACCGGAGGACGGCTTCACGAAGGCGCCGAAGCCACCGTTGTAGCCGGCGAAAACCGGAAGACCGAAGGCGCCGAGCAGAAGATAGATCAGCACGGAAAGCGTGCCGTACTTCGCACCGAGAAGCGCACCGGCGAAGGCTGCCGCGAGGGTCGCGAGGGAAATCGGAACACCACCCGGAAGCGGGATGGACATCGGAGACAGCACACAGAGAAGTGCCGCACATAAAGCCGTCAGGGTCAGTGTTTTCGTCGTTGTATTATTCATAAGAAGTTAACCTCACTGTTTTCGTAAGTTTACCGAACGTGAAAAATTATAAGAAGTTAACCCGTAGATGTCAATAGGTTGCCAACAGAAGACAGTGATTGCAACTATAGTTGATATTTTTTCGATGAATGGTATGTTTGTCTCATGATCTTTTATTCAAATCAATTTGAGTCAAATCAATTTGACTCAAATTGATTTGAACAAAAGAATAGGTGTGATTGGGTGAAATGGTTACCAGAGCACCATTCGAGGCCAGATACTTAATGTCATCCAACCGAATATTTCTCTGCTCGTGAAATGATCTAATGGCACGAAGCTTTAAAATCGATGAATTGCGAAAGTGACCTTTAATAGGTACAGTTCCGGCCTCGCCCGTGCTGGAACCGGCCTCACCCGCGGCAAACTGCACCACGCACCCCATAATATTTATTCATGCCAGAAATTTTTTGTTTACGTAAAGATTATGGCATGTTATAGTTACCCCGATAAAACATGGATTCGGAGCCAATGGGGGCGCCTTCAGGAAAGAACGGGCGCACTATGTCTTGGTATCCGGATTTTTTAAACTAAACCAAATAAGCTGTTCCTGAAGGAGGAAATTTTATGTCTTATGTTGATGAAGTTTATGAAGGATTAAAGGCAAAGCATCCGCACGAGCCGGAGTTTCTCGAGGCTGCAAAGAGAATTCTCGAGTCTCTGGACCCGATCGTTTCGAAGAACGAGGATGTATATCGTAAGAATGCTCTTCTGGAGAGATTTGTCGAGCCGGAGAGAATCGTTACGTTCAGAGTACCATGGACCGATGATCAGGGTGTCAACCACGTAAATCTCGGCTACAGAGTACAGTTTAATTCCGCCATCGGACCGTACAAGGGCGGTCTCCGTTTCCATCCGTCTGTAAACCAGTCCATCCTTAAGTTCCTCGGTATGGAGCAGATTCTGAAGAACTCCCTGACCAGCCTTCCGATCGGCGGCGGCAAGGGCGGCGCGGACTTCGACCCGCACGGCAAGTCGGACGCAGAGGTGATGCGTTTCTGCCAGAGCTTCATGACCGAGCTCTATAAGTACATCGGTAAGGATACCGACGTTCCGGCCGGTGATATCGGTGTCGGCGGACGTGAGGTAGGCTACCTCTATGGCCAGTATAAGAGAATTACCGGCCTCTATGAGGGTGTACTGACCGGTAAGGGCCTCACCTTCGGTGGTTCCCTCGCTCGTCCGGAGGCAACCGGCTACGGCCTCGTTTACATCACCGATGAGGTGGTCAAGGGTGCCGGCAAGGAGCTGAAGGGAAAGACCATCGTCGTTTCCGGTTCCGGTAACGTCGCACAGTATGCCATCCAGAAGGCAGAGCAGCTCGGCGCAAAGGTTGTGACCTGCTCCGACTCCAACGGCTACATCTATGATCCGAACGGCATCAACTTCGAGGTTCTCTGCCAGATCAAGCAGGTCGAAAGAGCAAGAATCAAGGAGTACGCAAACCGTGTTCCGGGTTCCGAGTACCACGAGGGTGAGCGTCCATGGGGCGTAAAGTGTGATATCGCACTTCCATGCGCAACCCAGAACGAGATCAACGGTGAGGATGCAAAGAAGCTCATCGACAACGGCTGCTGGTGTGTATGTGAGGGTGCCAACATGCCTTCCGACGAGGCAGCGATCGATGCTTACCTCGCAGCGAAGATTCTCTATATGCCAGGTAAGGCAGCCAATGCTGGCGGCGTAGCGGTTTCTGCACTCGAGATGTCTCAGAACTCCGAGAGACTGAGCTGGAGCTTCGAGGAAGTCGACAGCAAGCTTCACGGCATCATGGTGAACATCTATAAGAATGTTTCTGAGACCGCAAAGAAGTATGGCTATGAGAACAACTTCGTCGTTGGTGCCAACATCGCCGGCTTCGAGAAGGTTGCAACAGCGATGCTTGGACAGGGCCTCGTATAATAGATATAAAAAAACAGAATATATAATTTCAGAACTATCACTTGAAATTATAAAATCAGATGACTACAATAAGCCCATCAGTTAAAGGACATGTACAACCGGACCGAAATCCGGCGAAACAGAATTCGAAGTACTGACAGGACATATGAATCATCTGATTTGACAAAGGCGTCATAGAGAAATCTATGGCGTCTTTTTGTTTTTCTATAAGGTGAGCACGCAGCAGACCTTAAGAGAAGGCCAGAATGTCTGAAAACCGAGGGGAGATCGAAGATCCCGGAATCGCAGATCTGTGATACGGGGCTTCGGATGAAAAGGAAAGAGGAAAGTACAGTGGCAACGATCAAGCTGGAACATATCAATAAGAATTTCGGTGATCTTCACGTATTAAAGGACGTGAACCTCGAAGTTAAGGACGGAGAGAAGCTGGTCATCATCGGTCCATCCGGATCCGGTAAATCGACGACCGTCCGCTGCATGAACTTCCTGGAGACACCGACCAGCGGTCGCATCCTGATCGATGGGGAGGAGATGACGGAGAAGAATCAGCGGAAGATCGTACGGGAGAAGATCTCGATGGTGTTTCAGCAGTTTAATCTCTACCCGCATCTTACGGTGCTTCGGAATCTGACACTGGCACCGACGAAGCTGCATGGCATCTCCCAGGCAGAAGCCGAGGAAACCGCGTATCACTATCTCGATGTCGTCGGACTCCGGGATAAGGCCGGTGTTTATCCGACGGCCCTGTCCGGCGGACAGCAGCAGCGAATCGCGATTGCGCGGGCACTCTGCTGCAAGACCCCGATCATCCTGTTCGATGAGCCGACCAGTGCACTGGATCCGGAAACGATTCAGGACGTACTCGATGTCATGGTGAAGCTCGCGAAGGAAGAGAACATCACGATGGTCGTCGTTACCCACGAGATGGGCTTCGCACGACAGGTAGCGGACCGGATCGTCTTTATGGAAGACGGACGGATCATCGAGGCCGGCACCCCGGAGCATTTCTTTACCGCTCCGGATAGCCCGAGAGTCAAGGAGTTCCTCGGAAAGATCATCCGATAAAAAATAATAGTGTAAACGTCCGCGGCATCCGCCCGGCTTTACAATAGAGAGCCCGGAAGGAAGCGACGAAGATTCACTTCACCGGCATCCACACATGAGGAGGAGAAAAATTATGAGAAAGATGATGAGATTCACCAGTATGGCGATGGCAGCCGCGATGATGATGGGCCTGGCTGCCTGCGGTTCTTCCAGCACACCAGCGACGACCACTGCAGCCGCAACGACCACTGCAGCTGCCGCTGATACGACCGCAGCTGCTGCAGAGACGACAGCCGCAGCATCCGAGGGTGGCGATGCTTCTTCGGAGATCGGCGCCGATACACAGGCCATCATCGACCGTGGTGTCCTTCGCGTTGGTGTAAAGGATGCCGTGCAGGGCTTCGGCTACAAGGATCCGCTGACCGGTGAGTATTCCGGTATGGAGATCTCCCTCGCACAGGATATCGCAAAGGACCTCGGCGTTGACGTCGAGTTCACCACCGTTACCGCAGCGACCAGAACCGAGCTGCTCGACTCCGGTGATATCGACTGCGTACTCGCCACCTTCACCATCACCGATGAGCGTAAGAAGAGCTGGGATTTCACCACACCGTACTATACCGATCACGTTGGTGTACTCGTACAGAAGGATTCCGGTATCACCGATCTCGCAGGTCTCAAGGATAAGGTTGTCGGTGTTTCCTCCGGTTCCACCTCTGCGAAGTCCCTCGTCACCGCGATGGTTGACAACAAGGTGCTGACGGGTGACGGATTCGATCCGGAGACATTTGACCCGGCGACCTGGACCGATGGCGTAAGCTTCAAGCAGTACGATGATTATCCAACCATCTCCACGGCACTTTCTGCTGGTGAGGTCGATGCCTTCTGCGTAGATAAGTCCATCCTCGCGATCTATCACACCGATGATCGTGATTACATCAAGGAGGAGTTTGCACCACAGGAGTATGGTATTGCGACCACCAAGGGCTCTGATTTCTCCACCTACTGCGAGGATGAGATCCAGAAGTTCCTTTCCGATGGCACGGTAGATTCACTGAAGGCAGAAAACAATCTGGCCTGATGAGATGTTTTGGGCCCCGTCCATGAGGCGCGCGGTAAACGTGAAGTCATGAAGACCCGAAACGCTCGAACCAACCGGATTCAAATTGATCCGATGGACGAAGATCTGACCGGATCCGATCCGAAATAAATGTAAGTTAAGCTGATGCGAACCCCGGGGCAGCTCCTATCTGCCCCGGATTCTTTTAGAGAGGTGTACGATGGGCGGTTTGTTTTCTGCATATGCCTGGAATAAAATCTGGAATTTCCGACATGGATTTCTGCTGGGGCTCGGCAACACGGTGGTGACCGCGCTGTTCGGTATCCTACTGGCACTGCTGCTCGGCATGCTGTTCGGCCTGATGGCCACCAGTGGACGAAAGGCGCTTAAGCTGATCGCGCGTGTGTACGTCGAGTTCATACAGAACACGCCGATTCTGCTGCAGCTCTGTTTCCTCTACTACGCACTGGCCTTTTCGAAGCACTCCATCGGCGTGATTCCGACCGGCATCATCGCCCTCGGCGTGTACACCGGTGCCTACATGGCGGAGGTTTTTCGTGCCGGTATCGAGTCGGTGCCGTTCGGTCAGTTCGAGGCGGCGAAGTCGCAGGGCTTCACCTATTTCGAGGAGATGTACTACATCATCCTGCCGCAGACCGTCAAGATCATCCTGCCGCCGATGGTGAACCAGATCGTCAACCTCATCAAGAACACCTCCTGCCTCTACATCGTCGGCGGAAGTGATCTCATCTCCATCACCTACAGCTTCGTCACCGGTGAGAAGACCGGTGGTGCCTATGGACCGGCCTACATCCTCTGTGGTGCGCTGTTCTTCGTCGTCTGCTTCCCGCTCTCGCATCTCGCCAGCAGCTGGGAGCTCCGCCTCAAGGCACGTGAAGCCGCAACAGTCCGCAAGCTGGGAGGAAACGTATGAAAAACCTGGAAGCAAGCTTCAGTATCTTCACGATGAAGGGTGTCCTGCCGTTCCTCTTACGCGGCGTGGCCTTCACGGTCGTGATCTCCGCCGTCGCGGTGCTCGTCGGTGTCGTGTTCGGCTACCTGCTCGCCATCGCGCGGAACTACTGCACGAAGAAGGATAACCGTATCCTCGGTATCCTGGCCACCCTCTACATCGAGCTGTTTCGAAACACCCCGCTCCTGCTCTGGATCTTCATCTGCCTCGTGTTCCTGCCGATCCCGGGCTTCCTCAAGCGGAAAATGCTGGGACTCTCCAGCGTCGAGGCCGGCCTCCTGTTCAAGGGCGCCTTCGCCCTGATCCTCTTCGAATCCTCCGTCATCGCCGAAATCGTGCGTGGCGGCCTCAATGCGATCCCGGCGGGGCAGTTCGAGGCGGCGAAATCCCAGGGCTTTTCGAGCGTGCAGACCATGATTTACATCATCCTGCCGCAGGTCTACCATAAGATCGTGCCGACGCTGCTCAGCCAGGTCATCTCGACCATCAAGGACTCCTCCTACCTCGCGAACATTGCGATCATCGAGCTGATGGCGCGGACGAAGCAGGTGCTCGCCAACGCAAACCGCTACAACGGCACGGGCCAGATCAACGTCTCGGACGTCTTCGTGCTCTTCGGCTTCGCCTTCGCGATCTACTTCGTCATCGATTTCACACTGTCGATCATCGTGCGCCGGACCGCGAAGAAGGAGCTCCGGGCGCGCTGAGTCTGCGAGCGGCCAATGCTTACAGCAGTCTGCATTGCCCGGATATGCCACGGCAGGCGTTGCGTCTGCGGGCGGCCAATGTCTACATCGGGCGCATGGCCCTGTGATTCTGGAAGGAGGAAAACATGAGTCAGCATTATGTCATCACCATCTCGCGGCAGTTTGCGTCGAAGGGGCGTGCGATCGCCCGGACGACGGCGGAGAAGCTCGGCATCTACTTCATGGACCGCGATATCGTGGAGGAAACCGCACGGCGGATGGGACTTCCGGTGTCGGAGATCGGGAATCGGGAGGAGATGAGCCGGGGCAACCGTCTGTACTACCAGAAGTTCCCGCTGGGCTTCGGTAAGACCTCGCTCGAGGACGAGATCTTCGAGGTGCAGAGCAACATCATCCGGGATACGGTGGAGAAGCAGGACTGCATCATCGTCGGGCGACTCGCGGAGTATGTGCTGCGGGATAAGCAGCGGCGGCTGTCCTTCTATGTGCAGGCCCCGTATGATGTGCGTTTCCATAACTGCACGGAGATCCTCGGCATGAGCGACAGCACCGCGATGAAGATGATCCATGATGTCGATCTCGCGCGTGAGCGCTATCGGACGCGCTACTGTGAGGGCATCGAAAATGCGTACAGCTACCGGAACATCATCCTCGACAGCTCCGTCTTCGACGTCGACGAGGCCTCGGATATGATCGCGGCGCTCGCGAAGCAGAAGTTCGGGCTTTAAGCCTATCATTTGGAATTCTGGAGTGCCGGCAGCAGAAGCACAGTACTCCGAGACCGGTTCAATCTAAGCCAGGGACCCTAAGC
>OQVT01000314.1_pt1 | contig 25229 bp, 14 predicted proteins | sample 1691561 | NCBI WGS metagenome assembly OQVT01 (sample SAMN03418260, study PRJEB22391) | human gut metagenome | biome: human-gut; feature: organic feature; material: feces | host: Homo sapiens | place: Tanzania | collected 2013-01 | reverse complement strand
AGCAGGGAGGGGAGTGATATGCCTTATTACTTGTATTTTGCCAAACTTGCTTCCTTAAATTGGATGCTTGTGGCAGTAATTGCATACTACTCCCCTCCCTATTGGGGAGGGGCCGGGGGTAGGGCTTTGTTTTATTGTATGATTACTTCAGAAGCTTCAGCTCCAGATCGTTGTCGGCATACTCCTTGAGAGAAGCGTCCTTCTGGAGAGCTTCCTTAAGATAAGAAGCGGCAGCGAACTTATTGCCACGGCGAGCTGCAGCGATAGCGTGCAGATAATCGGTCATGGCGTTGGGGTTCTCAACCTTGTCGAGAGTCTTGGCAGCGGCTGCATAGTTCTTGTTAAGAATCTGTGCCAGGGCAGCAGTGTTGCTTGCTGTCTTGCCGAAGTCGCTCTCAGCCTGAGCGTAGTTGCCCTTAGCGATGTTCAGAGCGCCCAGAGCTGCCTTCACATTCTCAGAGTTTGCACCCTTAGAGATTGCGCGCTCAGCATCCTGAACGTTGCCGTTGATGAGCGAGATAAGACCGAGGTTGGCCTGAGCCTCAGGAGTATCGCTGCCCAGCTGAGCTGCCTTAGCGGCATACTGCTGTGCTGCTTCCTTGTCGCCCTTGGCAAGAGCCAGAGCTGCGAGGTTGTTGTATGCGCGGTAATCGTTAGGATAAGCCTCTACTGTCTTCTTGTAAATCTCCTCCTGCTTGGCTGGAGTTTCATCGAGAGTAGCTGAATAAAGCAGCTCATCGGCGCTCAGTTTAGATGCGTCGTTCTTGTACTGCTCCTTGATCTGCTCGTCCGAACGGCCGATTGTCTCGTAGTTGATGATGAGGCGTGAGCGGCGGAGTTCGGGCAGAATACCGTTGGCAAGCTCCTGGAAACCTGCCGACATGTTGCGGATCTGCTGCTCGCGTTCCTGCGGATCCTCATACATTGAGAGCACGCGGAGGATTACGTCCTTGTCCTGAAGGTTGCTTGCTGCAACGAGCTTCTGGAAGCCTTCCCAGTCCTGAGCGGTATAGTGAGCGTCGAGAGCAGCGTCTACCTTGGTCTGCTTCAGAGTGTTCTTAACGTACTTCTCTGACTGGTTCTTACGCTGGCCAGCCAACTTGTCGTTGAACTTAACACCACCCTCAGGTGAAGCGTAAGCCTGGATTTCTACGTTCTGGATGTTCAAGCCCTCACGATCGGCGTTGATCTTCTTGAGCATTTCGATAAACTCCTTGACAGAGTTGTTCTTGAGTTCGCTCTTGCGGATGTTGGCCTGGTTGATGAGGAACTTGATGTTGGCCTCCTGCTTCTTAGCATTGACGCGCTGGAATGTATCGGGAGCGATTACGCCGTTCTCCGAAGCCAGTGTGCGACGATAGAGTTCTGAAGTGGCGATAACGCCGTCTGCCACCTTAACGGCAGGTACATTGTACACCTTCTTGCCCTTGCGAGCGTCGAAAGTGAGGTACATGTCGCTCTTCTGCATCTCCGGAACATAGTCGAAAGATGTCTTCATTGTGTAGCGACCGCCCACCTTATATGATATAGTCTGGTCGTTGCCCATAACCTTTTCGCCCTGGAATGTGGCGCTCTGGCCCTTGGCTACCTGACCGTTGGCGTAGCGCAGCTCGGGAGTTACGGTCACTACGGCCTTCTTCTTCATGTATTTCTCGGGGAATGTGCCGTTAACAGTTGCAGCCACCTTGCCACCCTGCGATTCGAGCGGGTTGGGTGTAACGGTGAAGTTGTCAGCCGAGAGCGGCCCCATCTTCGAGCATGATGCCATGAACAGCACTGAGGCTGCCGACAGGAGTAAATAGTTTCTCTTTTTCATGTTTTTAATAAAAGTTGTTATTGTTATTGATTGTTGTTTCAAGCCACTGACTTAAGGAACTACAAAGTTAGTCATCTATTCTTGAAGCGACCGCAAACCGACCATTAATTTAGGTTTAATTAACCCCCACGGAGCTATTTTATCACCTTTATCCAGTCTTCCTTGCGAGGTTTGGCTTCTCTCGGCTCGCGCGAGGGATAGCCCAGCGACAGCGCTCCGATGCCGATACGGTCGGCAGAAATGCCCATCTCCTCCATCAACTTCTTGCCCTCTTCGGTCTGGAACATCTGATATTCGCGGTTGATCCAGCAAGTGCCCAGCCCCACAGCGTGCGCTGCGAGCATCATATTCTCAAGCACGCACGATCCGTCTTGGAAAGCGTTGGGATTGTCTTTGGATGCAAACACGAGCAGATAGGTAGGGGCGTCGTAGTAGGGATTGCTGTCCACACCCATGATCTGGGCATTGAGAGCAGCCAGACGCTGCTTTAGTGCAGGGTTCTGCACAGCCACAATCTGCGGATCCTGCGTTCCGTGGCCCGTCGGTGCGTATGTTCCTGCCTCCATAACGGTATGGAGCAGCTGGTCGTCAACCTGCTCGTCGCGATAGTGGCGGCACGAGCGGCGTGTCTTGATGATTTGCATGAAGTTGTTTTCCATAATTCTGTATTTTTATTTGTTTTAATATTCTGTATTGATAGTAAGTTGCAGCGTCTGGCGGTCGAGCCTTACGTCATGTCTGCCGATATACCGTTCGATGTCGCCACGCTCTGCCAGCTCGTGCGGAGAGCCCTGCGTAATGGCTCCATCGGCAAGAATCCACATGCGGTCGGCTGTGCGCAGAGCCGCTTCGAGGTCGTGTGTCGACATCAGTATGGTCTTGCCCTGCTCGTGGGCGAGCCTGCGCAATAGCAGCATCAGCTCCACCTTGCCCGTGAAGTCGAGAAAAGCCGTAGGCTCGTCCAATAATATATAAGGTGTCTGCTGCGCCAGTGTCTTGGCTATCATGGTCTTCTGACACTCGCCGTCACTAAGGCTGCACACCCGTCTGTGGCTCATGTGGCTGATACCGACGCTCTGCATCGCCTCGTCTGCAATCCTACGGTCGTCCTCACTGAGCCTGCCCCAGAACCCGGTGTAGGGCGCACGGCCCAACGCCACAACCTCGCCTACGGTGATATTGGACGCATCCGGTCGCGACGTGAGCACCACTCCAAGCGTACGTGCCAACTGCGAGGGGCTAAAGGTTGTCGTGTCCCTTCCGCCCAGCTCTACCCTACCGCCCAACTTGGGCTGCAATCGTGCCACGGTGCGCAGCAATGTCGACTTGCCCGAACCGTTGCGGCCTATCAGACACGTGAGCGTGCCACCCTCGGCATGCGCCTCCAGTGCGTCAGCCACTACGTGCTGCTTATGGCGCGCGGCGTAGCCTATGCTCAGCCGCTCAATAGCGACAGAATGAGGGCATAACGGCGGTGTCGGAGTATTTATCTGCATATTCATACGTATTTATTACCAAAACGACAGCCTTTGCATAAATATTTATACATTTTGTTTAAATATACGCATAATTATGCAACATTATGTGTACCTTTGCCGTCGGTTTAATGCTACAAAATTACAAAAGCAACTCCAAAGGACAAAGAATATACACATTATTTTATATATAAATAAACATACATATAATTATCAGGATATGTCATACAGAAAGATTACGGCTGCCGAAGGGGCGGCAATGATAAACGACGGCGACAACATCGGGTTCAGCGGATTTACGCCCAACGGCGTGCCTAAGGCAGTGATACGCGAGCTGTCGCAGCGTGCCGTGCGCGAACATGAGGCCGGTCGCCCGTTCAAGGTGGGCATTATCACCGGCGCATCGTCGTGCCAGAGTCTGGAGGGCGACTTCGCCAACGCCCAGGCTATAAAGTTCCGCGCACCGTTCTCTACCAATGCCGACTTCCGCCGTCACGCCAACATGGGCGAGATAGACTACGAGGACATGCACCTCGGACACATGGCAGAGCGCCTGCGTCGCGGATTCTACGGACCTATCGACTGGGCGATAATCGAGGTTTCTGCCATTGAGGAAGTGGGCGGACGCATGCGCATATTCCTGACATCAGCCGACGGCATCGTGCCTACAATCGTACGTATAGCCAAACGCGTAATACTCGAGCTCAACACATTCCACGACCCGCGCGTGCGCCATCTGCACGACGAGTACGAATGTGCCGAATATCCCAACCGCCAGCCCATTCCGCTCGTCACGGTGGGCGGACGCATAGGCAAGGAATACCTCGAACTCGACCCGCAGAAGCTCGTGGGCGTGGTGGAATGCTGCATTCCGGAGGAGGCACGCTCGTTCAAGGCGCTCACGCCCGAGACCGAAGCCATAGGCAACCACGTTGTCGACTTCTTCCTGAGCGACATCCGCAAGGGTCACATCCCGCCCTCGATGTTCCCCATACAGAGCGGTGTGGGAGTCACGGGCAACGCCGTGATGCAGGCAATAGGCAAGAACGCCCAGCTGCCCCGACTCGAAGTGTTCAGCGAAGTGGTGCAGGACGCTATCATCGACATGATGCTTGAGGACAAGATTGCGCACGCATCGGTAGCTGCCATGACCGTAAGCAACGAGTGTCTGCGCCGTGTCTACGACAATATCGACTACTTCCGCTCGCGCATAACGCTGCGTCCGAGCGAGTTGAGCAACTCTGCCGAACTGATTCACCGCTTCGGAGTGATTGCAATGAACACCGCTCTGGAGTGCGACATATACGGCAACGAGAACTCATCGCACGTATGCGGTTCGAAACTGATGAACGGCATCGGCGGCTCGTGCGACTACGAGCGCAACGGATCAATCAGTATATTCTACACTCCGTCTACAGCCAAGAACGGATGTATAAGCGCTATCGTGCCACAGTGCTGCCATATCGACTCAACCGAGCACGATGTGGACATCATCATAACCGAGCAGGGCATTGCCGACCTGCGCGGAAAGGGCCCGGCACGTCGCGCCGAAGAGATAATTAACAACTGCGCCCACCCCGACTACCGTCCGCTGCTACGCGACTATCAGCGCATTGCAGCCCAGGGACACGAGCCTTGCGCACTGCGCGCCGCGTTCGCCTTCCACGACACTCTAACCAAGAAGGGCGACATGCGACTCACCGATTTCGGCGAGTATATGTAATGGGCGTCAAACGGCTGTAATGGCATGAAATCCAGGCCGTTGTAGTATGCAATTTCAAATGTAGTCCTTTTGGCTTGCAAAAGGGGTCCTTTTGAGTTGTAAAAGGAGTCCTTTTGCAGCCCAAAACGAGTCCTTTTGCAAGCCAAAAGGACTCCTTTTTTTTGAGGGGTTGGGAAATAGAGGAATTTAATAGGGATTTTAAGGGGATAGAAATGTAACGACTTGCTGCTCAGGAGGGTGTGTCAAAAGTCGAAAAGACAAGAATAGAGCTATTAGTAGGAGGGTATAGCATCCCTGCTATACCCACTCAATCTACTGAAAATGAAGGCTGAGTGGGTAGGGCAAGGATGCCCTACCCTCCTACAATTGTTGCATTCAACCCATATAACTGACTTTTGACACACCCTCTTCTATTTCTGTAATTTATCGTTTACGTGGTTTAGATTCTCTTACCATAGTTTCAACATCGTTTTGATAATTCCGAACACCACCACCATTAAAATTATATGATGAGTAAAACTAATGCCCACGAAATCTTCTATACGCAAGTCTGCTGACTCTATAGGTCTGTTAATACAAAGGACTGGCTCGCCTGTGCTTGAGCTCGCAAAGATACAAATATTTTACATCAAAACTCCAATACCATGGCCTGGCGCGGACGTAATTTCACGTTATGACTGATTATTACGTTGCGTCCAGTTGTCACGTCAACAGCCTTTTGAGCATCGCCTATTATCTCGGCATAACGCTTCACATCAAGTTCGGCAGCCTCGTTCTTTCCGTTGATAACGGTCATTACGCTCTTGCCGTTATACTGGCGTGCTACGACGTAAATGCCCTTATGCGTGCAGAACTGGGTCTGTGTGCCCTTTGTAATCACCTCGTTGCCCTGACGCCAATGCAGCAGTCGGCTTGTCCAGCGGAACATATCGTTCTGCGCCTTGGTACGTCCTTCTGCCGTGAAGGCGTTCTGCTTGTCGTCAGCCCAACCACCTGGGAAGTCCTTACGCACGTTGCCGTCAGTAACGCTCTTGGTTCCGTTCATCAGCACCTCAGTACCGTAGTATAGCTGCGGAGTACGGTTGATGGTCAGCAGCAGCGCCAACGCCTGCTTAAGAGCCAGAGTATCCTTGCCTTCGCCCAAGAAACGGTCGGTGTCGTGGTTCTCTACGAAAGCCATCACGCTCTTTGGGTTGGGATAAAGGTAGTCGTAGCACAGCACGTTGTATATGCGGTTCATGCCGTTCCACCAATCGTCGGTCTCCTCATGCTTAGCCTGATTGATACGGTCGAAGAAGGCGAAGTCCATGACAGTCTTCAGATAGCTGTTCTTGTCAGACAGTTTGCTGTCCTTCTGCCATGCTGCCGTATAGGCAGGTTCGGTCACCCACGTCTCTCCAACGGTGTTGAAGTTGGGATATTCCTTGTCGAGTGTCTTCATCCACAGTGCCATTCCGTCGCGGTCGGCATACGGATATGTGTCCATACGGATACCGTCTATACCTACAGTCTCTATCCACCACTCGCTGTTCTGAATCAGATACTTCATCACGTGAGGGTTGCGCTGGTTGAGGTCGGGCATTGTAGGCACGAACCATCCGTCTACTGTCTCACGCAAGTCTACCTTGCTTGCATACGGATCGAGCACCGGCGTAAGCTTATAGCTGGTCTGCAGATACTTGTCATTGACCTTGGCGTTGCCATCCATAGTGTCCAGTTTCTTCTGGTGCTCGGCTGTCTGATATTCGGGCGAGAGCCATTCGGGAGCGTTAAACCAGTCATTCGAGGGCATATCAGCCACCCATGGATGATCAAATCCGCAATGATTGAAAATCATATCCATCACAACCTTAAGTCCCTTGCTGTGAGCCTCGTCCACAAGACACTTATACTCGTCGTTGGTTCCGAAACGTGGGTCTACACGATAGTAGTCGGTAGTGGCATAGCCGTGATAGGTTGAGTTCACGCCATTGCTCGGACTGTCGTTCTCAAGAACCGGTGTAAACCACAGCGCCGTAACTCCAAGCTCGTTGAAGTAGTCGAGATGCTGGCGAATACCTTCAAGGTCGCCTCCGTGACGCAGACTTGGAGCTGAGCGGTCGCATGTCTTGTCGCGCATGTTCTTGAAAGCGTCGTTCTTCAAATTGCCGTTGGCAAAGCGGTCGGGCATGAGCATATAGAGCACGTCTTCATTGCTGAAGCCTATGCGTTTGTCGCCTGCCATAGCGCGGTCTTTCAACTGATACTTCACCTTCTTGGTCTGCTTGCCCTGCTTGAAACTCATTGTCATCTCACCAGCCTTTGCACCCTCAAGGTTGAGGTAGACCAACAGATAGTTGGGCGAGTCGAGTCGTGCTATAGAATCGATACGCACTCCGGGATAGTTCACCTCTACATCGGCGTTGCGCACATCCTTGCCGTACACCATAAGTTGCAGCGAGGCATCCTTCATGCCTACATACCAGTTGGTAGGTTCGATGCGGTCGACTGTCACCGCAGCGTTCAAGCTCATAGCACTCATAAGCACCATTAATGATACAAGTTTCTTCTTCATTATCTTATTTAGGTTTTAGACAAATTATTTAGTTCTATTTCTGATACAGTATCAATGCCGACTGCGCATCGACCTTAGCCTCGGTGGCATTGAACGAGAGTCCGATGCCCTGCTCGTTTATCACTCCGTTGCAGCAAGCTACGGTGTATTCGCCTTCGGGTATGGCTATTGTCTTAGCCTGCTGGTTGGCATTGAGCACTACGATGATGTCTTTCCACGAGTCAATACCTTCAAGGTTCTTCAATCGGAAAGCTACAAGACAATCATCGGTAGCTATAAACTCCAGATGCTCTCTTACAGCTTCTGCCGTGCCAAGGCGGAATGCGGGATGGTTGCGGCGCAACTTTATCAGATTGCTATAATATTCAAACACCTGCGGATACTGCTTCAGATTGTCCCAATTAAATTCGTTGATGCTGTCGGGTGACGAAAAACTGTTGTGCACTCCCTTCTTGTCGCGCAGCATTTCCTCGCCTGCCAGCATGAAGGGCACGCCCTGCGATGTGAACACGGCAGTCTGTGCGAGCAGGTCGAGGCGAATAAGCTCTGCCTGTCGGTCGGCTTTGCTGCGTGTCATGTCTTTCAGTCCGGGCACACTCGCCTTCAATCTGTCTACCAGACACATGTCGTCATGACAGCTTACATAGCTTATCTGCTGCGTTGGCTCGTTGGTCCAAGGCTTCTTGTCGTAGTTGACACGAGTCATGTCCACCTGCTTATGTGCAATGCCACCAACTATTCCGAACTTCAGACTCTCCTCCTCGCCCTTTATTCCGGCAAGAAAAGCTCCCTTGGTGTCGTCGGAGAACGGACCGCGAAGAGCGTCGCGCATGTCGTCGCTGAACGCTCCAATGCCGTTAAGCTTGTAGGTTGAAGCCTTCATGGCAAGCTTCTCCTGCGGATAGGCACACGTTCCGGCACTCCATCCCTCACCATATATATATATTGTGGGGTCGATTGCGTCGACGGCAGCACGTATCTGGTTCATCGTTTCGATGTCGTGAACGCCCATAAGGTCGAATCGGAATCCGTCAATGTGGAATTCGTTGATCCAGTACTTCACGCTCTCGATCATAAACTCGCGCATCAGCGGACGCTCCGATGCCGTCTCGTTGCCACAACCCGAACCGTCCGAGTAACGTCCGTCGGCTGTCTTGCGATAATAATAGTCGGGATAAGTGCGCTGGAAGTTGCTGCCTTCGATGTCGAACGTATGATTGTAAACGGCATCGAAGATTACGCGGATGCCTGCCTTGTGCAATGCCTGCACCATGGTCTTGAACTCGCGTATGCGCACCTCTGGCTTGTATGGGTCTGTCGAGTAGCTGCCTTCGGGCACATTGTAGTTTTTCGGGTCGTAGCCCCAGTTGAACTGTGGGCGGTGCAGTTGTGTCTCGTCTACAGAAGCATAGTCGAAGAGCGGCTGAAAGTGGATGGCGTTGATGCCGAGACTCTTCAGATAGGCTATGGCGCGAGGTTCGGCGAGTGCCAGATACTTGCCCTGATGCTTCATGCCCGAAGTGGGACTGATGGAGAAGTCGCGCATGTGAAGCTCGTAGATAATCTGGTCGGCAGGCGACGCAAGAGCCGGACGGCGGTCGTCAGCCCATCCTTCAGGATTGGTGTCAGCCATGTTTAGTATGGCTCCACGGTTGCCGTTTACGCCTACAGCCTTGGCAAACGTGCCAGGACACTCGCCCTTGCCGATGTCGAAGGTGTAGAACATGCCAGCAAGATTGCCCTTGACTGTGGCTTCCCAACGGTCGTTGCCTATAGCCCGCATCTTTATTGTCTTTACGGGTTTGCCTCCCTGTCCGCTCTTGTACAGGCGGAGCTTGGGGGTAGAAGACGCGTTGAGATGGAATACGGTTTGTGTCTTACCGTATTCCATCTCATTGAATTGCCCTTGAGCATTGGCGCTGATTGCCATCATTGTAGCAATCAGCGCTGAGAATATGTATTTTCTGTTCATGTCAGTAGAATGCCATTCTTTCATTATTTAGCAATAAGCGATACTGCGAAACCGCCACCGCGAGCCTCCTTTATCTTCAGAACGTCGCCACGTTTTACGGTCTTGTGCAGAATCTGATAAGCCTTCGGGTTGTGCTCATAGTCAGCATTCTTGGCGTCCTGATATATGGCGCAGTCGTACTTGCGGCCCTTATCGAGGAAGTCGAGACGTACCACAGCGGTGCGAGCCTCTTCGCCAGTCTTGCCTCCTACAAACCAGTTGTCTGTTCCCTTAGCCTTGCGTGCTACGGTGATGTATTTGGCTGGTTCTGCCTCCAGATACTTTGAGTCGTCCCAATCGCAAGCTACGTCGCGTATGAACTGGAATGCGTCGTCGTACTTCTCGTAGTGTTCGGGCAGGTCGGCAGCCATCTGCAGCGGACTGTACATGACGAGATAGAGCGAGAGCTGACCGCAAAGTGTGGTGTGGACGAAGCTCTTGTTCTGGCTCCACTCAGACAATCGTGTCTCGAATATGCCAGGTGTGTAATCCATCGGACCACCCTGCAGACGTGTGAACGGAAGCATCACGGTGTGGTAAGCAATGTTTCCGCCGAAAGCCTCATACTCCGTACCACGTGCACTCTCATTGCCTACAAGGTTAGGCCATGTGCGGCAGATGCCCGTTGGACGTGTTGCCTCGTGTGCATTCACCATGATGTGGTGCTTGGCGGCAGTCTCTATGACACGCTGATAGTGATTGTTCATCAGCTGGCTGTAGTGATACTCGCCTCGCGGAATAATGTCGCCGACGTATCCGGTCTTAACGGCATCATAGCCATACTTGTTCATCAAGTTGAAAGCATCCTCCAAATGGCGCTCGTAATTGAGTGCGGCAGACGAGGTTTCGTGGTGCATCATCAGCTTCACGCCCTTAGAGTGGGCATAGTCGTTAAGCATCTTTATATCGAAGTCTGGATAAGGCGACACGAAGTCGAAGACATCCAGCTTCTGGTGTCCGAACCAGTCTTCCCATCCTTCGTTCCATCCTTCTACCAGAACTTGCTGCAAACCGTTCTTTGCAGCGAAGTCGATGTAGCGCTTCACCTCCTCGTTTGTAGCTCCATGTGTGCCGTTGGGCTTGCACTTGCTGTAATCGGTCACGCCGAGACGAACCGACGGCAGGTCGTTGGTATAGCTCCATGTCTTAGTGCCAACAATCATGTTCCACCACACTCCGCAATACTTTGTAGGATGAATCCATGAAGTGTCCTCTATCTTACACGGCTCGTTGAGGTTGAGCGTAAGCTTGCATGAGAGCATGTCGCGGGCATCGTCGCTCACCATTACGGTTCGCCAAGGCGTGTTGAACGGTGTCTGTATGAATCCCTTACGGCCTACAGCATCTGGCGTTAGCCACGACTCAAGCACGAGGTTCTTGTCGTCGAGATTGAGGTGCATTGTCGGATAATCCAAGCAGGCGGCTTCGTGTATGTTGATATACAGACCGTCGTTGGTCTTCAATTGCAACGAAGTCTGCACGCCAGTATCTGAGAATACGGTGGTAGACGAGTTGCTCTTGTAAGCCTCACGTTTCTTGGCTATCACCTCACGAATGCCGGTCAGAGGAGTGATGTTGTACTCATACTCCTGCGTGTCGTAGTCGCCCGGAATCCAGTAGGCAGTATGATTGCCTGCCATAGCAAACTGTGTGTGCTCCTCCTTTATCACGAAATAGTTGAGCGTCTGCTGCTGCGGGAACTCATAGCGAAGTCCCATACCATAGTCGTAAACACGGAAACGGATGGTAATGTTGCGCTTTGAAGACTTCTGGGTCAGGTTTACCTCCATCTCGTTGTAGTTGTTGCGGATGGTAGAAGTCTCGCCCCATACCGGCTTCCAGGTTTCATCGAAGGCAGATGTCTTGCTGCCTGTCTCTGTGAAACCGTCCATCAGGTCGGTCTCGTCCATTCCCTTTGAGGCGTGCTTGTCCTTAGCCAGCTCCAATCCGAGATGAGATGGCTTACACACTGTCTTGCCCTTGTACGACATCTGGTATGTAGGCTGTCCCTTGTCTGTGAGCGAGAAGGTAAGCGACACATTGCCGTTGGGTGACTTTACGGTCTGGGCTGCTGCCATCATAGGCAACAGCGCAGCCAACATTGTATATTTTTTCAGCATTTATATATGTTTTCAGGTTAATCATATTTCTGCACGCCTGACTGAAGTTATCTGCCTGACTGACGGATAAGTGTACTTATGTCGCCTATAAACTCAGCGTTGTCCATGAGATCCTCAAGGTTGAGGTGCATGCGATAGCGCCAGTAGTGTTTTGGATTGGCAGGTATGTTGATGCGTTCGGCATCGGCATCAGGCAGACGCAGCTTGTCGTACATGGCAAGCCAGTCCTGAACACTCAATACGCAGAGCATCGACGGCGAGTCGAGATGACGTGCAATGATGTCCTTGGCAAGCCATCCTGGCAGCGGATGCGGGGCTGGTCCCTGACGATAGAGCATCGAGTTGTAATAGTCTTGCGTACGTTCGTAGTTCTCGTCCCACCACTGTCGCAATGTAGGCATGTCGTGGCTTGATATCGTACATACCGAACGATAAGGGTTCTGGCTTAGGTGTCCGAAACGTGTAGTTGTGGTCTTGGGCATGCTCTGCAGCTCAAGGCTGAGTATCTTCAGTTCGTTCATCACCCATGGCACGCAATCCGGCACCATGCCAAGGTCCTCGGCACACACAAGCATACGGGTTGCCTGTACCAGCTTGGGCAGCTTCTTCATTGCCTCACGATACCAGAACTGGTTGTTGCGACGATAGAAATAGTCGTTGTAAAGGCGGTTGAAGGCTTGCTTGTCGTTGTCGTAGAGCGACTCGTAAATGAAGTCGAGCTGGGCTGAAATGCGCGGATGGAACATGTCGGCATTGTTACGGTCGCGCACAAAGAGCACGTCACTAACAAGCGAATACAATCCATCACGCAGCCAGAGGTCTTCCTGACGGGTTACATCTGCGAAACGTGCCTCTATCTTGCGTTGTGTATCTACTTCAGGTTTCATGCGATAGCGCTCATCGTCGATGCGTTCCAGATATTCACGACGCACCTCGTCGGCACGCTCATGGAATATGCGGTCGAGCACCCAATCGGTTATGAACGGCTCTGTAAATCGCTCTTCCTGGAAGTTGAGTCCATACTGCATTATCTCCTCACGGCTCATTGCCTGCGACGGAGCAAATTGTCCTGTCAGTCCGTGAACACTGTCGATAGGTATCTCCCATATACGGAAGAATCCCAATACGTGGTCGATGCGGTAGGCATCGAAGAATCGTGCCATGTTCTGAAAGCGACGTGTCCACCACTGGCAGCCGTCCTTCAGCATCTCACCCCAGTTGTATGTGGGGAATCCCCAGTTCTGTCCGTTCACTGAGAAATCATCGGGCGGTGCTCCAGCCTGTCCGTTAAGGTTGAAGTATTTGGGTTCCATCCATACGTCGCAACTGTGTCTGTTCACGCCGATGGGAATATCGCCCTTCAGTATTACGCCCTTCTGCTTGGCATACTCGTGTGCTTCCTTCATCTGCGACGACAGTATGTACTGTACGAAATAGTAGAAAGCCACCTCATGATATGCCTTTGTACGAGAATCAGACAGCATCGCGCGGTCGTCCTCATTCCATGTGTTATGGTCTTGCCATTGTGTAAAATCGGCAGTACCATACTTGTCTCTCAGCCATGAATACTGAGCGTATGGTACGAGCCAATTTTGTGTTTCCTGAAAGAACGCCTTATACTCTGCGCTCTTCATAATCCTTTTACCTTCTTGAACAAAGACTCGCTGTAAATATTCTGATTTGAATGCGTTCGCTTTTTCGTAATCTATCTGTGGCAGAGCATTGAGTCGTTGGCGCTCTGCTTCCATCTCTGTGCGTACCTCTTCGTCCTCCAGCTGCGGCAATGTACGCAAATCGGCATACTGCGGATGTATGGCGAAGACGCTGATGCAGCTGTACGGATAAGAATCGGTCCATGTATGGGTGATCGTAGTGTCGTTGATAGGCAGGAGCTGCAGCACGCGCTGTCCGGTCTTAGCCATAAGATCAATCATCGTCTTAAGGTCGCCGAAGTCGCCTATACCTGCACTTGTCTTGCTACGGAGCGAGAATACCGGTACAAGTGTACCTGCCAACTTTCTGTTCCAGATTTCGAAGAAAGCCTGGTCAAGACTGTACACCACCGTCTGACCGTTCTCGATTTGGGGCAGAGTGATGGTGCGGTTGCGTCCGCACTCCCACATCATCACCAGTCCCGAACCATTCACTACAACTAATTTAAATTCTATACTATCATCATCCAACAACGATGCATCTATATCGACCGCCCACTCGCAATAGTTATGAAGCGTCATGGGCAGCGCTTTATCAAGATTCCACTCGCCCAAAGCCTTCTGTGCTCCTACTACAGCCAGTCGTTGTCCCTCACGCAACTGCGGTGCTCGCACCGTAAGACGCAGAGTCTTGGCATAGGCAGTAGACTGCATTGGCTGCGGCTGCATGTGGTTGATACAGTCGGTGAAGGCACTGCTGTAGAGGTAGGCATCCTCGGGCATTGCATTCCAACGGTCGTACACTACATAATCGGTAGCTGCACTGCACGTCAGGTCGAGTACGTGCTTCACCGTCTGCCATTCATTACGCTCAACAGAATCACCCACCTCCACCTTATAATAATATACAAGTGTAGGGTCTGCTTTACTGTATTTAAGGTCGCACCACCATTCAATTCCGTCAACGGTGGTCATACGATAAGTCTTCACTTCATTATTCTCGATAATGTTGAGTGACAACTCCTCACCGAATGCAGTACGGTATTCTATGTGAAAATGTATTGTCATTGTGTATTTTGGTTATTGGTTTGTTGGTACAATAATTTTATCATTGGTTTTCACAATGCGAAATTATGAAAAATTATGGTACGCTATAACGCAAAAACCGAACATTCTACACAGAAAACGATGCAAACGTTTGCATTTTGTCATGCATGTTTCGGGCTTCTAATGGCAGCAACAGCCACGGCTCCGCAAACAAGCAATACGCCTGCTACAATCATCATATTGCTCTGATGAGAGCCTACAAGATGCAGCAGATAACCACCACACACAGCAGCTATAATCTGCGGTACGCATATAGTGCCGTTGAAGAGTCCGAGATAGGCTCCCTTATGGCTGTAACCTTCAAGCGCATTGGTGACAAAAGCAAAAGGCATGGCGAGCATTGCAGCCCAAGCGCAACCTATGAGCAAGAATGGAAGTACGAGCAGAGTCTTGTCACCGATAAACGGTACGATAGCGAATCCAATGCCACCTATAACAAGACTCAAGGCATAGGCTAACTTCTCGTTCTTGAACTTAGGCAATGCCATAGCCCAAAGCACCGAACCGATGGCCTGCCAGAAGAACAGCACACCCACCCAGTTGCCTGCTTCCTGATAGCCACTTGATGCAACATCGGTGGTGTGCCATACGGTTTCGGCAATGGTGCCGTTGGTGTAGGTCCACATATACATAAAGGCTGCCCAGCAGAAGAACTGCACGAGTCCTACTTTCCAGAACATCGTAGGTGCATTCTTCAATAGTGTTATCCAGCCTGCGCTCTCCTCCTTTGCCTCAGGGTTAGCTTCATTGTACTTGGCATATTCCTCTGGATTCCATTCCTTTACCTTCAATGTAGTGTAGATGACGCAAAGTATGAGTATGGCGGCACCTACATAGAACGAGTAGATAACCGAATCGGGGATTACACCTTTAGGTGCCTCGTTGGCAATACCAAGAAACGTAAACAAGAAGGGGAACACGTAGCCGACAAGCGAACCCGAATTGCAGAGGAAAGACTGTATGGAGTAAGCGAGCGACTTCTGCTTCTCGTTGACCATATCGCCCACAAGCATCTTGAACGGCTGCATCGCCATATTGATGCTTGTGTCGAGAAACATCAGCGAGATAAGACCGAATACCATAGCCGTACTCACTGCCATTCCAAACGAGCCCGCATTGGGCAACAGACACATAACAAGCACCGCCACAGTGGCGCCTACAAAAAGGTAAGGTATGCGACGGCCGAAACGGCACCATGTCTTGTCGCTAAGCGTGCCTACTATTGGTTGCACTAATATTCCCATCAAAGGAGGCAATATCCAGAAGTAGCTAAGATTGTGGGGATCGGCTCCCAATGTTGCAAAGATACGTGATATGTTGGCGCTTTGCAGAGCGTAAGCTATCTGTACGCCAAAGAATCCGAAACTCAAATTCCAGAGTTTCCAGAACGAAAGATTAGGTTTTTGGATCATTGTTATTTGGTTTTATTTTAGTTTCGCTAACGAAAAGGTGTTAACTTCTGAACTCAACGCGTAGTGTCTCTCACTACAAGGCGGGTGCGAACAACACGCATCACCACCTCATTGCGTGGTAGCGTGCCTTCTACCTGATCTATAAGTACTTTGGCAGCTTCTTCTCCAACCGTCACACCACGCTGTTCTACCGTTGTAAGCATCGGGTCGCAAGCTATTGCACGCTCACCATTTGTGAATCCGCAGATGCTGATATCCAATGGAACACGAAATCCCATGCGCTTGGCTGTATACAGTATGCCTATAGCAGTATCGTCGTTGATGGCAAAGAAGGCATCGGGACGCTCTTCGGCTGGCAACGAGAGTATTTCAGGAGTGATTGCTTCAGCTTGTGCACGGTTATCACATAATCTGACAAGAGCCTCGTCCATCTTCAGCCCGTGCTTCACAATTGCGTCATGATAGCCGTTGTATCGGTTCTTCGACAACTCCAGATTCATGGGCGAGCCATAAAAGGCTATGCGCTTACACCCGGTTTCTATCAAATGTGATACGGCTGCATAAGCTCCATTATAATCGTCCACCACCACTCGCGACCCATTTACGCCCGTACATATACGGTCGTAAAACACGAGAGGAACTCCATTGTCCATAAGACGGCGGAAATGATCGTATTGTTTGGTATCCTTGGCTTGCGACACAATGATGCCGCACACTTTGTTTTTATAGAAGTCGTCGCAGATAGCAACCTCCTTGTCATATCGTTCGTTGCTCTGCGCCACCATAACACGATAGCCACAGGCACGGGCTTTCTCCTCAATGCCAGACAGCACCGAAGCGAAATAATAATGCACAAACTCAGGAACAATGACTCCTATCACTTTAAGAGGCTGGATGCGGTTATGGCGCAAAGCCTCACCAATTACGTTTGGATAGAAGTTGTGCTCTTTAGCATAATCCTGGATGCGTTTGCGTTGCACTGAACTGATGCGCGGACTGTCGCTGAGCGCACGGCTCACTGTAGCTACGGAAATGCCCAATGCACGGGCTATATCCTTCATTGTTATAGGTAAATTTTCTGCCATGGTTTTCAGTTATGCTGCAAAATTAACCATAATTTCCGAATGCAGCAGTGCTATTTTGCACAATAATATAAAAACGAAATGCAAACGTTTGCACTGAAAAAAGGATTGTTTTCCAGACAAAAGGGATACAACCAAAACATAAAGACAATAAATTTGCACTCAGAAATACAAACAAATGTAAAAAAAATACATCTTAAACCTCATACGATTACAAATCATTCTACCCTTAGCGAAAGTTCAATTACACTTCACTATTAAGGCAAAATGTTTATGATGAGATAGAATTGATTTAAAACAACATAATGTAGTAATAACTAAAAACATGCAAAAAATGAAGCAGTTGAAAATCAAATTGCCTCTGAGGACACTGGCATTGGCTGGTGGTCTTCTCCTTGCAACAAGTTCCTTCGCGCAAAGCAACGCCATCAAGGGACATGTTAAAGACGCTTCGGGCGAACCGGTCATGGGCGCTACCATTACCGTTAAGGGTAAAGCAGTTGGAATTACCGACATTGATGGTAACTTCTCTATCGATGCTGCTCCCGGTACTGAACTTACATTCACCTTCCTTGGTATGTCACCACAGACCGTTAAGGCATCGGGCAACATGACAGTAACAATGTCTAACGATGACAAACAACTTAATGAGGTTGTCGTTATCGGTTATGGTGTTGCAAAGAAGAACGACCTCACGGGTTCGGTGACAGCTCTCAAGCCGGATGAAAAGAACCACGGTATCATCACTTCTGCACAGGACATGATCCAGGGTAAGATTGCTGGTGTAAATGTAAACGCTTCAACTGGCGCTCCTGGCGAAGGTGCACAGATTCGTATTCGTGGTGGTGCTTCTCTTACCGCAAGCAACAACCCGTTGATTGTTATCGATGGTATGCCGATGGATAACAATAATACTAAGGGTGTTAACAATCCTCTCTCGCTCGTTAATCCTAATGATATCGAGAGCTTCACCGTATTGAAGGATGCTTCGGCAACCGCTATCTACGGTTCGCGTGGTTCGAATGGTGTTATCATCATTACAACAAAGAAGGGTCGCAGCGGTCAGAAGCCACAGGTTTCTTACAATGGTACACTTTCAGTAAGCACCATCGCCAAGAAGCTGGATGTGATGAACGCAAAAGAATATGTTGACTTCATCAAGAGCTATTACGGCGAAGATTCTTCTGCTTACAAAGGATTGGGCTGGAAGGAATACAACGCAGACGGCACACCCAACTATGCAGCAGGCACATACGACACAGACTGGCAGGACGAAATATATCGTACAGGTATCAGCCATGAGCATAATGTAAGCCTCTCAGGTGGCATTAGCAAGCAGTCTTGGTCAATGCCTTATCGCATAAGCGTAGGCTACACAAGCCAGGACGGTATCTTGAAGGGTTCAGGATACGAGCGCGTTACAGCAGGCGTCAACCTAAATCCTTCATTGCTCAACAAGCATCTCAACCTGAATATCAACGGTAAGTACTCTTACTCAAAGACAAATCCTGGTGGACAAGGCGCAGTTGGCGCAGCTATCACAATGGATCCTACTCGCCCAGTGAAGAGCAGTGACGACAGATTCAAGAACTGGGGTGGCTATTGGCAGTGGACAAAGGCTACTACATCATATGATTCAACATACCCATACGACCGTATGTCAGATCAATCTCCTTCTAACCCAGTTGAGTTGGTTGACCACTACAATTTCTACAAGAGTGCCAACATTCTTTTGGGTAATGTAGAGGCTGACTATAAGGTACATGGTTTTGAAGACCTTCATCTGCACGCCAACTTAGCCGGTGAATACACTGACGGTGGCGAGTACGACCACAAGAACCCGCAATCTACCTACGGATACTACTATGGTGGTGACAGCGAAAACACGGAAAAGAAGTATAACGTCTTGGCAACAGCCTATGCTCAGTACACCAAGGACTTCAACAAGGCGAACCACTTCGACATCATGGCTGGTTACGAGTATAGCCACATGAAATATTGGGGCAACGAATGGAGCAGATCAATGTATCCTTCTACCAACGAAGGTAAGAATGACAAGGGCGAAGCTCTTGCTGGAACAGTAAAGTCGTACGACACAAAGAAGTGGAAGGGTCAGACCTATCTCGTGAGCTGGTACGGACGTGCCAACTATTCATTGTTAGATCGTTATCTCCTTACATTCACTGCCCGTTATGACGGTTCAAGCCGTTTTTCTGACGGAAACCGTTGGGGTTTCTTCCCATCAGCAGCCTTTGCATGGCGTGTAAAAGAAGAAAGTTTCTTGAAGAACGTCAATGCTATCAGTGACTTGAAGCTTCGTCTTGGTTGGGGTAAGACAGGTCAGCAAGACACTGGTAAGGAATACTATACTCTTACTTACAAAAAGAGTACAAGTAATCACCACCTTTATCCTATCGGTGGCATTAAGAACAACCCTGGAACACTCTTTCTCCCATTGGCATACAATGACGATTTGACTTGGGAGACAACAACCACATGGAACGTCGGTATCGACTATGGTATGTTCGATCAAAGACTTACCTTAAACCTTGATGCGTATTATCGCAAGACAACCGACTTGCTCAGTACTACAACTATCTCTGCAGGTCAGAACTTTGACAATGCACTCTTGATGAATGCCGGTACATTGGAAAATAAGGGCTTTGAAGTTGCCATCACAGGTCGTCCTATCCAGACAAAAGACTGGTTTGTAGAAGTTGGTGTCAACGCTGCCTACAACAAGAACAAGATTACCGAACTTGCAGGCGGTCGTGATATGATTGAAGCAGGTATGCAGGTAGGTGAGAATCAGCCCATCACCTATCATAAGGTAGGACAGCCAGCCAACTCTTTCTTGGTTTACCAGCAGGTATATGACGAGAACGGACGTCCTATCATGGGCTGCTACGTAGATCGCGATGGTAATGGTGTGATTGACGAGAACGACAGATACTTCTATAAGAACATCGTAGCTCCTTGGACTGGAGGTTTCAACGTTAAGGTTTCATACAAGAACTGGGATCTCGGCAGTAACTTCCGTTTCAGCTTAGGCAACTATGTCTATAACGGATATGAACAAAGTAAAGCCAATACCTCAGAACTCTACAATTCAAAGGGATATTATGAGAACGCCACAAAGGATATAACTACCTTAGGCTGGACATCATACAACTATCCTCTTACCGATTACTTTGTACAGAATGCCAGCTTCTTGAAGTGCGACAATATCACATTGGGCTACAACTTCAACAATGCATTGAAGATGGGTAAATACCATGGTATCTCAGGTCGTATCTACGCTTCATGCTCTAACGTATTTACTATCACAAAGTACAAAGGTCTTGAGCCGGAAATGACATCAGGTAAGGACAGTAATGTCTATCCACGTTGCCGCACATTCCTGCTCGGTCTCAACCTCAACTTCTAACAACTAAAAACGGATTTCAATATGAAACTCAATAAATTCAAAACAATTGCCCCGGCTGCAGCTCTTCTGCTTTCAGCAAGTTTGAGTTCTTGTATGGCAGATTTGGATAAGGGAAACATTGACCCTAATGTTGAAACGAATCCTAACACTTTGGGCTTATACACCAAATGCTATGCGGGTCTTATTATGGAGGGCAATGACGGTAATGCCGATTTCACCATCGACGACGCTGGTAAGTCAACCCTACTCCGCAACATTTTCAACTTCAACGAGCTGCCTACCGACGAAGCTATCTGCTGGTGGTCAGACGGTGGTCTTACGGATATCAGCTACAACAAGTACAACGCAGGCACACCGACTCTGAAGTACCTGTACTATCGTTTGATGTCTAACATTTCGTTTGAGAATAATTTCTTGAACATTGATGCAGCCAAAGAGGACAAGGCCAGATATGCAGAGGTACGTGTAATTCGTGCTTACAACTATTTCTTGATGCTTGACTTCTTCGGCGACCCTGCTTTCGTTGAAAATAGTTCATCAGAGTCACCGTATCAGGCACATACCTACAACCCTAAGTTTGAAGCAAACAAGACATACACTCGTGCAGAACTTCTTCAGCTGGGTAGAGAGTTCTTGTTCAACTGGATAGAAAAAGAATTGCTTGCAGCTGAGCCAGACTTGCTGCCAGCAAAGCCAGAGAAAGACACCGATGCAGACTATGGACGCATAGACAAAGGTGCATGCTGGTTGCTCTTAAGCCGTCTGTACCTCAATGCAGGTACATACCTTAACAACGACGGTCAGGACAATCCTTATTGGGACAAGGCACTTGAGTACGCTGAGAATGTTATTAATTCTGAATATGCCCTCTTCGACGACAGCAAAATATCAGAAGCAGCAAAAGCCAATGGCTACAAGCCATACGACCTGCTCTTTATGGGCGATAACGGATCGAACGGTGCAAGTTGCGAGGCTTTGCTTCCATTGATGCAAGACGGCACTATTACCCAGGGATATGGCGGTTCGCTATTCTATGTAGCTGCTCTTTGGAATGATGCAATGAAGAGCGTTACAGGCAAGGATGCCGGTACCACTGAGAACGCTTGGTCGGGTATGCGCGTTCGTCCTTCATTCCTGAAGGTATTCTTTAATAATCCTTCTGTTGTAGTAAAGAAGGAGGCTAAGGATATTCGTGCAATGAAAATTGACGACCGTGCAATTTTCTGGGGAAAGGGTAACGATAAGAACGAACGCACCTTGGAACTTGGCGAAAACAAAAGTTTCTTCTCAGGTATTGTGACACCCAAGTGGAACAACAACTACGCTGAAGGTGGTACCCCACACGATAGCAAGTTTGTAGACACCGACTTCTTCCTCTTCCGTGTAGCAGAAGCTTACCTCAATGCAGCAGAGGCAGAGATGCACCTTAATGGTGAGGGTTCAGATAAAGCAAATGGCTATATTGACAAGCTTCGCGAGCGCGCCCACGCTGACGTGCATTCATCTTACACCCTTAATGACGTGCTCGACGAGCGTGCCCGTGAGCTGTACTGCGAAGGTTTACGTCGTACCGACCTGATTCGTTTCAATCAGTATGGTGGCAACAAGGCCACATACAAATGGGAGTTGAAGGGTGGTAGCGACAATGGATCAAACTTCGACAAGACCAAGAACGTATATCCACTCCCATCTTCAGAGATTCTTGCCAACAAGAACCTGACCCAAATTGACGGATATAACGAGTAAAAATAATTAAAGTATAATAGAAGTATAAAATAAACGCAATATGAAGAATAAATATATGATGGGTGCTCTGCTTTTCGGCATCATCAGCTTATTCGCATCATGTTCGGATGACAACGACTCTAACCCTACGCTGATTCAGCCTACAGAGTTCAAATTGAATACTCCTGAATATGCCAACGGATTTATTGATTTGGAGAAATCCAAGGAGCTTAACTTTACATGGTCACAGCCTAAGTACACAGCCGACAATGCTCCTCTCAACGTAACGTACGAGATACAGGTATCTCCAAAGAACTCGTTCACCGTTTCTACCGATGAAGCCGCAAACGATGAGAGTGGTGAAAAGGTTGCCGACTACGATATTCTCAGCCCGACAACACAGTATTGCAATGCTACTATCTCGGCTGAAGAAATAGACAAGAGTCTGGTGCGTGTCCTTAAATTCAAGGAGAACGAAGTTCCTGCCGAGTTAGAGGTAGGTATCCGTATCAATGCTTATATAGTGGAAGGTAACAAACGTCTCAACCCAGTTATATCCAACGTTGTCACCTTAAAAGCAAAACCTTACTATATTGAGTTGAAGGATGCCACACCGATAATGTGGTATCTTGTAGGCAACATGTTCGGTGGCAAGTGGGGCGACAATAAGGAGTCAATTGGTGTGGAAAATCTTCCTATGTTCATGAAGCCCAACTTCCGTTACGACAAGAAGACAGGTACGGGTGAGATTGAATACACCAACTTCTTCCTTACAGACGAATTCAACGAAAAAGCAGAATCTGCTGTAGCAGGTTTCAAGATTCTGCCTTCAAGCTTCGATTGGGCCTACAGTATGGACGGCGGTGGAAAGCAGAAGGACAATATCGCCTATCGTGGTTCAACTAATAGCGATGGTGGTCATATCCTTGCAGGAGCAGCCGGTTACTACACAATCACATTGAACACCGCCAAGAATACAGCCACTATGGAGAAGTACGAGGGCGATGTAACAGACTACGGCACTATCCAGATTGCTGGTACATTCAACGATTGGGCAGACACTCCAATGCTTCCTTACAACACTGAGGGCGTTGAGAACCACGCTTGGTACTACGTTATGGATGTTCCTGCTGGTGAGACAGTAAACTTCAAGTTCAAGATTGCTGATGGCAACGCTTGGGGTAAATCATGGGGATATGGTGCAACTAATGGAGCTATCAACATGTACGGCAAATGTGAATCAGGTGGCAACAACATCGGTTTGGAAGCTGGCAAGTACGTCATCTCATTCAACGACATCACAGGTTCGTTCAGCATCGTTAAATTGTAAATCACTTTAAGCAAAGACAATTATGATTAAGAAAATATTATTGGGAATGACCCTGCTGATGGCAATGGTGTCATGTACCGAGGACTATACCGACTGGAGCAAACCCCAAGTCAACGCTGAGCCGAAAGCTGTAGAATTCGGTAACGGTAGTGTTACTCCAGTAGATGTCATCAACTTGGCTAATGTAACAGAAGAGAAGGTTCAAGTGGCGAGCATTGTTGCTCCCACTTCTTCCGACGCCGGTTACACACCAACCATCAAGATCAATTTGGGCGACAAGACCTTCGACATTGACAATGACGGCAAGATGGCAACAGCCGATTTGGCATCATACATCGCAGAAACGTATGGCAAGCGCCCAATTGAGCGTGACATCAATGCTACGCTTGACGCATGGATTAGCAACGGTTCTACTGTTGTAAAGATGGCAACATCTGAAACATTCCAGGTAAAGGCTATCCCTGTGGCTCCCGTTATCGATGAGGGTTACTACCTCGTAGGCGACATGTGTAAGACAGAAGAAGTTGAGGGCTGGACTATTGAAGCTGCTAAGGCATTCAAGCACAGCGACAGAGATGTATATGACGATCCTATCTTCACACTCACGTTCGAAACAAAAGAGGCTAACCAGTATTGGAAGATTATTCCTAAGAAGAACATTGATGCCGGTACCCTCTGGGCTGATGGCGTAGTAGGACCTAAGGTTGACGGAAACGACAGCATGGAAGGTCTGTTGACCAACGTTGGTCCTGGTGCCGGTAAGATTGCAGAGCCTGGCAAGTACAAACTCACTCTCAACATGATGGACTATTCTTATACCATTGAGAAAGTGATGTACGATCCGTTCATCTACTTCATCGGCAGTACAGACGGTTGGGGATCTTCAGACCAGAAGCTTGCTCTCGTAGACGAAGATAAGGGTACATATACCGGTTACGTATATATAGCCGATCCTAACGGTGCTGGCTTTGAGTTCAAGTTCCAGCGTGAACAAGGAAACTGGGATACCGCTATCGGTGCAAGCGACTTCGTTACATTCAAGGATGCTGCTAAGGACCCACAAAACGGCAACAACCTCGGTGTAAATGCAGGAGAAGGCGTTTACTACATGGATGTAAATCTTTCAGAAGGCACGATTACTGCCACAAAGGTTGAGTCCATGGGTATGGTTGGTAAATTCCAAGGTTGGGATGTGTTAGCCCCAGTTCCCATGACCTGGAATGCTGAGGAGTATTGCTTCGAGGCTACTAATGTAGGCGTAACAGCCGATGGTTGGAAGTTCAGTGTAAATAAGGATTGGCCAATTAACCTCGGTGGAAGCATCAACAACTTGAAGCAAGATGGCACCGACCTTAAGGTTGCGGGCAATACTGTCAAGCTGTATCCTACAAGAAAGACTAAGGACAATATCTACTGCACAGTAGAGTAATCATAGCCACTTACATTTGATTTAACATCAGGCGGTTCTCATAATATGAGAGCCGCCTTTTTTGTTGTCCACCCGAAACATAGAGTGATTTACATCCAGCATGCAATGGAAGGAATATAGTATTAAATGGCAAAGTAATATAATATTAAATGGCAAAGTATATATATAATAAATCATCAAGTAATACTATATTACTTTTCGATAACTTCTCGTACGAGCAAGGGGTATCAGTTGCGATGTAGAACAATATTAATGTCTATGTTAATATGGAGATAGCATCATGCGTAAAAAATCCCCGTAACTACTCAGCACCCCTATGGGCATGAGTAATCGTCTTACTGTTGTACTACAGCAAGAATTGCATTG
>OQVT01000310.1_pt1 | contig 25332 bp, 20 predicted proteins | sample 1691561 | NCBI WGS metagenome assembly OQVT01 (sample SAMN03418260, study PRJEB22391) | human gut metagenome | biome: human-gut; feature: organic feature; material: feces | host: Homo sapiens | place: Tanzania | collected 2013-01 | reverse complement strand
CTGATTAACAGTCAGGTGCTCTAACCAACTGAGCTAAAGAGGAATTTTGTCAACCCCGTTCCGAACGGGATTGCAAATGTAGCACATTTTTTTAAAAGTGCAAAATATTTTTAAAAAATTTATGCAAAATTTTTAACTTTGCATTATGACTATAGAATCGTTCACTTCCTGTCTGGAAGAATTCATTATGGAGCACGATAGGCTCCTGGTTCCTGGCTTAGGCGCGTTCACGGCTGGTCTTCAAGCTGCTACCATTTCCGATAATGGCTTTACCATTAATCCGCCGTATAGAAAACTGGAATTTATCTATGGCGAGGACCTCGGCATAGGGGAAAACGAGCAGTATGACTATTTATATTCCATAAAGGAAAAAATGGACTTGGAAAAGGTCAGGGAGGAATTGGCCGAGATAATATCGGAAATCAAGCGGGAGGTGGAAGCAAATTCGCTGGTAGAACTTCCCGGGCTGGGTAAGTTGCGCTCGCTGGGCGACGGACATCTGTTTTTCGTGATGGATAAGGATGCGCAGATTTATCCGGAGGGCTTCGCGCTGTCGAGCGTGTCTCTGAAGAATCGTGTGTCCGGCATTCCGGAAGTGGTAGTGGCTCCGAAACCGGTAGAGCAGCTGGCGGCCGTCGCAGAAAACCCAAAAGCCGCAGACATCCCAGAAACGGCAGAAACATCTGAAACCGCAGAGACCTCCGAGACTGCCGAGGACTCCGTGTCGAAGGAGCAGAAGGTCGCGGACGGATTGGCCAGAAAAAAGAAAAGGATGCCGGTGGTGGTGAAGGTCATTCTCTGGCTTCTGGGAATCGCACTCCTGCTGCTCGCGGGATTTATGGCTCTGGCGTATTTCTGTCCGGATTTTATAGACACGCTGCTCTATTCTCCAGATGAAATAGAATTGTTAAAAGCGCTGTAGGATAATATGATGGAGTTATTGTATCCGATCGAGACGGCGCCGGTTATAGGGGAGAAGTCTTCTCTTAACGAGATGCTTCCGGTGGTGGACAGAGCTGGCGTAGTGTATGCGCAGAGTGCCCGAACTAATTGTCATAATCCGGAAAAACCACTTCTTCATCCGGTGGTTCACCTCGAGATTGTGGACAGATTTTCAAGGTTTTATCTTCAGCGACGCAGCGCGAATAAAGAGAAGTACCCATTGAGGTGGGACATCGCGGTCGGCGGTCACGTCACTTATGGCGAGTCATTCGAGGAAGCGCTTTATCGCGAGTCTTGGGAGGAATTGAAGTTTTCTCAATTCAATCCCCAGTTTTTAGTGAATTATACTACGGAGGAGCCGGGCGATGACGAGATGGTAAATCTCTATGTAGCAGTGGGAACGTATGCCCTGACCCCGGATAACTACGAGGTGTGCGACGGACGCTACTGGACTATCGAGGAGATAGAGGCTTCGCTTGGAAAAGAAGTGTTTACACCCGAATTTGAAATAGAGTTTTCAGAGTATAGAGAAAAGATATTGGCACTGTTATAATGGAGGAGATAAACAAGTTTTTGCAGGACCAGCTGTCCGTGTGGCCATTGGCCTCAAGTAATTTCCGCGCACTGAAGCAGGCTCAAGTCAAAGAGCTGACTGTCAATGGCGTAGAGTGTAAGGTTCAGTATAATCCGACCCGCATCGCATCGACTACGGCCGAGGTGGATTCCGCGTCGCTGGCCAAGCGCCCGTGCTTTTTGTGCGTCGCTAACCGTCCGGCTCAGCAGTTCCATATCAAATTCGAAGGACGAAAGGACAGGCATTATAACATTCAGGTAAACCCATATCCTATTTTCGCTAATCATTTCGTCATAGCGAGCGATACGCACAAGCCGCAGTCGATTTGGCATAACTTCGTGGATATGATGGACTTCGCGAGGAAATATCCTGACTATCTCGTCTTTTACAACGGCCCTTACAGCGGGGCTTCCGCTCCTGACCATATGCACTTTCAGGCCATTCCTCAGCAGTTGCTCCCTCTTCAAAACGCCATTGACGCATTTTTAGACACTGACATAGAGCCTCTTACGACGGGCCAAGATGCCAAGCTATACCACTTTCCGCATTTCTGCAGGGGAGTCTATGCGCTGCGCTCCGACACCCCTAAGTCTCTGGCCAAGCTCTTTTACCGCCTCGTGGACTGTGCGCCGCAGATCGAGGACGAGCCTGAGCCAAGACTGAACTTATATATATATTGTTACAAAAACGAGTATAGGTGCTTCGTGGTTTTACGCTCCAGCGTGCGCTCTCATCATTATTATAGTAATGGCGAGGACCATTTGACGATGACCCCGGGTGCGGCTGATATGGCCGGATTTTTCGTGTGCCCGAGAGAAGATGACTTCAAGAAATTGACCACAAGCCTTCTGGAGGAGATTTTGGACGAGGTGGCCATCTCCGTAGAGGATGAGAAGATGGTGGCTTGGCGGCTTACCCGCACGCAACCTCGCTTCAACGTGCCCATTTTGACGGGGGATTGCATTAGTTTCGAGATGATATCGGATGGCGCCGGTCCTCAAAAGGTCCTATTCAAGGACGGTCGCATAGAATACGGAGGAGTCCTCTACGACGAGTTGTTCTTCGACAGCGTGACCCGCTCGAAGGTGTTCGGTGAACCTTCCTTCGCCGTAGAAAGCAGGGGAGAGAGGCTATTGTTCGCCGGCTCGCTAATCTTCAGCGTGGAAAATGGCACGATTCGTGCTATTAACAGGATTGGCATAGAAAATTATATGCTAAGTGTACTTTCGCAGACCTTTCCTGATGAGTGTGATGTGCAGAGGCTAAAAAAAGAGGCCATTAGATTGCGTACTTCCATTATGGACGGCACCACTCCACTACATCCGTACAAGGGCCTGACGATAGTTATTTCAAACCACGTCCGTCAAGCGATTGACCTCACTTGGGGACAGCTAAATTAGAGGCTTATGAGACTGATTAAGTTAACATTAGGTGCTATTCTTACCGGAACGCTGCTTTGTGCTCCGGTCTTGTCGGCGCAGACTCGAAGAGACTCGCGACCTACGCGCCAGCAAAGCACGACTCGTTCCGAAACCAGACCTTCATCGCAGACCAGACAACCTGCCTCGTCACAGCAGATGAGACCTTCTTCGCAGAATCGTCAGCCTGCATCATCACAGCAGATGAGACCTTCTTCGCAGAACCGTCAGCCTGCATCATCGCAGCAGACGAGGCCTTCTGCCCAGAGCCGTCAGCCTGTATCTATGCAGCAGAGTCAGACCAGGCGACCTTCTGCCTCACAGCAGACTAGACCATCTTCGCAAACTAGACAACCGGCCCCGTCACAGCAGACTAGACCTTCTGCCCAGACCAGACCGTCTTCTGCCGTAGCACGTCCTGCAGATCAGCACATTCAGTCAGCTCCGACCAGAAGACCATCGCCACAGGCAGACCCGTCATCGCAGTCGCGTCGTCCTTCGACCTCTGCCGTGACACCGTCCGAGCAGCGCCCTTCCACTTCGCAAGGACGCCGTCCGTCTCCGGCCCAGGAGCCATCACAGTCGTATAGGCCTAATCAGTCGGAACATCAGCCTTCGCAGCAGCCGTATCATCCGGAGCACGTCGGCACACCTCCGCCACCACGTATTCCTCCATACGAGCGCAGGCCTATTTCGTCTCGACATCCATCGCGTTTTTACGATCACGGCCACCATTATTACGGATATAGAGTCAACAGAATCCCGCATCACCATAGCGTGAGCATATATTGGGGAAGGAAATACTACGTATGCGATGGCGTCTATTACAGACTTTACGACGGCTCATATTACGTATGCCGACCACCTTACGGCTATTATTTCTCACCTACAGTCTATGCGTATACTCCTGTTATATGTAGTTTTACATACTATAACTATTGGGACAGGCAGTATAACATCATAAACGAGAACTATAGGATAATAGCTCAGCAGAACCAGATGATAGCGCAGAACAATGCCGCTCTGGCTTCGCAAAACGCAGCTCTGGCGCGCTATCCGGACATGTCGGAAAGCAGCCGCAGAAGTACCGAATCTTACTTGCTGGCTAAGCAGTTAGGTTTGATCCAGAGCTATGCGAGCGTGGACGTCGACTACTACTACGACGACGGCGTGTTCTTCATCAAGAACGCACGAGGCGAGTACGAGACCATAATCCCTCCGGCAGGAGCCGTGGTCGAAAGCTTGTCAGACGACTATCAGATAGTGGTCCTTAACGACGGCAAGGAGTATTATATGGTAGACGACACCATCTACAGAGTGGTCATAAACGAAGGCCGTCCGGTATTCGAGGTCTTAGGCCAAATCCAACGATAACAGAATCTCATTCAATAGGCGGCGGGCAGTCACATCTGACCCGCTGCTTTTTATTTCTATGTGCGGCCGCGCGTTTCCGCTCAGTTCGATATCCTCTTCCTCGATGACGGAAAGCAGCCTTTTGGTCACCGCCGGCGCCGGGTCTATGAAACACACCTTATCTCCGGCGATTTTCTGCATAATTGGCAGCAGGAACGGGTAATGAGTGCACCCCAGCACGATAGTGTCGGCGCCCGCATCCAGAAGCGGCTGCAGCGACTCCCTGACGACCTTTTCGGCCAATTCGCCCTGCGTGCATCCGCTCTCTACCAGTTCCACGAAGCCTTTTCCGCACCTTTCCACCACCTTCACTCCCGACGAATACTTCTCGCGCGTGCGAATGTACTTCTCTGCGTGCAGGGTACTTTCCGTGGCCAATACCCCCACGACTCCGCTTTCGCTCAGTGCGGCTGCCGGCTTCACTGCCGGTTCCATCCCGATAAACGGGATTTCGGGCCAATCCTGACGCAAAGTCTTGATGGAAGCTGCGGTGGCTGTGTTGCATGCTATTACAATGACCTGAGCGCCATCCTCAATAAGCTCCTTAGCGATGCTCTTGCTGCGCTCAAGTATGTATTCAGTGCTCTTGTTCCCATAAGGGCAATGTCCCTCATCGGAATAATAGATGAAATGCTCGCCCGGCAAGACGCGCAAAAATACTTTCAAGACACTTAGTCCTCCGCTACCGGAGTCAAATATACCTATACAAGCCATAAACATACAAATATACCGATAATTTGAATAATATTATCCTGAATATTTGTTAAGAAAGCGTAAGTAATCATTAAAACGCTTACTAAGCCGTGGAAGGCATTGTCCTCAGGAGTGTGTTTGCAGATTCGCCGGGCTAGTCTCACTGGCCTCCCGTCCGGTAGATCGTGGTTTTCTCCGGATGGGAACGCTGAAAATGTCATTTCATCCGGTGAAAGGCGGCTTTGGCCGGATGGGAAGCGTCTCAACTGCGTTTCATCCACCGAAACGGGCATTTGGCCGGACGGGAAGCGCTCCGAGAGCTGGTCGCTCGCAGCTTGAGTAAATAAATTAGCGACTTCACGGCCGACTCGACTCCTAAAAACGACTTTATATGTGGGACAAAATAGTATAGACCGAGAATATAGCATAAAAAGATGTAGGTTATTGTTTCGATTTTTATTAAATTTGTGGGATATGACAACCGCTGAACAGATAAAGGAATTGCATTCGAGAGTCTCTGCTCTCGAAAAGTGTCTTCACATAGAGGAGAAGAGAAAGGAAGTGACTGAAAAAGAGGAAGTAAGCCAGTCTACGGGCTTCTGGGACGACCCGAAGAAGGCCGAGACTTTTATGAAAGCCCTTAACTCTGTAAAATCCTGGGTAACATCTTATGACAAAACGCTCAGCGCGGTAGACGATCTGGATGTGCTTCAGGAGTTTTCCACAGAAGAGGATTCAGCGGAACTCGATTCCGGCTATGCTACGGCTCTTTCCATGGTGGAAGATTTGGAATTGAAGAATATGCTGGGAGCGGAAGGAGACAATCTAGGCGCAGTTCTCACCATAAATTCCGGTGCAGGCGGTACAGAAGCGAACGATTGGTCCGCTATGCTTATGAGAATGTACCTGAGATGGGGTGAGCGTAATGGTTACAAGATGACCATTACAGAGAATCTGGAGGGAGATGAAGTGGGCATCAAGAGTGCCACCATATCTTTCGAAGGCGAGTATGCCTATGGTTATCTCAAATCTGAATCCGGAGTGCATCGACTCGTGAGGATTTCACCTTTCAACGCACAGGGAAAGCGTCAGACCACTTTCAGCTCGGTCTTTGTCTATCCTCTTGTAGATGACAGTATTAACATAGAGATTAATCCATCGGACCTCGAATGGGACACTTTCCGTTCCGGAGGTCACGGCGGACAGAACGTAAATAAGGTCGAGACCGGAGTGCGCGTGAGGCACATACCTACCGGAATTACCGTCGAGAATACCGAGACCCGCAGCCAGCAGGATAACAGACAGAATGCGCTCCGCATCCTCAAATCGAGACTTTACGACATAGAGCTCCAGAAACGCCGTGAAAAGCAGGCGGAGCTCGAAGGTCAGAAGAAGAAAATCGAGTGGGGCTCGCAGATTCGCTCCTATGTGCTCCATCCATATAAGATGGTGAAAGACGTTCGCACCGGCTATGAGACAGCCGACACTCAAGGAGTTCTCGATGGAGACCTTAACCCTTTTATGAAAGATTATCTAATGAAATCAGAATAGACTATGGTAGAATTTAAGTATGCACCTATGTTTCAGTTAGGCGAAGACCGGACTGAATACTACAAGATTCCAGGCTCCGAGTCACTTGTAAGCACATCTGACTTCGAGGGACACAAGATTTTAAAGGTTAGCAAGGAGGCCCTTACCATTATGGCCAATACTGCTTTCCGCGATGTCAGCTTTATGCTTCGCCGTACTCATAACGAGCAGGTAGCCAAGATTCTCAGCGACCCGGAGGCTTCGGAGAACGACAAATATGTAGCTCTCACATTCCTTCGTAATGCAGAAGTGGCTTGCAAGGGAAAACTCCCTCTCTGCCAGGACACAGGTACCGCCATCGTTCACGGCGAAAAAGGTCAGGAAGTATGGACAGGATTCTGCGACGAGGAGGCTCTTTCATTAGGAGTGTTCAAGACTTATACTGAGGAGAACTTGCGTTATTCGCAGAATGCACCTCTCGATATGTATAACGAGGTGAATACCAAGTGTAATCTCCCTGCACAAATCGACATCGAGGCCGTAGAAGGAAATGAGTATCGTTTCCTGTGCGTCACAAAGGGTGGCGGCTCCGCTAACAAGACTTATCTCTATCAGGAGACTAAGGCCCGCATCCAGAACCCCGGAACGCTCGTTCCTTTCTTAGTAGAGAAGATGCGCTCGCTTGGCACGGCTGCCTGTCCTCCATATCACATCGCATTCGTAATCGGAGGCACATCGGCCGAGAAGAACTTGCTTACGGTCAAATTGGCCTCTACCCATTATTATGACACGCTGCCGACTACCGGCGACGAGACAGGTCGCGCATTCAGGGACCTCGAACTCGAGCAGGAGCTGTTGAAAGAGGCTCAGAAAATCGGACTTGGCGCCCAGTTCGGAGGCAAATATTTGGCACACGATATCCGTGTGGTAAGGCTTCCGCGTCACGGTGCTAGCTGTCCTATTGGCCTGGGAGTCAGCTGCTCTGCCGACAGAAACATCAAGGCCAAGATCAACGCAGACGGTGTGTGGATAGAGAAACTCGACGACAAGCCGTATGAGCTCATTCCGGAAAGCCTCCGTAATGCAGGTGAGGGCGATGCTGTTAAAATCAACTTGGATCAGCCTATGCCTGAGATTCTTAAGGAGTTAACCAAATATCCTGTAAGTACACGTCTCAGCCTTAACGGAACCATCATTGTGGCTCGTGACATCGCTCACGCGAAGATTAAGGCTCGCCTCGATGCGGGTGAGGCTATGCCGGAGTATTTTAAAAATCATCCTATCTATTACGCAGGACCTGCCAAGACTCCTCAGGGAATGCCTTGCGGTTCGCTCGGACCTACCACGGCCGGACGTATGGACCCTTATGTAGACGAATTTCAGGAGCACGGCGGCTCCCTTGTAATGCTGGCCAAGGGTAACAGAAGCCAAGTAGTTACAGACGCTTGTAAGAAACACGGCGGATTCTATCTGGGCTCCATCGGCGGACCTGCAGCGATACTCGCTCAGAACAACATAAAGAGTATCGAATGCGTGGAATATCCCGAACTCGGAATGGAAGCCATCTGGAAGATTAAAGTGGAAGATTTTCCAGCCTTCATCCTCGTCGACGACAAAGGAAACGATTTCTTCAAGAAGATAGGCTTGTAATTTTTGAAAATTGAGTAAATCTTAGTATATTTGCATATATCGCCGAGAGGCGAAAGTAATTATATTATGTGGTTAACGCGGGCGTGTTGAAATTGGTAGACAAGCTAGACTTAGGATCTAGTGCCGAGAGGCGTATGGGTTCGATTCCCTTCGCCCGCACGATAACGGCTCCTTGTGATAGGGAGCCGTTATCCGTTTATATTTAAAAGTACTTGTAGAACAGGGCGATGGAGCGCATTCCGTAGAAGAGTTGCTTGAGGAGGTAACTCTCGTTAGGGGAGTGGATGGTGTCCCTTTCGAGGCCGAAGCCCATTAGGAGCGGATCTATTCCCAGAATCTTCTGCATCTCAGCGAGAATGGCTATGCTTCCGCCACCACGGCTAGGAACAGGCTCTATGCCATACACCTCGGCCATAGCTCGAGAGCCGGCCTGATAGGCGTGCGAGCTGATAGGAATCAGGAATCCGTCACCACCTTCACACGGAGTCACTTCCACCTTCACGTCACGAGGAGCTATCTTCTCGAAATGCTCCTTGAAAAGACGAGTGATCTGTTCGCTTCGCTGGTTAGGCACGAGCCTCATAGAGATCTTGGCGTGAGCCTCGCTTGGCAAGACAGTCTTGGCGCCGACACCGGTGTATCCACCCCATATGCCGCACACGTCCAGACACGGACGTATTCCGGTGCGCTCGAGAGTGGTGTAACCCTTTTCGCCACGAACTTCGTCGATGTCCAGGAACTCCTTATATTCGTCGAGCTCGAATGGCGCCCTGGCAAGCATAGCCCTATCCTCGGCGCTTAACTCCACCACGTCGTCGTAGAATCCAGGGATGGCGACCCTCTGATCCGCATCGTGAAGCGAAGCTATCATCTCGCAGAGAACCGTGATAGGGTTAGCCACGGCACCGCCATAGTGCCCGCTGTGAAGGTCCTTGTTAGGACCGGTAACCTTCACCTCCAAGTAGCTCAGGCCACGCATTCCGCAGTTGATGCTTGGCACCTTTTCGCTTATCATCGTAGTATCCGAAACCAGACAGATGTCCGCCTTAAGCATCTCCTTGTGCTCCGTAATCCATTTGCCCAGACTAGGGCTTCCTATTTCCTCCTCACCTTCGAAGATGAATTTGACATTATGCTTTAGCAAGCCCATACGAACCTGATATTCAAAGGCCTTAAGGTGCATGAAGAGCTGGCCCTTGTCGTCGTTAGCCCCGCGACCCCAGATGGCTCCGTCGTGAATGACGGGCTCGAACGGGTCGGAATTCCACTTCTCGAGAGGCTCGGCAGGCTGCACGTCGTAGTGCCCGTAGACGAGAATGGTCTTCGCGCTTGGGTCCACTATCTTGCGTGCGAAAACCACAGGATTTCCGTCGCTCGGATAAACGCCGGCCTCGTCGGCTCCAGCCTCCAGAAGAAGCTCACGAAGTCTCTCGGCGCAGCGCTGCATATCGCCTTTGTGCTCAGGCTTGGCACTTATAGAAGGAATTCGGAGAAGCGAAAAGAGCTCCTCGAAGAATCTGTCTTTGTTCTGTTCGATGTATTGTTCCATAAAATGTTATAAATTAGTGTCAAAGTAATCGCTTATCTTATCGTAGAGATAGACTCTCTCCATTCCGGTCATATTATGATAGGCCTTCGGGAACGGGAAATAGTCGAGCTGCTTTCCGGCATCTATGCATTTCTGCACGAATGAGAGGGAGTGCTGCCACAGCACGACATTATCTATGGCGCCCTGGCAGATAAGCAGTTTTCCCTCCAGCTGCGAGGCCTTCTCCAAAAGGCTGCTTCCCAGGTACCCCTCAGGATTAGTCTGCGGAGTGTCCATATAACGCTCGCCGTACATAATCTCGTACCACTTCCAGTCTATGACAGGACCTCCAGCCACGGCCACCTTGAAGACGTAAGGGTAGTTGAGTTTCAGCGAGATGGTCATAAATCCACCATAGCTCCATCCGTGCACTCCGACCCTCGACGAGTCTACCCACGGCTGCGACAGGAGCTGCCTTATGCCCACCATCTGGTCATCCATCTCCGCCTTTCCGCAATGCCTGTTAATGGCCTTCTCGTACTCGGCGCCGTGCCTCTGGGTGCCGCGGTTATCCTGTACGTAAACTATGTAACCACGCTGAGCCATAAGCATTTCCCACATACGGATGTTTCCCAGCCACGAGTCGTTAACCATCTGAGAGTGAGGCCCTCCGTAGACATAGACTATGAGAGGATACTTCTTCGACGGGTCGAATCCCAGAGGCTTCAAGAGGCGATAGTGATTCTCGTAAAGTCCGTCCGCAGAAGGCACAGTTCCGAATTCCACTTCCGGCGTAGCGTAGTCCTTAAGCGGGTCGTCCGCTACTACGAGCGTCTCCTTAAGTCGTCCATTTGTAGAGAATACCTTGCTCCAGCCCGGATTGTCGAAACTGCTGAAGATGTCGGTATATTCGCCATCTCCCATAATTATGTCGTGCCAACCCCTCTCCTTAGTAAGTCTCTCCGGCTGGCCAATGCTCACGCTCTCGATAGAGTTTCTTTTCCTAACTTTCACTCTAAATAAGTGATTTTCAGCAGGGGAGAGCTCCGCAGAAGTGTAATAGACGTAATTTTTGTCGGCACCTGCCCACTCTATGTCCGCCGAAGTGCTCACGAGCCTTTTTACAGAGCCCTCGAGGTCAGCCAAGTAGAGATTCTTGAAGCCGTCGCGGTTATCGGTCGAATAGACAAATAGCTGCTCACTAATGAAATGCACCGGCTCGTAAGGCTCCACCCATCGGTCATTGGCCTCGCTCAAAAGAGTCTTTTTGAACGCCCCGTCAGCGGCATCGTACAGATTAAGATTCATCCGGTGCTGTGCGCGGTCCAGAACCTGCACGAGCAATTCGTCGTTTCCGTGCCAACTCACACAAGTCAAATACCTATCCTCTTCGAAATCAGTGCAGTTGACTTTCGAATGACTACCCGTTCGACTATCGTACACCCACAGTGCGACCCTTTCGGACGCAGTGCCCGCAAACGGATATCGCAGCTCCTTCAGAGACGCAGTGCCGATGTCCAGAATCGGGAATACGCCCACCGCGCTCTCGTCCTTTTCATAATAGGCCAATTTCTTCCCGTCCGGCGACGGGAACAGTCCGCCGCTGATGCCGAATTCGTTACGGCTTACGCTGGTGCCGTAGAGCGTCGCATCGTGGGCTATCGCCACGCTGATGGTGTCCGTACCTTCTATATAATAGACGCTTCCGTCTTTTTCAAAATAAGGGGACTCCGGAGCGGAAGGCATCGGTAGCCTGGCCTTTTGGGGATAAACGCTGCGGGTAATCGTGGCTTCCTTCATATTGAGAAGCTTTCCTTCCGGATTTCTGGGCGCACGAGTAGAAATCACGCCCAGTACTATGGTGAGTGTTAAAGTAAGATAATTCATATGGTAAAGATAAGGTTTTTTGTTCGTATCTTTGCGCTTATGGGTTTATATAATTTGCTTTTGCCTTTGAAACTGGACTGGTTGCCGGTTTACAGCTGCGATTCTGAATTGAGAATTGGCCAGCGAGTGGAAGTGAATTTCAGCGGAAGGGATTATGCGGCGGTAGTGATCAGGAAAAGCGAAGAGACTCCCGAACGAGGGTACAGGGTGCTTGAAGTGGGGAAGGTCGAGACCGGATTGGCCGATATAAGCGATAGGGAACTGAAGCTCTGGAAGTTCATCTCGAAGTACTATCTGTGCACTCTGGGCGAGGTTTATATGGCGGCATACCCTAAATATAAGGTGAAAAGCGAAAAGAGCAGGAACTCGAAATCGGACGCAGTGGCCCCGAAGACGACGGCCCGTTCGTGCGGCAAGCCCGTGCTCTATCGTGCCGCGTCCAGGGCGGATTACTATAGGGAGAATATAAGTGGATGTCTGGCAGACGGTTACAGCGCACTCGTGCTGGTGCCGGAGGTGGAGTTTGCCCTGAATTTGAAGCAGGAACTGGGCGAAGAGTTCGAAGCGGTCGTCTATGACAATGCGCTGACGGCGGCGAAGAAGAGGAAATTGGCCGAGAAACTGAGGATAGGCGAGAAGCCGATGGTGGTGATAGGGGCTCGAAGCGCACTTTTTCTGCCATTCGGAAGGTTAGGGCTGGTGATAGTCGACGAAGAGCAGGAGAGTTCGTACAAGCAGCCGGAACCCGCGCCGCGATATAACGGAAGGGATGTGGCTTGCGTACTGGCGTCCATTCACGGCGCGCAGCTGGTATTAGGCACGTTCACGCCTTCGCTCGAAAGCTTATATAACTGTAAGATAGGAAAATATAGCCTCGTGGACGGAGGAAGCGAGACGGATTGCACCGTGGAAGTGGTGGATATAAATGCGGAAAGGCGCAAGCGCGGTATGGTGGGGGACTTTTCTCGAAAACTCCTGTCGCGCATAAGGAAAACCGACGGCCAAGTGAGCATAATTCGATCCTACTCGACGGAGCAGAGCGTGTTCGAGTTCTTCGAGAAGGAATTTCCGGAAAAGGACCCTCAAATACTTACTGCCCAGGCGGCTAAGAAGATGGCGGGAAGGTGCGCGCTTATGGCGGTGTTGAATGCCGACTCGCTTTTCGACTCGCAAGACTTCCGCTCGGACGAGAAGGCGCTGCAGCTCGTGCGAAGCCTTTCGCTCCATTCCGATGCCCTGGTGGTGCAGTGTACCCTTCCGGCGCATCCGGTGTATTCGGCGATTTCGGATATCTCCTTCGAAGATAAGCTCTTAACTGAGCGAAAGCAGTTCAGGATGCCTCCATTTACGCGAATCGTAGACATAAAGGACCGTAAGACCGGAATGCTCGTCGACAGGAAAATTTTCAAGCGTGACGCCTCCCTTTCGGAGCAGAAATCGCGGCTTCAGATGCAGTATGGGGCGCTTTATATTATAGATGTCGACCCACTATAAGCTTTTTACCCTTAGCCGTTCCCAGCGCGAATATGTGATAGTGCGAGCCGTCTTCGGCTATCCCGCTTTTGACTTTCAGGCTTCGGGCCAATTCCTCACTTCTCACGGGCAGTGCCTTCGCGCTGACTTCGCACACCGGATAGGCGGCGGCGACTTCCTTTAGGGAAGACTTGGAATAGTCCTTAATTTCAATCACTTCGAATGTCTTATAGTAGCGTGCCATCTCACCATGCGGCTTTTCGTCGCAGAGGTAGACGTGGCAGGAAAGAGCGCATTTTCGCGCGGCCCATAGCTCGCAGCAGACGTCTTGGCAGCCCGACTTGAGAATCAGGGCATTAGGCTCGAGAAGGTATTGGCCGGAAATGCTGTCAGCGACCCCGGAAACGGGTTTGGAAAGGGGTAAGGCCGTGATTTCGGGCAGCGTCGCATCGGCCACGAAAAGCTCAGGGATGTCGAGCGAGCGGCGTCCGCAAAGCACCAGCACCTCCTTCACTTCGTCCTTTATGCCGATGACGCCGATTCCGCGCACGGGGTAATCCGGCATCGCACCGCTCAGACGCTCGCGAAGCATCGTGATATCCGCCATAGGGGAGCATTTTATGAGCAGGAATGGGCTTACTTCGCTGATGGTGGGAAGGAGCTCGAGGACGTTAGGCGTGCAGTCTTCCAGAAGGAAAACCTTACTTCCGGAAAGGGAGCGCCGGGCAGGGTCTATATATATGCAATCCACTTTCCCTAAAGCCTTTATGCTTTCGGAAGTGACAGTTTCGTTAGAAAAATGCATCTCGCAAGCGGTGCCGAACTTCTCTTTTAGAAGCGTCAAATTATGGCGCGTCGTTTCGAAAAGGGCGCTGTTTTGCTCGAAATAGTAAAGGGAAGAAAACTGCTGCGCCAGGCTCCACGAATCTGCGCCGAACCCGCCCGTAAGGTCCGCTACCGAGAGCGTCGAAGGCAGAGAGCGAGCGAGGAGACTGGCCTTGAAATCGGCCGTGAGAGAAGAGGAGCATTGCTCGATGGGGAGGAGGTCAGGCAGCTGAATGCCAGAAACTTCCGCCCACGAAGGGAGCTTCGAGGCTATCTTCTTGACCTTCTTCTCGTTCTCTTTTTCGAGGACTTGGGCAAAGGTCGTCTTCTTATGCATTTATCTGAATTTTAAAGCCTTCGTCTTCCAGAGGCTTGAGCGCATCACGGATTTGCGCGGCGCTGTAGGCAGAAAGTCCGCTCTGTGGCGTCGGACGCGCAATCGTATATGCCATAATGAGTCGCGGTCTAATCTCGCGCACGATATCCATCCACTTCGCGAGCATCTGCGGCTCCAGCGAATCGAAATCGTCCGACCTCAGGAACATCGTCTGCAGTATGAAATCGCCCTCGAAACGCTTCATACCCTTCACCACTTCGTCGACCCTGAACGAGGGGAGTGCGCCGTTTATCTTTCGGGCCTGCTCATCCGTCGGGGCATCGAGCTTGAGAATGGGAGCGTCCACCTTACGCAGAGCCCCGAAAACAGTGTCGGAGAGCAATTTAGTGGCGTTAGTGAGCACAGAGACCTTAGCCTGCGGGCAATAGATGTCGCGCAGTGCGATGGTGTCGTCGATGATTCGGGCGAAATCCGGGTTCAGCGTAGGCTCCCCGTCGCCGGAAAAAGTGATCGAATCTACCCGCGTGCCTTCCAGCAGGATATCGGCCAATTTCGCCTCCAGCGCAGAACGCACCTCGGCCGCTGACGGCAGCTTGGTGTCGTCGCGACCGTCCGCATTCCACCCGCATTCGCAGTAGATGCAGTCGAAATTACATATCTTGCCCTTAGTAGGGAGCAGGTTAATGCCCAGCGACCAGCCCAGGCGACGGCTCTTGATGGGGCCGAAAACAACTTCTTCTCGTAGCATAACGAGCAAATGTAATTTCTTTTTACTATATTTGCAAGCGTGTATTTAAACCTAATGGAAATGAAAGTTAGAATTGAAGAGGTGAATTCACGCCGTAAGATGTTCGCGTTCGTTCACTACCCGGAGAAACTTTACAAGGGAAACGATTATTGGGTTCCCGCTTTGCTCGGAGACGAGTACGATACATTTAATCCTAAGAAAAATGCAGCGTATGAGTTCTGTGATGCGAAGTGCTGGCTCGCATACGACGAAAAGGGAAATGTAGTCGGAAGGGTCGCAGGCATCATAAACAGAAAGTCAAATGAGATAAGACATTCTAAGACAGTACGATTCGGCTGGCTTGACTTCATCGACGACATAGACGTCCTGAGAGCTCTCATCGACACGGTTGAGCTTTGGGGAAAGAGCTACGGAATGGACACCATAATAGGACCTTTCGGATTTACCGATATGGATAAGGAAGGTCTTCTGGTCGAGGGTTTCGACAAGATAGCCCCATTCACCACCCTCTACAACTATCCATACTACGAGCCTCGCCTTAAGGAACTTGGCTTCGAAGTAGGTGCCGAGTGGGATCAGAAGCTTATGGAGATTCCGGAAAGTATCGACAGAATCGAGAGAATGGCCGACCTCGTAAAGGATAAATACGGCTTGCACGTTCTTAAGGCGAAGAACTGCCGCGCTCTCGTAAAGAAGTACGGTATGGATCTTTTCCATATGTATAACGAGACCTTCGCTCCGCTTTACGAGTTCACTCCGCTTACCGACAGGCAGATAAAGAGCTATCTAAGCACTTACGGACTCATTCTCGACATCGATTTCGTGTGCGTCATAGCCGATGCCGACGAAAAGATAGTCGGATTCGCCATCTGTGTGCCTTCACTTGCCAGAGCAGTAAAGAGGAGTCACGGAAGACTCCTGCCGTTCGGTCTCATAAGGATGTTCAGGGCTCTTAAGAAGAACGACACGCTCGAGGCGCTTATGCTGGGAATCCTTCCGGAATATCAGGACAAGGGTGCTTTCGTGCCTATGTTCCAGTACCTTCTCGAAGGCCTCAAGAAGCGAAACATAAAGTGGCTTATCACTAATCCTCAGCTCGCTGATAACGTGAAAGTCCAGAATATGTTCAACAAATACGAACACACTCAGTATATGCTCCGCAGGAGTTATACAAAACACATAGATTAAGTGGACACGCCAGTACTTAATACTCATAACAAGACAGAATACGAACCGGCTCATTCGTGCGAGCATATCCTGAACAGGACTATGGTTTCTATGTTCGGATGCCCGAGGTCGAAGAATACTCACATCGAGAAGAAAAAGTCGAAATGTGACTATATTCTGGATTCTTGTCCGACTGATGAGCAAGTGGCAGCCATCGAAAATAAGGTTAACGAAGTAATCGCGAGTCATCTCGACGTGACCGTGCGTTTCGTCGACAGAAAAGAAGCGGAAGGGCTGGTAGACCTAAGCAAGCTTCCGGAAGACGTCTCATCTACGCTCAGAATCGTGAGCATAGGGGATTACGACGATTGTGCCTGCATAGGCGCCCACGTGGCGAACACTTCCGAGATAGGCACCTTCAAGATTCTCAGCCACGATTATAACGATGGCATCTGGCGCGTAAGGTGGAAAGTAATTAATAATATATAGATATAGGTATGAACGAAGAGAAATTCAGAATTGAATCTGACCTTCTGGGTGAACTTCAGGTTCCGGCAGATGCTTACTATGGAGTTCAGACACAGCGAGCTCTAAACAACTACAAGATTTCGAATACTCGTATGTGCGACTATCCGGAGTACGTCATCGCGATGGCTTGCATAAAACTGGCCGCAGCGCAGACGAACAAGGAACTCGGTGCTATGGACGCGAAGATCGCCGATGCCATAGTCGAGGCTTGCCGCGAGATCATCGGAGGCCGCTTGCACGACCAATTCCCTGTGGATATGATGCAGGGCGGTGCCGGCACTTCAGTAAATATGAATGCCAATGAAGTAATCGCAAATCGTGCCCTCGAGCTTATGGGACATCGGAAGGGTGAGTACCAATTCTGTTCTCCTAACGACCACGTGAACTGCGCGCAGTCTACTAACGACGCCTATCCTTCGGCTTTCAGATATGCCTTCATCCGTATGAACAGAAAACTCGAAAAGAGTCTTAAGGACCTTATCGAGGCATTCAAGGCGAAGGGAGTGGAGTTCGAAGACGTCATCAAGATGGGGCGTACACAGCTTCAGGATGCAGTGCCTATGACTTCGGGCCAAGAATTCCACGCCTACGCGACTAACCTTGAGGAGGAAGTGGCCAATCTCGAGCGTAATGCCAATCTTCTCTACGAGATAAATATGGGCGGTACGGCGATTGGCACGGGCCTTAATGCCAAGCCGGGATTTGCCGAACTGTGCGCACGGAAGATGACCGAGCTCACGGGCGAGAAGTTCATCGCTGCACCGGATCTGGTAGAGGCTACTCCGGACACCGGCGCTTATGTAAGCTACTCGGGAGCATTGAAGAGATTGGCAGTGAAACTGTCGAAGATCTGCAACGACCTCAGGCTCTTGGCCTCCGGCCCGCGCTGCGGCTTGAAGGAAATCAATCTTCCTCCGATGGCACCGGGCTCGTCGATTATGCCGGGTAAGGTTAATCCTGTCATCCCTGAGGTGACTAACCAGGTATGCTTCAAGGTTATAGGTAACGACACCACAGTTTCGTTCGCGGCAGAGGCAGGCCAGCTCCAGCTAAACGTGATGGAACCGGTTATCGCCGAGTCCATTATGGAGAGCATTACTTGGCTTACTAACGCTATGAACACTCTTCGCGAGAGATGTATCGAGGGCATTACGGTAAACAAGGATCGCTGCTACGACATGGTGAAGAATAGTATCGGAATCGTGACCGCGCTTAACCCTATAATCGGTTATAAGGCTAGTACCAAGGTAGCTAAGGAAGCACTGGAGACTAACCGTTCGGTCTACGACATAGTCCTCGAAAATGGCATCCTCACGAAGGAGGAACTAGACAAGGCTCTCGATCCGAAGAATATGATAAGATAAAACGCACTTAACTGACAAGAACTGTCAAAAACAACCCCTAACTTTGTACTCGTCATAAGTTAGTTGTTTTCATAGACTTGTTTGATTTTTGTGAACATTCTCCCCGCCGCGACTCACCTCGTAGCGGGGAGTTTTTTTAGGGCTAAAGGGCTTTACCATGACTCTCACAGATTTCACACTTGCAAGTAACATCTGTGAAATGCCTTATTCCAACGATTGCTCCTCTATGAGAATCAAATCTTGGCTTAATCCGATTAAGAAGATCTGTTTCTCCATTTTCAAAAAAACGTCTTAGTGCGACAGAGCACAGATCTGCAATTTGAACCATTCCAGTTAACTCAGAGTTGACATACAATGGAGTTTCGATAATATGCTTTACGGAAGTCCAAAGGGTGCCCTGTTTGTGGAATCGTTTCATTAATTCGGTATGCTTCTTAGAAACAGTGTCATTATTATCGTGAATTAGCAATCCATAGGTAGTCTCATCGTTATGAGAAAGATTTGTAAGATAGTGTTCAAAACGAGAAACGACCTGCTCAAATGCCTGCTCGTCTGTACTGAGCTTTGATTTTGTCGGGTCAAAGAATACTTTATCAATACATTCAGCAAAGATTCGAGCGTATTTCCAATTGCCAATTTGGTCGGCAATTTCTTTGATAAAATCTATTCGTTCATTATAAGTCAAATGAATATAAGCTTCAGTTTGCCTGTAGTTTTTCTTTAATTGTTTCAATGCTTTTGAATCTTTCTTCTTTTTGACCCTAAAAATCTCAGCCTTGCGTTGCTTGAGTACTTCACTCCTCCTGTTTTCGTAAGATAGAATTTCGAAATTAGGTATTTTGGTCTGCTCAATATATGGACGAATAATCCAACCGGTGTGTATTTCGTTATCTGACAGGCCATATTTGGCTTTTATTTTATTTATGGACGTGTCGCATTTTTTCCAACAGTTTACAGGAATTGAAATACCGCATAAAACATAGTGAGATGTATTTCCAGGAACTTGAGGCGTGCCAGATTCGTCAATGTAGCAGAAGTAAACCATATCGTTTAAAAGTATTAAGGTATAAAAAAAGCGACTAGTATCAGGGCCGAAGCCCATGATTGAGACGCTTGGCGACTCCTCCTAGACGCTTTGCAAAGATACTACTTTCCACTTAAATTCCAAATTAATTTAAATGAAATTGGAGTGATTTGATGAGCTGCAAAAAATGTCTTCCCATCCGGTGAATGGCTGGTTTGGCCGGACGGGAGACCTCTCAACACCGTTTCATCCGGCGAAAAGCAGGTTTGGCCGGACGAGAACGTTCTGAGACCGAGTCGCTCGCGGCAAACATTTTTTCACAACCTTGTGTTAAACAACCTTGTGAAAAAATGTAAAACGAATATTGTTTTCAGCGCTAATTAGCTGTAGATATGAAAGATGGCTTTTTACACTTACTGAAGACTCTGGCTGCTGAATAGTGGTATAGACATTTCGTTACTTCTTCAGCGCAGCCTTAATGAAGGCGGTGAAGATGGGCTGGGGGTGTTCCGGGGTGCTTTTGAATTCGGGGTGGAATTGGGTGCCGATGAAAAAGGGGTGTGAGGGTATCTCTATGATTTCCACTAGTCCTGTTTCAGGGTTTACTCCCGAGATCTTGAGTCCGGCCTTTTCGCATTCGTCGCGGTAGGCGTCGTTAAATTCGTAACGGTGGCGGTGTCGTTCGTAAATAATCTTCTCGCCGCCAGGCTCACCCTGCGCACCCTGCTCGCCGCCGTAAATCCTTGAGGCAAGCGTACCGGGGAGGAGTTTGCAAGCGTAGGCTCCGAGTCTCATCGTGCCGCCTTTTATGGTGGTCGTCTTCTGCTGCTCCATAAGGTCGATTACGGGGTGTGTCGTGTTGGGGTTCATCTCGGTGGATGCGGCATCGGCATATCCGAGCACGTCGCGTGCAAATTCCACCACGGCCATTTGCATACCCAGGCAAATTCCGAAGAAGGGGACTCCGTTCTCCCTGGCATAGCGCACTGCGGCGATTTTTCCGGGGATGCCCCTCTCTCCGAAGCCGGGAGCTACCAAAATGCCGTCCATTCCCTTGAGGACCTCGTTTACGTTAGTCTCGTCGATGTGCTCCGAATGGATGCAGTGAACATTTACTTGGCACTCATTGGCCGCGCCGGCATGTACGAAGGATTCCTGAATCGATTTGTAGGCGTCCTGCAGCTCGACGTACTTTCCTACGAGGGCGACATTGGCCTGTCTCTTAGGATTCCGAAGGCGGGTGAGGAACGATTTCAGGGCAGAAAGGTCGGGTACGGGCGCGCAGTCGGTGATTTTCATCTTGTTCACGACGAGGGTGTCCAAGCCCTCATTTTCCATATTGAAGGGGACTTGGTAGATGCTCCAGGCGTCGGCAGATTCGATGACGTGTCCGGGGCGCACGTTGCACAAAAGCGCGATCTTCTCTCTCAGGGAAGCGGATAGCGGCTTTTCGGTACGGCAGACGATGATGTCCGGATGCACCCCGAGGCTCTGGAGTTCCCGCACCGAATGCTGTGTAGGCTTGGTCTTCAGCTCTTGCGCAGCCTTGAGGAATGGGATGAGCGTCAAGTGAATGCTCAGAAAATCATCTTCGGGAAGTTCCCATTGGAGCTGGCGCACGGCCTCTACGAAAGGCATCGATTCCATATCTCCGACGGTGCCGCCGACTTCCGTGATTATGACGTCGAACTGGCCTGATTGGCCGTTCAGAAGCATCCTGCGCTTAATCTCGTCGGTGATGTGAGGAACTATCTGGACGGTCTTGCCCAGGTAGGCACCCTCGCGCTCACGGGTGATGACGGTGTGGTAGATCTTGCCGGTCGTGACATTGTTAGCCTTAGAGGTGTGAATGCCCAGAAAGCGCTCGTAATGGCCCAGGTCCAAGTCGGTCTCGGCGCCGTCTTCCGTGACGTAGCATTCGCCGTGCTCGTAAGGGTTCAGCGTGCCGGGGTCTATGTTAATGTATGGGTCGAATTTCTGTATGGTGACTCTCAGGCCGCGTGCCTGCAAGAGTTTGGCAAGAGACGCTGCGATGATGCCCTTGCCCAGGGATGAAGCCACCCCTCCGGTAACGAATATATACTTGGTATTCATAATGTCATAGAGAAAGAAGTTCGCGATATTTCGGAAGTGGCCACAGGGCGTCGTCGACTAGCATCTCAAGCTGATCTGCGTATTCGCGCAGCTGGGCCATTTTCTGCAGGACTTCGGTAGAGTACATATTGGCCCGCTCAGGTATGCTCGGGAGCCGATTGGCAATCTTACGCACGTCGACGAGTTCGTTAACCGAATCGTACAGGGAATTCACGAGCAGCGAAATCTCCCTGAGGCTCTTTATGGCACCCTTCCGGATGGCAGGGTCGTCGCTGAATATGTCGCGGTTGTTGAGTATGTTCGAAGCGAGCGTGTTCTGGTATGTGATGGCCGCAGGAAAGACGTGGTTAAGGCACAAATCGCCGATTACGCGCGCCTCTATCTGCAGTTTCTTTACGAAGGTCTCTTCCATCACTTCCACGCGGGCCTCGATTTCGCTACGAGATAGAATCCCCTGGGTAGTAAGCACTTCGGAGTCTTCCTTGAATGCGCGAAAGGCTTCCACGGCATTGTTTATGGGCTTTAGTCCGCGTTTGATGGATTCTTCCTGCCACTCGGGACTATAGCCATTACCGTCGAACATTACAGGACGGGATTTGTCCAGGAACTCCCTTACGACGGTGAGAATGCACTTGTCCTTGTCTTCTCCCGAAGCCGAAAGCGCCTCTACGCGGTCTGCAAATCGATTCAAGCTATCGGCCACTATGGCGTTTAGGACGAAAGTGCTTCCGGCAGGATTGGCCGATGCCCCCATAGCCCTGAACTCGAAGCGGTTCCCGGTAAAGGCGAATGGCGATGTGCGGTTGCGGTCGGTGTTATCCGGTATAATCTCCGGGATGGAACCCACTATGCGGATGCTCTTCGTGCCCCCTTCCCAGAAGGCGTCCTCCGTTTTCAAGATGGACTCGAACACTTTCGTGAGGGTGGAGCCGGAGAAGACGGACAGGATAGCCGGAGGGGCCTCGTTTCCGCCCAGGCGCCAAGAGTTTCCCAGCGAGCATACGGACGCCATAAGAAGATGTCCGTGTTCGGCCAATGCCCTCAGCACGCTGCTGTAAAACGCCAGAAATCGCAGTTTGTCCTTCGGAGTCTTGCCCGGCGACAGGAGATTGGTGCCGCTATCCGAGCAGAGAGACCAATTGCAGTGCTTGCCGCTGCCGTTGATGCCCTGAAACGGCTTTTCGTGGAAGATGACCTTCAGGTGATGCCTTTCGGCGACCTTCTGCATCACAATCATCAGCAGCATATTCTGGTCTATGGCCTGCGTGATTTCACAGAAGAGCGGGACGCACTCGAACTGCCCCGGAGCGACCTCGTTATGCCTGGTCTGCAGTGGAATGCCAAGCCGATATGCCTCCGTTTCGAAATCCTTCATGAAAGCAATCACGCGCGACGGGATGGCCCCGAAATAATGGTCCTCCAGCTGCTGGTCCTTAGCCGATGTATGGCCAATCACGGTGCGACCACAGAGCTGCAAATCCGGCCGTGCGTTATAAAGAGCCTCATCCACCAGAAAATATTCCTGTTCCAGGCCAATTTTGACCTTTACCGACTCGATTCCGGCTTCGAATAGGGAAGCGACCCTGGTGGCAGCCTTGTCTATGGCTTGAATCGAGCGAAGATTAGGGACCTTCATATCCAGCGCATCCCCGTTATAGGAAACGAACACGGAAGGGATGCAAAGCGTGCCGTCGAGAACGAAGGCAGGGGAGGTGCAGTCCCACGCAGTGTATCCGCGAGCCTCGAATGTGTTACGAAGCCCTCCGTTAGGGAAGCTGGACGCATCCGGCTCCTGCTGTACCAGAGCAGAACCCTTAAACTGCTCCAGTGCTCCACCTTCTTCGTCGGGAACCAGAAATGCTTCGTGCTTTTCCGCAGTGGCTCCCGTAAGTGGCTGAAACAAATGCGTGTAGTGGGTAGCGCCGCGCTCGATCGCCCAGTTCTTCATTCCGGAAGCGATGTCATCGGCTATATCCCTCTCGATTTTAGAGCCGCACTTACGCGCTTTGAGTACGGCCGACAGTGCCTGATCTGATAGATACTTGCGCATAGTATCCAGATTAAATACGTTTTGGCCGAAAAACGATGATATCGGCCCATTTTCTAAACAGAACCTCTCGGAACTGTGTGTGGACGCTGCTGCGAGTGCCCCTTCTCGGAATGTAGACATATAAAAAATAAAAACCGGGGACTCGTACAAAAGTTCCCGGGACACAAATATAAAAAAATTCAATTTGCTTTTAAAATTTTTTTTGCGTCTACTTTTCGCGTCATCTACGAACTTGAAGATGTATCATATCGCGTAAAAGAACGCGGACATTATGCTATTTTATATCCTAAAATTACGGAGAGTATGTCAAATTTGAAAATAAAATTGAAAATATTTGCCAATATGTATTAGGGGTTGGATTATTTATAGTATCTTAGTGCCCTCAAATAACAAATGAAGTAGTTGTATTATGATACAGGAACTCAAATTCAAAAACTTTAAGTCATTCAAGGATGAGGTCATTCTCAGTTTCGAGGCTACTAAAGACACTAGCTTTGAGGATTATCACGTGGTCGAGGTGGTGCCTGGAGTAAGGCTTCTGCGCTTTGCGATGGTATATGGCGCGAATGCTTCCGGTAAGTCGAATCTTTTAGATGCGATCAGTTTTCTCCAGAATTTCCTCTTCTTCAAGGCAGATGATTTATCTGAGCCTACAGGAGCGATTCCGTTCAAGTTAGATGCAGCAACTCCTAATGAGCCAACTGAGTTCAGTTTGAAGTTTTATGTGGGAAAGACCAAGTATTGGTATGAACTTAAGCTTTCATCGCACAACGTCATCTCAGAGAAACTGTACTATTATGATTCGCCCCAGCCTAAAAAGTTATTTGACAGAAAGCTAAAAAACGGTCAGTCCATAATTACTTTTAATCCTGCTACTGTGAAGATTAGCGCAGCGGCCAAGGAAGAGATTTCTCTAAAATGCCTGCCGAATATGTCTTTCTTCGCCGCTAGGAATCAGGTCAATATCGCAATTGAAAAAGTAGATGTCGCCAAGGAATGGCTCAGGAAGAATTTAATGCCGCTTATTAACCCAACTACCGGTATGTTTGATTATGCGAGCAGCAAAATGTATAACAATGCTGCATTGAAGTCGTATCTTCTTGATTTCGTCCATCAGGCAGACTTTAATATCTCCGATGTAAAATCCGATAAGGTTTTAGAGAACCTGCCTCAGCAGTTTGTTAAAATGATTCTTGCCGATGATGGTACGCCTGACGAGCTAAAGGAACTCATTAAGTCCGAACATACAGTCACCCGCATCCAAACACTGTTTGAGCACACAGTAAAGAATGAGCGTGGAGTAGAAAAGTATCTTATGAGTACCGATAGCCAATCGGAAGGCACCATAAGAACTATCGGTATCGAAGCGGCTGTGTACGAAGCTATGGAAACTGAGTCATTCCTCTTCATTGATGAGATAGAAGCTTCTCTCCATCCGGATTTGGTCGAATTCATTCTTCAGAAATTTCTCTCAAAGAAATGCAGGGCGCAGATGCTTGTAAAAACACACTACGATATGCTGCTTAATACTGTCGGAGATGACCTTATCCGCAGGGATTCTGTTTGGTTTACTGAAAAAAAAGAGAACGGAAGTACTGACCTGTACTCTCTGGTAGAGTATAAGGGCCTTAATCGCATAGCGTCACTTCAGAAAGCATATAGAAACGGAGCATTCGGCGCGATTCCAAACATTAAAGGATAGGGAAGATGGCGAGCCTATGCCGACAATTATCGGTGCGGGCATAACAGAGCAGTGGTATTTCACTCATCTTAAATTCTTGTACAACTATCAGATAAAGGTTCGTCCGAGATACTTCGGCACTGAGACGGCTGATGGTATGGCTAAGAAGATAGCAGAGGTACTCGCAGACGGAGGCACAGCAATTTGTGTCTTTGATGCAGATGTGTCTACTTGGAATGAAACTGAGAAGAAGAAGCTGGATAAACTCAGGACAAGATATTCAAGAAATAAACACGTACTTCTTTGTGACTCAATGCCTGCTGTGGAATATTGGTTCCTTCTTCACTACGAGAATACCAATATGCTTCCGGCGGCTTCGGCTACTGGAAAAATACTTCTTTGCCAG
>OQVT01000308.1_pt1 | contig 25408 bp, 19 predicted proteins | sample 1691561 | NCBI WGS metagenome assembly OQVT01 (sample SAMN03418260, study PRJEB22391) | human gut metagenome | biome: human-gut; feature: organic feature; material: feces | host: Homo sapiens | place: Tanzania | collected 2013-01 | reverse complement strand
GTATTCTGCTGTCTTCTTCAAGCGCACGGATGCGCAGAGCCGTTTCTTTTACGGAAGAATCGGTCGTTTTATTCAACACATGCAAGGCAGGCAGTGTAAGCTTTCCTTCCAACATATCGTTTCCGGTAGGCTTCCCTATCGCGTCGCTGTCGAAGTAATCGAATATATCGTCTTTAATCTGAAAAGCGATACCTATCAACTCACCGAAGAGAGTCGCGTCGGCTACATCCTTATCCGCAGCGTCAACCGATATGGCTCCGCTTTCTGCACTGGCTGCAAAGAGCGCCGCCGTTTTCTTTCGGATAACATCGAAGTATATCTCTTCCGAGAACTCACGGTTGGATATATTAGCCAACTGGATAATCTCACCTTCCGACAGGTTTTGTCCCAATCGGGCCACTAACTTTACCAGTTCTATATGATTTGTCTTTGCTGCATGAGCCAGACTTGTGGCAAGCATGAAGTCGCCCACCAATACCGATACCTTATTATCATAAAGAGCGTTCACCGACGACTGTCCGCGTCGTTTATCGCTTTCGTCTACTACATCATCGTGCACCAGGCTGGCAGTATGAAGCAACTCCAGCGACAGGGCAGCATGAAGAGTCGCTTCGCACACACTACCGTATAATTTTGCCATCAGCAACACCAATATAGGGCGCATCATTTTTCCATTGCGCTTTCTTATGTAAGAAAGAACATTGTCTAGCAACGGAGTGTCACTTTGCAATGACGCATCAAAAAGCGACTTGAATTCGGTCAGCTCCGATTCTACAGGTTTACGAATTAACTCTAAACTATTCATGAAGATCAATTTGAGCACAAAAGTAATAATAAAACAAGTAATACGGTATTTTTTTGTACTTTTACATTGGAAACTTAATATTTTTACACGAATGGATAAACTGTTCCTGCTCGATGCATACGCACTCATTTACAGAGCATATTACGCTTTCATAAAAAATCCAAGAATTAACTCTAAAGGCTTTAACACATCGGCCATCATGGGGTTTGTCAATACGCTTGAGGATGTTCTAAAGAAAGAGAACCCTACTCATATTGGTATTGCTTTCGACCCTGCCGGACCGACTTTCCGCCATGAGATGTTCGAACAATATAAGGCACAGCGCGAAGAAACTCCCGAAGCTATCCGTCTGTCTGTACCTATTATAAAAGATATTATCCGCGCTTACCGTATTCCTATTCTCGAAGTTGCCGGCTACGAAGCCGACGACGTTATCGGTACGTTGGCTACCGAGGCGGGAAAGCAGGGCATAAAGACTTATATGATGACTCCCGATAAAGACTACGGTCAGCTGGTAACCGACAATGTCTTTATGTACCGCCCCAAGTATGGCGATAAGGAGTTCGAGGTTATGGGCGTTGAAGAGATAAAGGCTAAGTTCGATATCCAGTCTCCGGCGCAGGTAATAGATATGCTGGGACTGATGGGCGACTCGGCAGATAACATACCGGGCTGTCCGGGAGTAGGCGAAAAAACTGCTCAGAAGTTAGTAGCCCAATTCGGAAGCATAGAAAACTTGTTGGCGCATACCGACGAGCTGAAGGGTGCTATCAAGACTAAAGTGGAAAGTAACAAAGATCAGATAGAGTTCTCTAAATTTCTTGCCACCATCAAAGTTGATGTTCCCATCACTCTCAACATGGAAGAGCTGAGCCGTAAGGAACCCGACGAAGACGAACTGCGACGACTATTCGAGGAGTTGGAGTTCCGTACATTGATAGACCGTGTGCTGAAGACGAACAAAACCGTAGCGTCCCCCACTCCACAGGTTTCTCAGCCCGATCTCTTTGGATTTTTTGCGGACAATGGTACAGATGATTCTAAAAATTCAAGTCTCAAGAGGCTTAATGACATAGATGCAGACTACCAACTCGTTGATACAGAAGCAAAAGAGGACGAATTATTACAATTAATCGTTACACGTGATAATTTTGCTCTAGACACGGAGACCACCGGAACCGATCCAATCAGCGCGGAACTGGTGGGAATGAGCTTTTCGTTCGCCGAAAACCAGGCTTTTTATGTTCCCGTACCGAGCAATCGTGATGAAGCGCAAAAATTGGTCGACAAGTTCAAGCCTGTCTTCGAAAACGAGAGTTCACTCAAAATCGGACAGAACATAAAATACGATATCTTGGTGTTGGCAAATTATGGCGTAGAGGTTAAAGGTCCGATGTTCGACACCATGGTAGCTCATTACGTGCTTCAGCCCGAACTGCATCATGGCATGGACTATCTGGCGGAAGTCTACCTGAAGTATGACACTATCAAAATAGAAGAGCTTATCGGTCCGAAAGGCAAGAACCAGAAAAACATGCGCGACCTCTCTCCCGAAGAGGTATATAAATATGCGTGCGAAGATGCCGACGTTACTTTCAAGCTGAAGAACATTCTCGAAAAAGAATTGGTGACAAACGACGTTGACAAACTCTTCTACGAAATAGAGATGCCACTTGTTCCGGTACTGGCGTACATGGAGCGCAACGGAGTGCGCATCGACACCGAGGCACTGAAAGAGACATCGCGTCACTTCACCGCCCGCATGAAACAAATAGAAGAAGAAGTCCACCAGTTGGCAGGCGTAGAGTTTAACATCGCTTCGCCCAAGCAGGTAGGAGAAGTTCTCTTCGACCGACTAAAGATTATAGAAAAGCCGAAGAAGACAAAGACAGGACAGTACGTTACATCGGAAGAGGTAATGGAAAGCCTGAGAGGAAAGCACGAAATAGTAGGAAAGATATTAGAGCACCGTGGTTTGAAGAAGTTGCTCGGCACATACATCGATGCCTTGCCTCTGCTTATCAACCCACGCACCGGAAGAATACATACTTCGTTCAACCAGACTATAACCGCTACCGGACGACTCAGCTCAAGTAATCCTAACCTGCAGAATATTCCTATCAGAAACGAGGATGGAAAGGAAATAAGAAAAGCGTTCATCCCCGCCGCCCGCATCACAGGATGGTCTTCCGGCACTTCCGGAAACAGGAACTGCAGCACCGGCCCTATCCGTTTTACCATTCCATCAATCATACCTGCTTTCTTTGCGATTTCCATCAATCCGGCCCAGAACCCTGTCACGCCAACCAGTGACACTGCCAGTACAACCGCCTCTCTCGAAGCCCGTATTACCCCTTCCGTCATCTCCGGCATTCGCCCCCGTATTGCACCATATGCGATGCCGAGAAGCAGCATGGAACTCCATAAAATATTCATTGCATCACCTGATGATTGAAAAAGATCTTTATAAAAATATGCTGACTTTATATTTTCCATGCTTCGAACAGCACCCTGTTATACCATATTCAGTCAAATTGAAATACCGGGCAACACACAATTTTCATTCGGCGTGTATTGTCCGGTATTTTTCATTTAAAAATCAGTTTCCTGCTTTCTCTTTTCTCATATACGGATTTCTCCACAGGGAAATCACAAGTTCCGCAGCCATAAAACACCAGATGATCGGTTCGCACCAGATCACGGCGCTGTAGTGATAGCGTGGAATAAATACCATCGCAAAAATAATCTTTCCAAAAAGTTCAATAAAGCTCGACAGCAGCGGCAGAATTTTTTCTCCGAGTGCCTGAAGTGCCAGTCGGCTGCAGTTGACAAGACCAAGTGCAAAGAAAAACGGAATCGCTACGCGGAGATAACGGGCTCCGTTTCCGAGAACCGTCGGGTCGGATGAGCCCGAGATCAGGTGTACCAGGGTTGGTGCAAACGGAGTGACAAAAAGAATCAGCGCGGTAGTGACGCTGAAGCAGAACAGATAAGCATAGCGGATGCCTTTGTGCACACGCTCCCGGTTATCCGCACCACGATTTTGCGCAACGTAGGTGTTGACTGCCTGAGCCATGGAAGAAAGCGGCATCATAGAGAAGGAAAACAGCTTTCTCGCAGCGGTATGTCCCGCAATTGTTTCATAGCCAAGGCTGTTGATGCCCGGCTGAAGGACAATCGAACCGACATAGATAATACTGCTCATGAATCCCATCGAAAATCCCTGTGCCAGAAGCTCCATGTACAGTCCGCGATCCGGTTCAAAATGACGTTTTTCCGGAAGCAGAATTTTTGCTTTGGTAACAATATAAATCAGGCAGAGCACGACGGAAATTCCCTGCGCAATCACGGTTGCAATTGCAGCACCGCGAACACCCATGCCGAAAGAACGGATAAACAGCAAATCCAGTACAATGTTTACCAACGATGAAATAATCAGGAAAACAAGCGGCATAAAGCTGTTTCCGATTGCTCCCAACAGACCGGAGCACAGGTTGTAGGCAAACATGACAAACAGAAAAACGGATAGAATTGAAATGTAGCTGTAGGATTCTTCGAGGATTTCTGCCGGTGTTTTCAGCAGCCGCAGCAGCGGATGCATGAAAATCGTTGCAAGAACGGTGACCACCAGTGTAACGGTAATACCAATAACGATACAGGATGCAACGGATTTTTTCATCCGTTCCGTCTCCTGCCTTCCAAAGCATCGCGCCGTGACGATCGCGAGCCCGTTTCCGACGCCGAACGTAAATCCGGTCATCATTTCATAGATCGACGAGCAAGCACCCATAGCTGCAATCGACGAATCGCCGAGTGTATGGCCGACAATCAGTGTGTCCATCGTGTTGTAAATCTGCTGAAATACACGGGATGCCATGATCGGAAGTGCAAAAAGAAGCAGTGATTTCAGAATCGAGCCGTGAAGCAGATCAACCCGGGAACTCCGCTGGGTTTGTGACTGTGACATAAAAAAATTTCCTCCCTCAAAAATACTTCATTACGCCCATTATAACAGACGGGAGGAGCTACCGGGCAAGAAAAATGTCCAACTTTGAAAAAAAATATAATAATACAAAATTTTTACAGATTTTCATACTTCTTTCTCTCTTTCCTGCCCGCCGGCATATCGTTATTCTTTTCCCAGTAAATACTGATAAATATCTCTCTTCGTCACGCCACGGTCTTTTGCCACGAGCTTCATCGCCTCTTTCCGCGCAATCCCCTGGTCTTCATACTGTTTCATATGTTCCTCAATCGAAATTTCCTCAAACGCAGCCTTCGCCTCGTCCTCAATTTCTTTCTGGCTTCTGCCTTCGATCACAAGAACACATTCGCCTTTCGGATCTTCCTGCTCGTAGCGTGTAATGGCATCTTCTATTGTGGTCTGCCATGCCGTCTCATGTTTTTTCGTCAGTTCCCGACAGAGTGTCAGGCGGCGGTTGCCAAGGGTTTCCAGCAGTTCCCGCAGCGTTTTCAGCAGATGATGCGGCGCCTCGTACACGATCATGGTTCGTGTCTCGTTTTTCAGCCGCTCCAGCGCCAGCTTATGCTCTTTTTTATCCGGTGGAAGAAATGCTTCAAACACAAATCTTCTCGTCGAAAGTCCCGACAGCGTCAGTGCCGTCACGCACGCACACGCACCCGGCAGACTGGTCACTTCAATTCCCGCCTCATACGCCATTTTTACGAGTTCCTCTCCCGGATCGGAAATTCCCGGCGTTCCTGCATCCGTAATCAACGCAATGTTCGTTCCCGCCAGCAGCTTCTGCACCAGTTCGCGGCCCTTGTCGTATTTGTTGTATTCGTGATAGCTTGTCATCGGCGTGTGAATTTCAAAGTGATTCAGCAGCTTAATGCTGTTTCTCGTATCCTCCGCCGCGATCAGATCGACCTCCTGCAGAATACGGATTGCACGGAAGGTCATATCCTCCAGATTTCCAATTGGTGTTGCACACAAATATAATTTCCCTGCCATATTGATTCCTCTTTGCCAGATCTTTTCCGGCAATTTTCTTTCTATTTCAAAACTCCTGCAATTTCTGTCCCCAAGTGTCCTATTTACATAACGATGTATTAGAGCGTGTCTGTACTGGTTTCTACCTTCCATCACCGTACAATTCCCGGATATCCCTTGTATACACGCCCGGTGTCTCATACACAATCAACGGCTTCTCCACGGTAATTCTCGGATTCCCGCCCTTCATCGCCTCAATCAGTACCATATTCGGCTCTTTATCTACAAAGGGATACACCAGCTGCATTCTTTTGGGTTCCAGATGATACTTTTTCAGCGTTGAAAAAATTTCTGCCAGCCGGAATGGCCGATGCACCAGATAGAACCGTCCTTTTGTTTTCAAAACCGCCGATGCTTCTTTTGCAATATCATCAAACGAGCACAGCACCTCATGCCGCGCAATCGTTTTCGCCTCGAGCGCATTCGTCAGCCCGTGCAGTCCTGTCATATACGGCGGATTGCACGTTACCACATCAAATACTTCTTTTCCAAACTGCTGCGATGCCGTCTTCACATCTCCCCGGAAAATCTCAACTTCATTTTCCAGATGATTATACCTCACACTCCGCTGCGCCATCTCGGCGCTGTATTCCTGAATTTCCAGCCCGGAAAAATGCTCACCGTTTGTCTTTGCTTTCAAAAGAATCGGTACAATTCCCGATCCTGTGCAGAAATCCATCGCACACTCCCCGCGCTTCACCTTCGCGTAGGAGGCCAGCAGCACTGCATCGATTCCGTAGCAGAAAAGGGATGGATTCTGTATCATCCAGTAACCGTTCTGCAGATCATCGAGCCGCTCTCCCGGCTTCAAAAATTCTTCTCTGTTTTCCATAAATCCTTCCTCTTTTTCTGCTCCGGCGAAAAAAGTCTCCGTCGCTGCAGATCTTCCCATCTTCTATCCTTTTCGCATGCAAAATGGTAGTATCAAAACAACCTGCTTTGCCTATTGGATGCCTCACTTCTCTGTGTTCCAGTATACCAGATTTCCCTGTTTTTGTCATTTGCTTCCGCAACGCATCTCTCATATAAAAAAAGCCTGTGCACCACAGATTTCGTGTGAGCACAGGACTTTCATCAGCTTTTTCTTATTCCGGCTGTTTTGCCTCTTCCAAAGAAGCCTGCTCGCCGGAAATATTTCTGTCTTTTTTCTTTTCTTTCCCTTTTTCTTTCTTATGCTTCGGCTTAAACTTGAGTTCCTCTACCGGGTATTCCCGCAGCTCCTTCTCGTCGTTTACATCAACCAGCACTTTCACAAGCTGGCGAAGCACATTTACGCTGGACACCTCACCCTTCATGCCGTCCGGCATCGTCACAATGTCGCCGATACCCGGCAGCTTGCGGTTCAGGTATTCATACGTTTCCTGCTCATTTTTCAGGCAGCACATCAGTCGTCCGCAGACACCTGATATTTTGGTCGGATTCAGGGACAGATTCTGCTCCTTCGCCATCTTGATCGAAACCGGCGCAAACTCCGACAGATAGGTATGACAGCAGAGCGGCCTTCCGCAGATTCCGATTCCGCCAAGAATTTTCGTCTCATCGCGGACACCGATCTGACGAAGCTCAATTCTCGTCTTAAACACCGCAGCCAGATCCTTTACCAGCTCACGGAAATCGATTCTTCCGTCAGCAGTAAAGTAGAACAGCATTTTGTTATTATCAAACGTATACTCTGCATCGATCAGCTTCATTTCCAGGTTGTGCGCCCGAATCTTCTTCTGGCAGATTTCAAATGCTTCTTTTTCTTTCTCGCGGTTGTTTTCCTCTCTCGCATCATCCTTCGGCGTTGCGATACGGATCACCTCTTTGAGCGGCTGAACCACCTTCGAATCATCGACCTCTTTTGGTCCCAGCACGACAAATCCATATTCCACTCCACGCGCCGTCTCTACGATGACATGGTCGCCCACGCAGACATCCAGATCTCGCGGCGAGAAATAATATACTTTTCCTACGTTTCGAAAACGTACTCCTATAATTGTTATCATGTTATTAATTTTCCTTCATTGTCAGGAACATAAGCTCCATGGTTAAATCAAAGTTCACATTCGCATTCAGACGGGTTCTTGCCTTCTGAATCGACTCTATAATCTTCTCCAGGCCTTCGTATGAGCTTTTATTTGCCCTCGCACGGATTCCGTTCAGCTCCTGCTTGAACACAAGGGCATCTACCTCTTTTGTCGCCTTGAACAGCAGAACATCGCGGAACCATAAAGAAAAGATATCAAAGTAATCGTCGATATTGTCTTTTTCCGCCGTCAGCTTTTTGATCGTTTCCATGATCTCATGCAGCGGCATGCTGTCAACATATTTTACAATCCGCAGTGCCTGTTCCAGCGTCTCCTCATACTCCGGAGAACGGGCAATCCGCTCTGCTTTTCCGATGTTTCCCTGTGCAAGAGAGGCATCGACTTCTGCCTGGTAATCCGGCACATGCATTTCATTCATCAGATAATCTTTCACAAGCTGGTCTCCCACCGGTTTTAAATTCAACTGTACGCAACGTGACAAAATTGTCGGAAGCAATGCGTCCGGATTGTCTGCCAGAAGCAGGATAACCGCGTATGCCGGCGGCTCTTCTATTGTTTTCAGCAGTGCGTTCTGTGCCTGAAGCGTCAGCTTCTGCGCCTCGTCGATCACATAAATCTTATACGGACTGCTGTATGGTTTGATCATCACATCGTTGATCAGCTGCTCACGGATTTCATCAATGCTGATGGTATTTGGCTTTTCATGCGTCACATAAATGATATCCGGGTGATTTTTGTTCTGCGCTTTTTTGCAGGATGCGCACTCCATACAGGGCTCAACCCCGTGTTTCTCACACTGAAGCGTCATAGCAAACAAAGAAGCCATCATTTTCTTTCCTGATCCACTCTCTCCGCCAAAAAGATAAGCATGAGATACCTTATTCATCGAAATGGCATTCTGTAAATGCGTTATGATTTCCTGATGTCCTACAACCTTCTGAAAACCCTGCATAAAATCACCCCCTGAAGTTCTGTCGTATTCCTATTGCCCACAGTGTACCACGAAAAGACGCCTTCGCATTTTTCCGTTTAATGCTGTTCATAGTATATCATATTTCCTTCTGTTGTTCCACAAAATTCTGAATTTCGGAAAAACAAGCTTCCGGTGTAGCATTATTGGAAAATCTGCGGACAATTCCGGCTTCCGCAATCTTCTCCTCCGTAAAATCCTCGCAGTCCGCCAGGAATCTCCGGCACATCTCCGCGTATTTCGGCTCCTGCTGTTTTCTTTCCCGTTCCAGTGCCCGCGCAAGCCGCAGCCCGTCGTCCACTTCGACATAAAGTGGGACCATCACCTTTTCCCCGAAATACGTCTTCAGTTTTTGATACGATTCCAGTGTCCCGATCCCGAGATAATCGTGCTTTGCAACATCAATCTGCCCGTCATCCGCCGTAAAATAATACCACGGTCCCAGCACGGTCGGATACATCCGTTCCTCAATGATTTTTCCAGCCTCCCGGAGCCTGGAAAGCCGTTGTTCATCCACAAAGAAATACTCTCTTCCGTTCTGCTCCCCGCTCCGGATCGGCCGCGTCGTATACAATACAAACCGTTTTAAAGCAAGCTTCGGTTCCTTGAGCAGATGCTCATAAATATGATCTTTACCGGATGCACTTTTTCCCATCAGATAGTAGATTTTTCCCATTTTTAATCTCCCAATTTTTATAACTGTTCAGAGTCCCCTCTCGATTTCGCTTCGCTACCTCTCGATGTGGCTTCTCGCCATATGAACTTCCAGAAAAGAACGCTCATTCCTGCAGGCATGATTTGTGTTCTTTTCTTCCATTTCACATGGTTCTGAATCGTTGCGCTTTACGCCTTAAACCGATATCCCACGCCCCAGATTGTCTCGATATACTGCGGCTTTGCCGTATTAAACTCAATCTTCTCGCGGATCTTCTTGATATGCACAGTAACGGTCGCAATATCTCCGATCGACTCCATATCCCAGATTTCGCGGAACAGCTCCTCTTTTGTGAATACGCGGTTCGGATTCTCTGCAAGGAACGTCAGCAGATCAAACTCTTTCGTCGTAAACTGCTTCTCCTCACCGTTTACCCACACGCGGCGTGCCGTCTTGTCGATCTTAATGCCGCGGATTTCTACGATATCATTCTCTTTCTTGCTGCTTCCGACCAGACGGTCGTACCGTGCCAGATGAGCCTTTACACGTGCAACCAGCTCACTCGGAGAAAATGGTTTCGTCATATAATCATCCGCACCAAGTCCGAGGCCGCGGATTTTATCGATATCATCCTTCTTGGCAGAAACCATGATAATCGGAATATCCTTCTTCTCACGCACCTCGCGGCAGATTTCAAAGCCATCCACCTCCGGCAGCATCAGATCCAGAATAAGCAGGTCAAAATCCTCTTTGAGCGCCCGCACAAGACCGGTGTCCCCCTGGTTTTCGATTTCTACCTCAAAGCCGGAAAGCTCTAAATAATCCTTCTCCAGATCCGCAATGGATTCCTCATCCTCAACAATCAGTATCTTACTCATGAAACAGGTACCTCCTGATATTTTCTTAATACAAAGTACATTGTAGTTCCCACCCCTTCTTTGCTGGTGGCCCACACTTTTCCGCCGTGGTCTTCCAGAATTTTCTTTACAATGGAAAGACCGATTCCGCTGCCGCCTCGCGTACTGTTGCGGGACGTATCTGTACGGTAAAAACGATCAAAAATTTTCGTCAGATCCTTCGTTGCAATTCCCTTTCCGTTGTCCTCAATCTCTACCTGCACAAAATCTCCGACATCACGCAGACGGATGTTGATGACCTTATGGCTTTTATCCATATATTTGATGGAATTGCTCACAATGTTGTTGACGACACGCTTGATCTGCTCCGCATCCGCAATGACGATCGGATCGTCTTCGAGATAATTAAAGTATGTCAGATCCACATGCTGCGCGTCAAGCTCCAGATTCAGCTCTTCCACACAATCATCGAAATAATCCGCGATGTGGATTTTTGAGAAGGTATACGGAATACGGTTTGTGTCAATCTTGGAATAAAACGTCAGCTCATTGATCAGACGATCCATCTCATTCGCTTTATTGTAAATCGTACGGATGTAGCGGTCCATCTTCTCCGGCGTATTTGCCACACCATCCATAATCCCTTCCACATAGCCCTTTACCGCGGTAATCGGTGTTTTCAGATCATGCGAAATATTGCTGATCAGCTCTTTGTTTTCTTTGTCAAACTCGACCTTTTCCTCTGCTGTCTCCTTCAGCCGGATGCGCATCTCTTCAAAATCCTCGCAGAGATCGTTGATCTCTGTCACGCCGCACGGCTCTACGGTAAAATCCAGATTTCCGTCTTTGATATTCTGCGTTGCTTTTTTCAGCTGCTCCAGGGGTCCGACTACCCCCCGGTAAATCCAGAGACTGAGCGCCAGACTGGTAAACACCAGAATCAGGATAATAACAATACCAAGCTCCTGCAGCATTCCTGTAAGCTGCGGCGCAATCTGATCCGTCTTCGTGACAATAAATGCACTGCACTCGCTTCCGTCGGCATTCTCATAGTCCACCTGTTTGACCATCCACTGTTTTTCATTTCGGAAATAAACGCCGCCCTTGGAGTTTGCACCCGGATCACCGTATCCCGGCAGCTCACTTTCGAGTTCCTCCTGTGACAGTTCCTGTGAACCATTGTAAATGATTGATCCATCCTCCCGCACTGCAATAAACGACTGCTTTTTCCGAAGCTTCGCATTGAGTTTATCAAGATAGCCTGTCTCTTCCAGCTTAGCGGTATCCCATTTTGCTGTATTTTCTACTTCGTCATACTCTTCCGATGTCATCGCATTCAGAAGAAGGGTATTATTGGAAATCGTTCGGTATGTCGCATTCGGAAGACCATATTTTTCACCGATAATCTTTGTCTTGTACCCCATAAAAAGATAAAAGATCAACGCGCACATGACAATCGGCACCAGGATAATGATGAAAAAAGAGATAATCACGCGCGTCCGTAATTTCATGTTTTTTTTCTTTTTTTCCATAATAAGATCCACCTGTTTTTACACATATTTCGTACTTTCCCGCACCCGGAGGATAAGAAAAAATCCCCAGTGCGCAGTCTAAATTTATTATAGCACAACGCCTGAGGATTTTTCATTAACTTAGATGAATCTTTCTAAACTTTCTATAAACAGAAAATCAGAGGTATTTCTTCAGATCTTCTACTTTATCCAACTTCTCCCACGGCAGATCCAGATCGTTTCTTCCGAAGTGGCCGTAAGCGGAGGTCTGTTTGTAGATCGGGCGGCGCAGATCCAGCATTTTGATAATTCCGGCCGGACGAAGGTCAAAGTTCTCGCGAACGATATCTGTCAGCTTATTGTCGGACAGTTTTCCTGTTCCATAGCTGTCAATCATGATAGAAGTCGGATGAGCGACACCAATTGCGTAGGAAAGCTGAACCTCGCATTTGTCAGCAAGGCCTGCTGCTACGATGTTCTTTGCTACGTAACGTGCTGCATAAGCTGCGGAACGGTCTACTTTTGTGCAGTCTTTTCCGGAGAAAGCTCCGCCGCCGTGACGGGCGTATCCGCCGTAGGTGTCTACGATGATCTTACGTCCGGTAAGGCCTGAATCTCCGTGCGGTCCGCCGATTACAAAACGACCGGTCGGATTGATGAAGAATTTCGTATGCTCATCTACCATCTCTGCAGGAATGATTTCGTCGAATACGTATTTTTTGATATCCTCGTGAATCTGCTCCTGGGATACTTCCGGATCATGCTGTGTGGAAAGAACAACTGCGTCAAGGCGGAACGGTCTGCCGTTCTCATCATACTCTACGGTTACCTGTGTTTTTCCGTCCGGACGAAGATAGCTTAATGTACCATCCTTGCGGACTTTAGTCAGCTGGCGTGCCAGTTTGTGTGCCATAGAAATTGCATACGGCATATACTCTTCGGTTTCGTTTGTAGCGAATCCGAACATCATACCCTGATCGCCTGCTCCGATGGCATCAATCTCTTCATCACTCATGGAGTTTTCTTTTGCCTCAAGTGCTTTATCTACACCCATAGCGATATCTGCGGACTGTTTGTCCAGTGCAGTGATTACTGCGCAGGTATCAGCGTCAAATCCGTATTTTGCACGGTCGTAGCCGATCTCGCGAACAGTATCGCGAACAATCTGCTGAATATCAATCTGTGCTTTGGAAGTGATTTCACCCATTACCATCACGTATCCTGTTGTGGTGCAGGTTTCACATGCTACACGGCTCATCGGATCCTGTGCAAGCAGGGCATCCAGAATCGCATCAGAAACGGCATCACAGATTTTGTCCGGATGTCCTTCGGTTACAGACTCAGAAGTAAACAGTCTTTTTTCCATTCTCGTTCTCCTTTTTCTTCTCTTCTCTTTTGATATTTTGCAGCTATCCGGAACCATATGAAACACAGAAAAAAGAATATCACGCATCTTTACAGGAATGCGTATTTTTTCTCGAATCTCATACGGTGAGCAGCCACATCGAGATGCGGCTCCAAATAGTCTCTGAACAATAAAAAAGATCCGCAAGCAAGACGGACCTGAATAGTAATGTTCAAATCCCCTTATTGTTCGAAATTTTCGCTCAGGCTGGCACCTTCCCACGCAGACCAATCTGCCGGGGGTTGCCGTGGTTTCACAGATCCTATGTATCTCCACCACTCTGAATAAGAGAAAAGCAACTCAATTTTTGATTTTGTTTTTTGTTACTCTGATACACTATCGCAAAATACGCCATTCGTCAAGAGGAAATAAAAGGATTTGAGACATTTTCTTACTGTTGTCCCAAACATCCTTTCTTTTTTTCTGATTTTTCGGCTGTATCTTCTGTTATTTGTGAACAGATAAGAAAACTCTCCAAAACAGAGAGTTTTCTTATCTGCTGTATCGTTTCTTCTACTCTTCTGCTTTCATCTCGCGGACAATCTTCCGCAGCTTCAGAATCATGGACGGAGCAACAGAAAGCTCATCCACTCCCATTCGTACAAACTGCTCCGTCAATGTCAGGTCCGCACCGAGTTCCCCGCAGATTCCTGCCCATTTTCCGCATTTGTGAGCATTTTCCACCACCATACGAATCATCCGAAGAACCGCTTCATGGTGTGGATTGTAAAAATCATCCAGCTGCTCATTCTGACGGTCAATCGCCAGGGTATACTGGGTCAGGTCGTTCGTTCCGATGCTGAAGAAATCCACCATTTCCGCCAGACGGTCGCTGATCATCACGGCAGCCGGTGTCTCGATCATAATGCCCTGCTCCGGAATTTTATACTGCACTTCCTGCGCTTTCAGCTCTTCCTCTACCTTCGCGACAATTGCGTAGATTTTTTCTACCTCTTCTGTTGATGTGATCATCGGATACATGACAGAAAGGTTTCCGTAAACGGCTGCGCGGAACAGTGCGCGAAGCTGCGCTTTAAAAATTTCCGGCTGTTTCAGACAAATCCGGATTGCACGGTACCCAAGCGCCGGATTTTCTTCTTTTCCAAGATTAAAGTAATCTACCTGCTTATCTGCCCCGATATCCAGCGTACGGATAATCACTTTTTTGCCTGCCATGGTCTGCACGGCCTGTTTATATGCCTGAAACTGTTCTTCCTCCGTTGGGAAATCGTTTCTTCCAAGATAGAGGAATTCACTTCGGAAAAGTCCGATTCCGCCGGCGTCATTTTCCATCACATAACCAAGGTCACCAACACTGCCGATATTTGCATAGATGTTGATCTTACGGCCATCCGGTGTAACATTTTCTTTTCCTTTCAGCTCCTCAAGAAGCTTCTGCTTTTCTGCTTCTTCCTGCATTCTTTTTTCGGTTTCTTTCTGTACGTCCTCCTCAGGCTCAAAGATAACCTGACCTGAAAAACCGTCTACAACGGCCGTCATGCCTGTTTTCAGACCGTTTAAATCCATCGGGACACCGATTAACGCCGGAATATTCATCATTCGCGCAAGAATCGCAGTATGAGAATTGGTAGATCCATGTACAGTCACAAACGCAAGTATTTTTTCTTTGTCCATCTGTACAGTTTCACTCGGACTTAAATCGTCTGCCACTATAATAGATGGTTCCATAGAGCTCAGGTCGTTATCTCCCTCTCCGCTTAAATTGCGGACCAGACGTTCGGAAATATCTTTTACATCTGCGGAACGTGCCTTCATATATTCATCATCCATAGCTGCAAACATCTCTGCAAAATTATCGCCGGTTGCTGCCGCTGCATATTCTGCATTCACCAGTTCTGTCCGGATCATGTTCTGCATCGATTCCAGATAATCTTCATCCTCCAGCATCATCTGATGAACTTCAAAGATCGCCGCACTTGCCTCTCCGACCTCCCGGACTGCCTTGTCATACAGTCTGCCAAGCTGTTTTTTCGAAACCTCCACGGCTTCTTCCACACGCTTCACTTCTGCTTCCGGATCTTCAATCCGGGCTCTTTTAACCTGGTAATCATTTTTCTTCAGAACCGCAACCGGGCCCATAACAATTCCTTTATATACGGATTTCCCCTGAAAACACTGCATTTTTTATCCTCCGAGCGTATTTTTTACAGATTTGCTTCAAAAAACGCTTTCAGCGTCTCAATCGCTGCATCTTCGTCCTCTCCGTTTGCTGCAACGGTTACGGTATCTCCCTGCTTTACGCCAAGTGACATTAGCATCATCAGCTGAGTCAGTTTTTTCGTTTTTCCATCTTTTGTGATGGTGCATTCCGATGCAAATTTTTTTGCTTCCTTTACCAGCATTCCTGCCGGTCTTGCGTGGATTCCCAGTTCATCTTTAATGGTATATTCAAATGATTTCATGCTTTTATTCTCCTTCTTCTCTGTCCATAATCCGTTCTATGTGCATAGCGAGATATCCAATTTCGATCTCCTCCATCGGAAGTTTCAGCCTCTTTTCCATCTCCTCACAGATTCGTTTCGCCGCCCGAAAGGCTTCCGGAAACTTTACGGACATGTAGTCATTCATATTTACTTTCAGTTTTTCCCCACTGACCGCTCTTGCAACCATATAGCGGATATGGTTCATCATACGGTTATACGACAACGACATCACATCAATGGTATGCCCGGTGATATGCTCCACCAAAGAAATGCTCTCCCGGACTGCTCTTGCCACTTCCATGGCCTGTGAAACATTTTCCTCCACAATTGCCGAATGAACATGAAGTGCAAGATAGCCGATTTCATGTTCATCAATTTCGATCTGAAGCCGTTCTTTTAAAAGCTCCCTGATACAGGAAGCAACTTTATACTCTTTGTAAAACATCACACGGATATCGTCGGTGAGCGGATTGCTGATCTGCTCACCGTTCTGAATCCGCCGGACAGCAAAATCCAGATGATCTGCCATTGGAAAGACGATGGAACGGTCAATTTTTCCAAATTCCTTTTCTGCCTCGTCAAGCACGGCACTCGCCAGCTCCAGGCTGAGCGGAGAAACGCCCTGTACAATGGTTCTGGCATTTCCTCTCTCCGTCATCTCCGTCAGGGAATAAATGCGGGCATCGTCTCCCGGCTGCACACGCTGTCCCGTTTTTTTCCCAAACGCAATTCCTTTCCCCATGACCAGATATTCCCGGTTATTTTCTTCTTCCACACCAATAAATGAATTGTGGTTCAGTGTTTTTGCTATCCTGTACATTTTTCTCACCCGTTTTTAAGGCACAGCTTACGCGAGAATCTCAATCGCAAATAAAGGATCTCCTGCTTTTACCGGTCCGTCTGTCAAAAGACGGATTCTCTGGTTCTCCTCCAGCTCTGTGCAAAGAACCGGTGACGTAACCGACGGCGCATGTGTTTTCAGATATTCCAGATCCAGCTTCAGCATCGGATCACCTTTTTTCACGGTCTGACCGCTTTCTACCAGTGCCTCAAATCCCTCTCCGTTCAGTTTTACTGTATCAATTCCGACATGAATCAGAAGGCTGACCCCGGAATCGGTTACAAATCCAATCGCATGTTTTGTGTCAAAAACAAACGCAACCTCTCCGTCCTCCGGAGCACGCACATAAGGATCTTCCGGTGTCACAACAGCACCGTCTCCCATCATCTTTTCCGCAAACGCTTCGTCCGGCGCAGTAGAAAGATCGGCAGCCAGTCCGCTCATCGGACTGCAGACAGTAATGGTATCCACAACCTTCTGTTCTTTTGTTTCCTGCGCTGGCTCCGCCTCTTTTTGGGCTGGTGCATTTTCTGCTTCTGCATTTTCTGCTTCCGCATACGTATTCGGAGCTTTTTCCAGATAATCCTCTAAATTTGATTTTATCACAGTTACATTTGGTCCGTAAATAACCTGTACGCCATTTCCTTTATGCACAACACCAGATGCTCCTGTCGCTTTTAAAATACTATCACTGACTTTCGCCGCATCATGAACCGTACAGCGCAGTCTTGTTGCACAGCAGTCCACATCCGAAATATTTTTCTTTCCGCCAAGACCTCTTGTGATTGCTTCACTCATGGCATCCTCCGATGCTCCCCCATCGTTCTGTGCCTCTTTTCTGGCATTTACATCTGCTTTCGTATAAAGCTTGGTTTCTACATCATCATCCTCACGGCCCGGTGTCTTAAAATCAAACTTTTTAATCATGAATTTGAAGATAAAATAATACTGGAAGAAATAAAGAACGCCGACCGGAATCACCCTCATCCAGCTTGTCTTTTCATTTCCCTGCAAAATACCGAACAGGAAGAAGTCCAGAAGTCCGCCGGAAAAGGTAAGACCCACTGCGATATTCAGGATGTGTGCGATCATATAAGCTGTTCCCGCAAGAATAACCTGCACGACAAACAACGCCGGCGCCACAAACAGGAACGAGAATTCCAGCGGTTCTGTGATACCGGTTGCCATACACGCAAGTGCTGCGGAAAGAAGCAGACCGCCTGCCGCTTTTTTCTTCTCCGGTTTCGCACAATGGTACATGGCAAGTGCTGCTCCCGGAAGTCCGAAAATCATAAAAATAAATTCTCCGGAGAAATATCTCGTTGCGTCTGCACTGAAATGTGCAACATTCGCAGAATCCGCAAGCTGTGCGAAGAAAATATTCTGTCCGCCCTGCACCATCTGTCCTGCCACTTCCATGGTACCTCCGACTGCTGTCTGCCAGAAAGGCATATAGAATACGTGATGCAGACCAAATGGAATCAGTGCCCGTTTAATCAGACCGAAAATCAGCGTTCCGACATAACCGGAGCCGGTTACCAGGCCACCCAGCGCATAAATGCCGTTCTGTACAACCGGCCATACAAAATACATTAAAATTCCCACAAACATATAGACGATCGTAGAAATAATCGGTACAAAACGAGTACCTCCAAAGAAAGAAAGTGCATTCGGAAGCTGGATCCGGTAAAAACGATTATGAAGTGCAGCGACTCCAAGACCGACAATAATACCGCCAAACACACCCATCTGCAGCGACTGAATACCGCAGACAGAAGTGATGGTTCCTTCCAGAACGGATTCTGCAATTTCTCCGTTTTCCAGAATCTGACCCGTAATGGTCAGCATTGCGTTAATCGCTGTATTCATAACGAAATATGCAATAACGGCTGACAGGGCAGAAACCTCTTTTTCCTTCTTTGCCATACCAATTGCAACACCTACCGCAAAAATCAGAGGCAGGTTATCAAACACTGCACTTCCTACTTTGTTCATGATCACCAGCAGTGCATGAAGCATTGTGCCGTTGCCGAGCAAGCTTGTCAGTCCGTACGTTTCAATCGTGGTTGCATTGGTAAATGAGCTTCCGATTCCCAATAAAAGTCCGGCTACCGGAAGGATTGCGATCGGGAGCATAAAGCTTCTTCCCACTCGCTGCAGAACACTAAAAATTTTGTCCTTCATTTTTTTACTCCTTGTGTAGTTTATACTTTTTACAAGAAGAGTTTCTGCGGTTTTGCATCTTTTTAGCCGGTCTGTACCCTTTTCTCTGAAACAGAGTACAAAAAAGAGACACTAACCCACATAAACAATTCCTGTTATGTATAGTTAATGCCTCCATAAATCGAGTTACACACTACAACTGTAGCTGAATATAACACAGATAAATCTCTTTTGTCAATGCTTTTTTTACGCTCTCAACCGGAATTTCTGGATATCCTTTGCATTATTCACGCGCTCAATTTCAGCGCCGAGTCCCCGGAGCTTTCCATCGAAATCCTCGTATCCACGCAGAATATATACGATATCATCTACCACAGTAATTCCCTCTGCTGCAAGACCTGCGATCACAAGTGCTGCACCTGCACGAAGATCCGGTGCGGAAACCTCTGCTCCGGTAAGCTTCTCCACGCCGTCAATAATGGCTGTATTACCCTCTACTTTAATACAGGCTCCCATGCGGGCCAGCTCATCCGCATATTTGAAGCGGTTTTCAAAAATACTCTCTGTTACAATACTCGTACCGTTTGCCAGTGCCAGTGTAACTGCGATCTGCGGCTGCATATCGGTCGGGTAACCCGGGTACGGCTGTGTTTTTACGTGTGTTCTGCCCAGGCGTCTGCTTGCACTCACACGGATTGCATCGTCAAATTCTTCGACATCGCATCCAATTTCTTCCAGCTTTGCCGTTGTTGCTTCCAGATGTTTTGGAATCACGTTTTTGATCAGCACATCCCCTTTGGTGGCCGCCGCTGCAAACATATACGTACCTGCTTCAATCATATCCGGCACGACTGCATAAGTAGTTCCATGCAGCGTGTCAACACCCTTAATACGGATGACATCTGTTCCGGCTCCTTTGATGTTTGCTCCCATACTGTTCAGGAAGTTTGCCACATCAACAACGTGCGGTTCCTTTGCAGCATTTTCAATCGTTGTATTTCCTCTCGCCATCGAAGCTGCCATCATGATATTGATAGTGGCTCCAACCGAAACCATATCCAGGAAAATATGGCTTCCATGCAGATCTGCCGCACTTGCCATAATTGCACCGTGGCGAATGTTTACCTCTGCACCAAGTGCGCGGAATCCTTTCAAATGCTGGTCAATCGGACGGCTTCCGATGTTGCATCCACCCGGCAGCGGAACCTCCGCTTTTTTGTATTTTCCGAGAAGAGCACCTAACAGATAATAAGATGCACGGATTTTTTTGATATATTCATAGTCAACACTCAGATCACCGATCGTCGATGCATTGATCCGCACGGTATGGCGGTCAATACGATCCACGGTAGCTCCGATCTCTGCAATTGCTTCCAAAAGTACATTAATATCGCTGACATCCGGCAGATTTTCAATCAGGACCGTTTCGTCGGTCATCGTTGCTGCCGTAAGAATTGCAAGCGCCGCGTTTTTTGCTCCCCCGATTTCCACTTCGCCCACAAGAGGATTTCCACCTCTGATGACATACTGTTCCATATATTCACCTCAAATTTTCTTTTTCATAGCTTAACGAGTGTGCTTTCTCCAATCATAACGAATCAAAGTCTTGTCTGTCTTTTTTACACACTCCGGATACACTGAAACACACTGCTCCCCGCAGCAACTCTTCAGTCTCCCCTTATCTTAACTCAAATCTAATATTTTGTAAATCAATTTTAATATATTCTGTACTATTTCCGTTTTTTTCCATTTTTTTCAGCCAAAAATATTCAGAGAAACGTGATATGTAATTTTATGCTTTCAGAACATTTCCTTTATTATTACATGATAATATATTTTTCACTCTTCTCTGAATATTTCCGCTGTGCCGTTTCACATACCGATCTGCTCACGCAATGCAAGAATGGTTCCCTGGATATCTTTTCCGCTCTCATCGACCGTGATCTCGGCATATTTTTCATATAATTTACTTCTCTCCTCATAGAGATCCTTCAGGGTCTGCCCCTCCTTCAGAACAACACCGCGGCCCTTTAAGTTTCCGAGACGTTTTGCCAGATCCTCATACGACAGTTTCAGATACACAATGGTCCCGATCTCTTTGAAATGTGCCATCGCCTCTTTTCCGTAAATAGCACTTCCACCCGGCGCAATGACACTTTTGTCAGCTTCAAGTGTTGCATTGACTTCGTTTTCGATCGCAAGAAATCCTTCGTTTCCCTCATCCGCGATAATTTCACGCAGAAGACGTTTCTCCCGATGCTGAATCACAAGATCCGTATCGATAAATTCATATCCCAGTGCTTTTGCAAGAATTACACCAACGCTGCTTTTGCCGGCTCCCGGCATGCCTATTAAAATGATATTCTGTTTTTTCAACTTTTATTCCTCCTGCTCTTTCCATATACTTTCGGAGCCTTTTATCGTTACAGTTTGCTGTTGCCCGGCGAACTGTAACCTTTCGTCCTCTGTTTTCCCTTTTATCTTACGCTGTTTTCTTCCCGAGCGCAAGAAAAAGCGGCTTCCCTTCTTGGAAAACCGCTTTTTCTGTATGACATTTCAGGAGCTGATACCGTTTATTTTCGTGTTACTCTTTTACTGCTCCCAGTGTAATACCGGTTACAAAGTATTTCTGCAGGAACGGATATACAATCAGCATAGGAACAAGAGCGATAAATACCTTTGCCGCCTCCAGAGACTTGTTGGAGTTCTGTGCTAACTGCTGATACTGCTCTGCTGTCAGGGTTACACCTACCGGGATCTGGACGGAGATCTGACGGATGTAGGTCTGTAACGGATAGTTCGTCTCCTTGTTCATTAATACCAGGCCCTGGAAATACTCGTTCCAGTAACCAACAGATGTGAAGAGGACGATGGTTGCGATAACCGGTTTGGAACACGGAACGACGATCTGCCACAGAATACGCCACGGACCGGCACCGTCTACACGGGCAGCCTCCTCAAGGTCTCCCGGGATACCGCGGAAAAAGTTCATCATAAGGAGTACGTTGAATACCGGTACAGAACCAGCCAGAACCAGCGCTGCCATGGTATCGATCATACCATAGTTTTTAACGGTGATGAACCACGGAATGGTACCACCATTGAACAGCATACAGAATACCAGGATCCACATCAGGACGTTTCTCGGTTTGTACTCTGTTTTGCTCTTTGCCAGCGGATAGGACATCATGATCAGGACAACCATGGTCCATACCGTTCCGATTACAACTCGTTTGATAGAGATCCAGAAGGAATTCCAGAATGCTTCATCGCCCATAATCAGACTGTATGATTTTACGTTCGGTCCGATCGGATAAATCGTTACAAGACCGCCCTCAGCGGCTGCCTTTGAAGAAATGGAAACACAGAAGGTATACCATAACGGATAAAAACAGCTGAATGCCAGGATAATCAGGATGATGGCATTTATGACTTTAAACGCTTTGCTGCCAAAACTCTTGCTTTCTATCATAATTTCTGCCCTCCTTAGAAAATCTTGTAATCAGCAAACTTGTAAGCACAAACATAAGAAGTAACAACCAGCACGAAGCTGACAACAGATTTGAAGAGACCTGCTGCAGTAGCCAGCGAGAACTGCATGTTTGTAATACCAACACGGTATACATATGTATCAATGATATCACCAGTTTCAATAACCAGCTGGTTGTACATGTTGAATACCTGGTCGAAACCAGCATTCAGAACGTTGCCCATTGCCAGTGTGGTCAGAAGGACGATAGTCGGAACCAGACCCGGGATAGTGATGTGCCATACTCGCTTCCAGCGGCTTGCACCATCGATAGCAGCTGCCTCATAAAGGCTCGGGCTGATACCGGTCAGGGCTGCCAGATAAATAACTGCGTTGTAACCAAACTCTTTCCATACATCGGTTCCGATCAGTAACTGACGGAAGATGCCAGGAATCGTCATTGGAAGAACCGTATCCGTTGCACCGAATGCACTGCGGACGGTATTGAAGATTCCGTTTGCACCAAGGATATTGGTGATGATGTTTGCCAGGATAACCCAGGATACGAAGTGCGGCAGATATACGATCGTCTGAACCGTCTTTTTGAACTTCATATTCTTTACCTCATTCAGCAGCAGTGCAAACACCAGCGGAATGATGATATTCAGGATAACCTTTGCAATTGCAATAATCAAGGTGTTGACAAGTGCTCTCTTTGCATCCGGGATAACAGTCAGATATTTAAACCATTTCAGACCGACCCACGGAGATCCGAACCATCCCTTGCTCGGATTATAATCCTGGAAAGCCATTACAATACCGACCATCGGGACGATGGAAAACATGAACAGCCAGATATAACCCGGCAGAACCATTAACGTATAGTGAAAGGAATTTGACAGCCCAAGATGGCCTTTTTTCTTCTTCACGGCAAGCTCCTCCTTTGATGTCATTTTTTTAAAGTGATGGGGTACAGGCTTTCCTGTACCCCACCCTCCACATCATACATTTACATAAGTTACTCAGCCAGGTAATCCTTTACCAGCTCAAGGATCTGATCGCCGCCCTGTACATGCCAGTCGGTGCAGAACTGCTCCCACTCGTCAAGGCTCTTCGCACCGGTGATAAACTGAAGGATGCTCTTATCCTCCAGGTCAGAGACCTGGGTCCAGTAGGTATCCATTCCATCGATGGTGTAGTACAGCTCGGAGTAGATCTTGTGATCCGGCTCAAGTGTTGCATATGGGCGGTCACCGATCAGCAGTGCATAGAATCTGTTGAACTGTCCGTTGTTGGTGTTGACATCCATATCACTGATTGCCAGGTCTCTGGATCCATCATAATCCTCAGAAATAACGTCTTTCAAAGTTGCAGCATCGTTTGCAAGGTTTTTGTACAGACCGTTAAATTTGCTTCCACCCTGCTGATAATCATCTGCAGATGCTTCGCCCTTGAGGATACTCATCAGTGCATCATACTCATACTCGCACTCGTCAGTAGCCGCCATACAGTTACGCAACGGATACCAGCCGATTGCTACGGAAGTATCAAAAGTAGACTCATCACGAACGAGTACGTTGTTCATGATAACAATGGCTTTCTTCACATCATCGGATGCGTTTTTGTTCACCATTGTATAGGTAGTTCCAACGTCTTTCATATGAACATTCCACTCACCATCTTTGGTGTACAGTGGATATGCCTGCCAGTTTGCGTTGTTATCGTTACGGAAGGAATCCGGGTTACCGTATCCAAGGCTCCACCATGGTCCCATGAAGATACCGCAGGTTCCGTTCTTAACATTGTTTGCGTTGTCGCCGTTGGTTGTTGTACCAACCTCCGGGTTGATGAGGCCTTTTTCATACCAGTCATGCAGAGTGGTAAGGGCTTCTTTCATTTCATCTGTTGTAGTTCCCCAATACAGCTCACCGGAATCGTCTTTCAGGAAATATCCCGGTGTTGCATTGAATGCCTGGTATACAGCATCAAAGCCGTATCCGTTGTTGGAGGAGTTCAGGAAGTTGGAGTAGGTTCTTCCGCCATTGTCGATACCGGCAATCGCATAGTCCTTGCTGAGTCCTGCGTCCATAAATTTCTGAGCTACTTCTCCGAGCTCATCAACTGTCTTCGGAACTTCCAGTCCTAACTGATCCAGCCAGTCCTGACGGATGAAGTACAGGTAAATACCATCCGTATCTACCGAGATATTCGGCAGTGCGCAGAAGGTTCCGTCAACTGTTGCGTTATTGATCGCACGTCCTTCGGTGGTCTCAATGATCTCTTTTACCTGTTTGGATGCGTACTGGTTGAACTCCGGCCAGAGGTCTGCAAGAAGATCTGCTCTTGCGGCCTGTACCAAGTAGTTACGGGTCGGTGCGATGACTGCATCCGGAAGGGAAGCAGATGCGATTGCCAGAGAAACTTTCTGCTGGAAGTCTGCAGTATTACCTGCTGTCCAGTCGCAGACAACCTTGATGTTGTAGTTGTCCAGAAGATATCTGGTGTACTGGTTGTTATCTACGGAATCTCCGTCCGGAAGTGTCTTATCCTTCGGGTCGATCTGATATCCATAATGTACTTCTACGACATGATCAAATTTCGCAAATGCACGATCGTCATTTTCACCCGGTACTGCATCATCTGCTTCATCTGCTGCTGCAATCCAGTCGCCGGATCCTGCGGAGTCTCCGGAAGCACTTGCGGATGAAGTATCCTTTGCTTCGTCTCCGCCTTCAGTACTTGCTTCTGTAGTTCCGCTGCTTTTGCTGCTTGCATCAGAACTGTCGCCGCCAGTGCTGCCACATGCAACAAGACTCACGATCATGGTACTTGCCAGTAATGCAGAAATTACTTTCTTTTTCATTTGGTATCCTCCTTATGATTTACGTTCTTTTTACGTGCGCATTTGTTGCTTTTGTTCCGGCTTTTGCATGATTCTTGTTTATCCCCTGTCGCTTTGCCCAAAACTCAGCATTATTGTCACGCATTTTTTATGCATTTATTATACCCCTCTCTCACTCGTTTTGGCAAGCATTTTTTATGTATTTTTCACAATTTTTATATTTTTTTCTGGTACTATTGTCGATTTTGCACATATTTTAAATTTTTATAGTCATTATTGACTTTCTTGTTTCTGGATTTATTCTCTTTTTGCCCATTTCCCAATCCTTTTTTCGTCATTTTGCTTATACTCTCCGATGAACTAAGAAAGAATCCTGCTACGGCAGGATTCTCCGCCTGCGGC
>OQVT01000307.1_pt1 | contig 25432 bp, 16 predicted proteins | sample 1691561 | NCBI WGS metagenome assembly OQVT01 (sample SAMN03418260, study PRJEB22391) | human gut metagenome | biome: human-gut; feature: organic feature; material: feces | host: Homo sapiens | place: Tanzania | collected 2013-01 | reverse complement strand
TGATCGTTACCGCAGTGCTGATGGCAGGGTCAACAGAGGAGTCATCAATGTTGGGGGCGCTGGGAATATCCATTGTTGAAGCTGTGACTGCTACGCGATTCTTAGGCATAGTGAAGGTGAAGCTTTCTTTATTTTTGTAGTATTCTGAATTGCTTAAACCATCAATCTCCCAACTACCAAAAGAGAGACCACTGTCAGCGAAAGACTGCTGATCAAAAGTGATTTCAACTGTAGCACCGACGGGCACAATAGCTGTATCGCCAACCACAGGATCGCCATCTACTGTGAAAATGCCGCCGCTGACGACCAAAGGCTGTACCCAGTAATTCACGGTGAAGCCGTCCGGCAGGTAGTAGCGGTACTGGCCGTTCGCCATGTGAATCGCATACGCCGGCATGAGCACCGGGGAGATCATGTCGCTCGTGTACCAGGATGCGCCGGCACAGTACGCGTAGAAGTTCGCGATACCGTTCTCGTCGATGTTGATGCAGAGGGTCTCGCCATCGCCGTTCAGGGTGAGTGCCGTCTGCTTCGACATCAGGCCGCTCGCATCGAAGTGATAGAGCTCTGCCTTCTGGTCGTGGTTCTCATCGAGCCACAGCCAGCAGTTCTTCGCGAAGTCGCCGTCGTCGGGCATGTAGGCCCAGTCTGAGCCCATCGGCACCCACTGTCCCGCCACGGCTGCGATCGGACTGATCGTCATCGCGCAGGCAAGCAGCGCCGCAAAAAACTTCATCTTTCGTTTCATAAAAGCCTCCTTTCTGAGTGCACGCTTACATGGTCAGCATGACCGGTCATAGCGGATCGAACACTTGCCGGGTCGCAGCTTAAAGGCTGGAAAGCACGTGCTGATCACCGCGCACTCTTACATTCACGAACATGGTGTATCTACTACAAACTTACCATGTTTTCAGGCGGAGGTAAAATACAAATCGGCGATGGGAAGATAGGAAAGACAAGGGCGTGGGATCATTTTCGTGAGGTTACGAAAATGATCGGGCAGGATGAACGATGTATTAAGAGTTTGCGCCTCTATCAACGATCAGCTCGAAGTGCCGGCGATTCGTTTTCAGGATGCCTTCCTTCTGCAGCCTCGAGAGTTCCACGGACATGGCGGCGCGGTCTACGCAGAGATAGTCGGCGAGCTGCTGCCGGTCAAAGGGGATGTCAAAGGAAAGCGATGCCTGTCGGACGGATTCCGAGGAAAGGTACGAGAGAAGTTTCTCCCGGGTAGAGCGCTTGCTGACGTGCGTGATCTTATCGTTGAAGAGCAGCAGCCGGTTCGCCAGCACACTGACCAGATTTCGAATCAGCTTCTGGTGATGGTCGCAGGCGGTCGGGCAGCTCGTCAGAAGGCGCTTCACATTCAGAAAGAGAAGCGCACAATCGTCCTCGGCGACAGCATTGACGTTCAGTACCGTACCCGACGTCGCCGCATAGGGCTCCCCGAAAAAGTCGCCCGCCGTGCACTTCGAGAGGATATTCCGGTGCCCCCAGAGGTCCTCCTGGAGGATGAGCACCGAGCCGGACAGCACGAGACCCATGACCTCGGTCGTATCGCCCGCGCGCAGGATATACGCGCCCCGCGGCCGCGCGACCGTGGTCGCCTGCACACAGTGAAGAATCGACAGAATCTCCTCATCGCTGAGGTCGGTAAAAAACGGACAGCTCCGTAATATCGGTAAATATTTCTGCATTGGCCCTCCAATTTGTTTGAAATCAAACATACAACTCCGCTTAAATATACTATGATCGGACCACAAATGCAAAATCATCTTCGATGGCAGGCCAATGTCTCCATCGGGATGAGAAAATCTGATTTACATAAAACGGAGGATGACGAGATGATACGAAAGCTTATTCATATCGATGAGGATAGATGCAACGGCTGTGGGATCTGTGCCAGCGCCTGCCATGAGGGCGCGATCGGCATCGTGGATGGAAAGGCGAAGCTCCTGAGGGACGATTACTGTGACGGCATGGGCGACTGCCTGCCGACCTGCCCGACGGGGGCAATCAGCTTCGAGGAGCGGGAGGCTGCGGCGTACGATGAGGCGGCCGTGCAGGAAAACAAGAAGAAAAAGGAGCTGCAGGAAAAGATGAAGCACATGCACGAAGGCGGTTGCCCGGGCTCCAGAGTCCGCATGATGCAGCATGCAGAGGAGGCAGAAGCAACCACCGGAAGTCACATGAGGGCCGTATCTCAGCTTCGCAACTGGCCGGTACAGATTAAGCTCGCGCCGATAAATGCACCGTACTTCGATGGCGCGAAGCTGCTGATCGCCGCCGACTGTACCGCGTATGCCTACGCAGACTTCCACCAGGAATTTATCCGTGGCAAGGTCGCACTGGTGGGTTGCCCGAAGCTCGATGATGTCGATTACAGCGAGAAGCTGACGGAGATCATCCGGAACAACGACATCCAGAGCGTCACCATCGTCCGGATGGAGGTACCATGCTGCGGCGGTCTCGAAATGGCCGCGAAGAAGGCACTGCAGGCAAGCGGAAAGTTCATCCCATGGCAGGTGGTCACGATCAGCATCGACGGAAAGATCCTGGACTGAGCGAGGTACAGCATGACAGATAAAGAAATGCTTCAGGTTCAGCATCGATGGCAGAAGCCTGGACTGAGTGAGGTACAGAATGACAGATAAAGAAATGCTTCAGGTTCAGCATGTGCAGATCGCCGGAGGCACCAACTCCGCAGAAGACGTCTGTGCCGATACGAAAAAGGCTGTGACCATCCGCTTGCAGGATGCACTGACCGGCGCGCTGATCGGCCTCGCGAGAGCCATCGATGACCCGGAGACCGCTTCCGCTGAAACATGGACGATCATGACGGAAGGCCTGATGGCTACCGCGCCCGATGCCTGCATCAGCGCTGCCGCCCTCGAAACGATGATACAGAGCATCCGCGCCGAGAAGGCACGGCTCGCACCCGGCTGCAGCTCATGCACAGCGCCATGCGGCAGAACCGCCGACTATGATATGCAGGCGCTGTGGACTACCGAAGAAGAGGTCCGCGCGCTCAAGCTTCGCATCCTCGCCGATCTCCGCGAAATAGCATCGCATATCGCTCACGCACCTGCGCAACAGGATGAAGAAACCGACGTGTACCCACTCCTCTATGAAGCACTGTTTAAAATCGGGTATGACGAAAGCGTGGACGCGCTGCTGCCTACGGTACGTAAAGTCGAGGAAATGAAGCTGAACTGTTACTAAAATATTGAATATATTCAATATTCGTTTCATGGAACGCAAATTGAGGCGAATGTCAACGTTCGTCTCATTTATTATTTAAAGAAAATGACCCGCCGTGATGGCGGGTCATCGTGCGTTTCAGATTGTATTTTTCGCTTACTCCAGCAGCTCTCTTGCGGAGATGCCCGGGCTGGTCATGGCGTGGGTGTCGAGGATCTTGTCGATGTTCTCCTGGGTGAGGATGCCCTTCTGGAGGATGAGGTCCTTCACGGAGGCACCGGTGCGGATCGCTTCCTTCGCGATGTCGGCGGCGTGCTCGTAGCCGATGTGCGGGGTCAGGGCGGTGATGATGCCGACGGAGTGGTCGACGTAGCTCTGGCAGCGCTCGCGGTTTGCGGTGATGCCGACGATGCAGTTGTCGGTCAATGTATTCACCGCGTACGTAAGAAACTCCACCTCATGGGTGAGGTTCCAGAAGATGATCGGCTCGAAGGCATTGAGCTCGAGCTGACCGCCCTCGGCCGCCATGGTGATGGTGAAGTCGTTGCCCATGATGTTGAAGGCCACCTGATTTACGACCTCCGGGATGACCGGATTCACCTTGCCCGGCATGATCGAGGAGCCGTTCTGCTTCGCCGGGAGGTTGATCTCGTTGAAGCCGCAGCGCGGGCCGGAGGACATGAGACGCAGGTCGTTACACATCTTCGAGAGGTTGACGGCGCAGGTCTTGACGGCTCCGGAGACCGCGACGAAGCCGTCGAGGTTCTGGGTGGCGTCCACGAGGTTGAAGGCCTGCACGAGCTGGAGGCCGGTGACCATGGAGAGGTTCGGCACGATGCGGCGGAGGTACATCTCGTCCGCATTGATACCTGTGCCGACAGCGGTGCCGCCCATGTTCAGGCAGCGCATCTCATCCTGCGCATGCTCCAGGCGGGCAATGTCTCGACGTATGGCCTCACTGTAGGCCTTGAATTCCTGTCCGAGTCGAATCGGGACCGCGTCCTGCAGCTGGGTACGGCCCATCTTCAGGACGTCATCGAACTCCTCGGCCTTATCGGAGAGTGCCTTATAGAGGCGCTGCAGCTGGATCTGCGCCTTGATGAGGAGCTTGAGAACGGCGATCTTGCCGGCGGATGGGAAGACGTCGTTTGTGGACTGACCGCAGTTGACGTGGTCGTTCGGATTTACGAGAGTGTAGTCGCCCTTTTCGCCGCCGAGGATCTCGATCGCACGGTTCGCGATGACCTCGTTCGCGTTCATGTTGAGGCTGGTGCCCGCGCCGCCCTGGATCGCATCGACGATGAAGGCGTCGTGGAACTCGCCGGCGACGATCTCGTCACAGGCCTGCACGATCGCGTCGGCGACCTTCTTGTCGAGGAGACCGATCTCGAGGTTCGTGATGGCGGAGGCCTTCTTGATCTCCGCGATGGAGTTGATGATCTCCGGATGCATCTTCAGTCCGGTGATGTGGAAGTTCTCGGAAGCACGAAGTGACTGGACGCCATAGTATGCGTCCTTCGGCACGGTGCGATCGCCGATGGAATCGTGTTCGGAACGGAAATTTGAATTTACAGCTGCCATGTTGAAACCCTCCTTAGTGATGCTGAAGTGGCATATCCGCGGCCGCTTCGATGATGTTCTGGTGCTTATCACGTGTCACAGCTGCGTGTGCTGCTCTCGGCGCTGGTGCTGTGCCGACACCTGCAGGTGCTGTTTTCAGCGCTTGAAATGAAGCACATCTGCGACTTATCTTCTTGTCTTCACTATAACTTCGTGTTATGTTATTTTCAAATACTTATATGATGAACTGTCTTATAGTCTATGGACTATAACAGGAGGATGTATGTTCCAGTCGATGCGTTATATCTATGAGGTTTATAAGGAGATGAGCTTTTCCCGTGCGGCGCAGAAGCTCTTCATCAGTCAGCCGTCACTCAGTGCGGCGGTGAAAAAGGAGGAGGAGCGGATCGGTGCGCCGATCTTCGATCGGAGCACGAATCCGATTCATCTCACCGAGGTCGGGCAGGAGTACATCCGTGCGGTGGAGCGCATCATGGATGCGGAGAACAGCTTCGAGAGTTATGTGAGTGATCTCACGACGCTCCGGCATGGTGCCCTCACCATCGGTGGCACGAACTTCTTCGTATCGTATGTACTGCCGCCGATCCTCAGCCGCTTCACGGCGGGCTATCCGTCGATTCACATCACCCTCGTCGAGGGCTCGACGAGTGAGCTGACGGAGAAGCTGTCGGCGGGTACCCTCGACCTGCTCCTCGACAACAGCGACCTGGACTCGCTGGTTTTCGACCGGAAGGTGATCCAGGAGGACCACCTCCTCATGGCGGTGCCGGTGGAGTTCGCGTCGAACATGAAGGTCGTGCCTTATGCATTGACCGCAGCGGACGTGAAGGCCGGACATCACCTCGCGCCGGAGCGGACCCCGGTGCCGATGCACGTCTTCCGCGACGACCCCTTCCTGCTGCTGCACGAGCGGAACGACACGCGTGAGCGGGCCATGACGATCTGCCGGGAGAATCATTTCAGCCCGAAAATCCGCCTCGAGCTCGACCAGCAGATCACCGCGTACAACCTCGCCTGCTACGGCATGGGCATCGCCTTCGTCGGCGACTCCCTGATTCAGAACGTCCCGAAGGCGAAAAACCTCCTCTTCTATAAGCTCGAAAACCGCGACTCCATCCGCCAGATCAGCTTCTACTATAAGCGGAACCGCTACCTGTCGCGCGCCCTCGCCACGTTCCTGGAGATGATTTGAAGCCGAGGGCTTATGGCGAGACAGGATATATCCGAGTATTCGCGCGCCCTCACCACGTTCCTCGAGATGATTTGATTTCGGAGGAGATCTTCGGCCAGGCTTATGGATCAGACGACGGCGATGCCGCGCGAAAAAACAGCTCGATTTCAAGTTGACCATCGCGCGCGGCCCGGAAATTTTCATGGGTTAGCCGATCGAAATACATGAAAATCAAGGGCACTATCTAATGACGGGCGGATTTTGAAATCGTGGATAATTTACGCAGCTTTTATCATTTTGGCGCACTGAGTGGAAATATCCACGATTTCTGAAAATAGCACTTATTGGATGGTTTTCTGCCTGATCAGACATACGCGTAAAAGCGTACTATCGAATAATTCTCGATTTTAAAAATCCTGGATATGGATTTCGGGCTTCAGAGAAACATTTCTTTGAGCGCATATCCAATATCGTTTCTTTTTTAAAAAACTGGATATCTGAAGGCGAAGTCCCCTTAGGAAACAAGGCTTCAGGTATCCAGTTTTTCTGAAATCGCCAAGCATTGGATAGTTTGCAGCCGAATCCGGCTTTTGGGGGCCAAAAACATATCCAAGATTTTCAAAATTGAAGCAGATTAGATAAGACTGGACACGCGATGCTTTTTGCGAAAATCGTGTATATGAATTTCTGGGTTGAAATTGAAAATCGACCGGCAAAATAGACACGGCCGTCCTGATTTCGAAATCGTGTATATTAAATCGCTGATTTCCAGTGAAAATCAACGTCTACTCTCAATTTTTATAGACACGATTTCTGAAAAAACTCTTCCATGTATAGTTTCTCGCCTGAATCCAGTTTCTGAGCGCGAATTTCATAGACACGATTTCGGAAAACGGTCCTTCGTGTATAGTCCTAATGACCCGATAAGAAAACGGCCTGGCTTTGCGAAAAACATCTAGAACAACGTGCGCAGGGCACAGCGATGATTGAAAAATCCGCGCTTGACGCCGGTTAAGGACATTCCTTTAAATTCAGCCGGGTATGAAATTGATCCGGCTGAACGGTTATTTTTCCATCTTAAAAAAGTGCATACATCCGGTAAAAATGCTCGACGACTTTCGAAAATCGGGATGCTACGATATTTCTAACGTAAGAGAGTGGGGAGCGGTGATGTCATCCTGCGATGAGCATCATGATATCGCATGCGAAAGGCACGTCATAGAGAATGCCCCACGATCGTCTATGCAGTGAGGAGGACGTAATGATGAGCAGACTGGACGAGAGATTTGCGCTGGGACTGGATGGAAGCTGCTATCCGGATTGTGTGATTCAGGGAGAGAAATATCGTTTTACGGTGTTGACGTCGCGTATGCTTCGTATGGAATATGCGGAGGATGGTGTGTTTGAGGATCGGCCGACACAGGTCGTATGGAATCGAAAGCTGGGGCATCCGGAGTTCAAAGTGCTGGATCAGCCGGAGCTTCTCGAGATCGATACCGAGTATTTTCACCTGGTATATGACAAGAAGACCTTTGATCCGAACCATCTCTATATCGATGTGAAATACAATTTCACGAATTATGGTGGGCGCTGGTACTACGGACGGACCGACTATGGAAATCCGCCGAGAGATCATAATTTAGGGGGCACGGCACGTACGCTGGACCGTTGCGATGGCGCGTGGTATGAGCCGGCCAGTTGCCTCGATCATATTCATTCGAACACGGAACCGGTGAACCGGGCAGATGGAGATGTGGACCTCGGACGCGGCTTATGTGATACGAGTGGACGTGCCTTCTTCGAGGACGGCGCGTCGCTGATCATCGATGAGGAGGGCTGGGTACAGCCGAGACGAAAGGGCTGTATCGATACCTACTTCTTCGGTTATGGCCGGGATTACTTCGGCGCGATCCGGGACTTCTACCGCTTAGCAGGTGCGACACCGCTTCTCCCGAAGTATGTACTCGGCAACTGGTGGAGTCGCTACTGGAAGTATACCGAAGCAAGCTACATGGCGCTGCTGACACGCTTTGAACAGCTTGATATTCCGTTCTCCGTGGTCGTGATGGATATGGACTGGCATCTCGTGGACATCCCGGAGAAGTTCGGCAAGGGGTGGACCGGCTACACCTGGAATCGGGATTTCTTCCCGGACCCGGATCGCTTCTTAAACTGGCTCCATGCGCACAACTACCGCATCACGCTGAATCTACATCCGGCGGATGGCGTGCGTGCCTATGAGGAGCAGTATCCGGAGATGGCCCGCGCGCTGGGTGTCGATCCGGAAACGGAATTCCCGGTGCGCTTCGATTTTACAAATAAGGAATTTATCGAGGCCTACTTCAAGTATCTTCATCATCCGAACGAGGCGAGGGGCGTCGATTTCTGGTGGATGGACTGGCAGCAGGGTTCTGTCTCCGCCGTCGAAGGGATGGACCCTCTCTGGATGCTGAATCACTATCATCACTATGATCTCGAGCGGAACGGAAAGAGGGCCGTTATGCTGTCCCGCTACAGTGGCCTCGGCAGTCACCGCTACCCGATGGGCTTCTCCGGCGATACCTGCATCACCTGGAAATCCCTTCAGTACCAGCCATATTTTACGGCGACGGCGGCGAATGTCGGCTACACCTGGTGGAGTCATGATATCGGCGGTCATATGAATGGCATCAAGAATTATGAGCTCTATGTCCGCTGGCTGCAGTTCGGTATTTTCTCGCCGATCAATCGTCTACACAGTAATACGAATCCGTTCGGCGGCAAGGAGCCATGGCACTATCCGAAGCCATACGATGAGATCGCAGAGGAGACGCTGCGCCTCCGTCACCGTATGCTGCCATATACCTACACGCTGAACTATCAGTGCCACGCGGAGCTGAAGCCGAATCTGGTACCGGTATACTACTACTATCCGATGAATGAAGACTGCTATCCGTACCGGAATGAGTATTTCTATGGCAGTGAGCTTCTGGTGCAGCCGATGGTGCATCCGACCGATCCGGAGACCGGTTATACGGCAGAGCCGACCTGGCTTCCACCTGGCATCTGGACGGACGTATATGAGGGCGCCGTATACCATGGTGGAGAGCATGGTGCATGCCGTACACTGAATCGTCCGATCCACCAGCAGGGTGTGCTTGCGAAGCCAGGTGCGATCGTTCCGATGGCGCAGCATATCGTCGGAACGCAGGATCTCGAGAATCCGGAAACGCTGGAAATCTATGTTTTCCCGGGCGCGGATAATCAGTTCGAGCTGTTCGAGGATGCGGGTGATGGCTTCGGCTATGAAGCAGGCGAGTGCGTGAAGACCTGCATGACGCTTCAGTGGTCACCAGAACACAGTGCACTCTGCATCGAACCGCAGGGGGACTTCTCTGTTCTTCCGGCGACACGGCACTATGTCGTGCATTTCCGTGGCTTCAAGGATATTCCGGAAGAACAGATCCGGGCGAGTGAAGCGTTTCGGAAGAGCTATGATGCAGAAAAACGGACATTGACCCTCTGCTTCGAGGGCTCGGATGTAAAGAGAGCGCTTTCCGTGACGATGGATGGAAGACTTCTTCCGCCGGAGCTGGATTTCCAGGTGCACTTATTCGATGTGCTCGATATGTTCCAGGGAGATGCTGTGCTGAAAAAGGCGGTGATGAAGTGCTTCGAGCAGGCGAAGACGCAGACAGAGATCGTGAGTGGACTGATGGGCCTCGACCTTCCGGAGAGCTGGCGATCGGTTCTTATGGAGATGGCTGTGCGCTAAATTAATCTGAAAATGATGGGAAAGATTAAAAAAGTGCAGACTGTATAAAATTAAATCAGATTGCACAAAAACAGCAGAAAAACGATTATTCAGCTGTGCAAAGATTATAAATATAATGATGGTATCTTAAAGATCTGCCCGAGAGAACGAAGGGCATGAAGAGGAGGTACGTGTTTTATGAAGAAATGTATGGCGACCACGATGGCTGTACTGATGGCAGTAGCATCGCTCACGGGTTGTGTAGGTGGAGCACCGGCAGCCACTGAGGAAACGAAGGCGGCGACAGAGGCTGGTGGAGAAGCTCAGCAGAGCTCGACCGGCGAGCTTTCCGGTGAGATCTCCATGCTGGAGAATCTTACAGGTGAGAACGCAGAGGCCATCAACGCGGCTGCGAGAAAGTTTGAGGAGGATCATCCTGGTACCAAGATCACGATCGAAGGTCTCGCAGGAAATGATCTCTTAAGCAAGTTTACAACATCCGCGATGGCGGGCTCCGGTCCGGATATCGTCACACTCGATAATTCCGGATGGCCGATCGACCTTGCGGCGATGGGACTTCTCCTTCCACTCGATGATGAGATCGCTGCATCTGAGAATGACTATCTGCAGGGACCGCTGGACTCCGGACTCTATGAAGGCAGCTACTATTCGGTTCCATGGTACTTTAACAATACCGGACTTTATTACAATAAGCGGATCCTGAACGAAATCGGAAAGACCGATGCTCCAACCAACTGGGAGGAGTTCGAGGAGGATGTCAAGCTTGCAACCGAAAAGGGATATTCCGGCGTTTCAACTCGACTCGATGGATATGCGATCTTCAACATCTTTATGGAGAATGATAATCCGGTCATCGATACCACAGGCGATAAGCCGGTCGTTACGGTAAACAACGAATCCGGAAAGGAAGCCTTCAATTTCTGGACAGGACTTCAGACGAAGTATCAGGCATTCCCGGAGGCGATGAAGGATGCATCCGACTGGGCGACCGCGTATACCACCTTCGTTTCCGATGACTGTCTCTTCTTTATCAGTGGCGACTGGGCATACAAGAACATCAAGTCTGGTAATCCAGATCTCCAGTTCGGTCTCGCACCGATGCCGAAGGGCTCGACCAATGCCGTATGTCTCGGTGGTTACAACATGGCAATCAATGCAAACACAAAGAACAAAGAGCTTGCCTGGGCATTTGTGGAGTATCTGACCAGCAAGGACTGTGATACGGTACTGACCGATCAGGGCCGTATTCCGGGAAGAATGGATGTAGATTATACTCCGATCCTCGAGATAAATCCGGAGTATCAGGTATTTATCGATGAGGCAGCGTACACGGTTCCGAGACCTCGTGTAAAGAATGCAGCTTCCGTAGATGAGATGCTGTCGAATGCATTTAAGAAGGTATTCTTCGGACAGAGCAGCGCGGAAGACGCTTTAAATGAGCTTGAGGCTGAGCTGAACAATTTCGTCGCAGAAAATTATTAAACCAGCCAGTGAATTGTGAGGACCGCCGATGCAGAAGCAGATGGCGGTCCTTTTCAGAAGGAGGACGATCGTATGAAAACGAAAACCAAGAAGCAGAAGCTTCGCCTGAAGGAGTATTCTGTACGACAGAATATCTATGGATATCTGCTGATCGCACCGGCGGTGATCTCCATCATCCTTTTAAGCATCTATCCGCTGCTGCAGGGTATCTGGATCAGTTTCCTGAACTACGATATGACGAAGGCCAGCAGTAAGCTGTTCGGAACCTTCGCCGGATTAAAGAACTACCAGGTCGTATTCAGTAATCCGAAGTTCCTGAATGCCGTCGGCAATTCCGTATTCTGGACGCTGGTCAATATCGTGGCTCAGGTCGTGCTTGCGCTGGTGGTGGCGCTGGTGCTTAACGAAAAGCTGAAGGGACGCGGCGTGTTCCGTACGATCGCACTTCTTCCGTGGGCGATTCCGGCAGCCATCGGTGCACTGACATTCAGTGCGCTGTACGATACGAAGATCGGTATCATCAACGTCATCCTCGTAAAGCTCGGTATCCTGAAGGAAGGCTTTTCCTTCCTCGGAAATGTGCAGACTGCGATGCCGGCTGTCATCATCGCCAATGTCTGGAAAAGTACACCGTTTCTGATGATCTTCATCCTGGCCGCGCTGCAGGGTGTTTCGTATGACATGTATGAGAGTGCATCCATCGATGGTGCCGGCAAGTGGAAGCGGTTCCTGTATGTAACACTTCCGAACATTAAGGAGCCGATGGCCGTTGCAGTCATTCTTAACCTGATTTCCATCTTCAATAACTTTAATGCAATCTGGCTGATGACCAAGGGCGGTCCGCTGGACAGCACAGAAATTATGTATACCTATGCATACCGACAGGCCTTCGTCGACCATAAGTTCGGATATGCCGCCGCAACATCGGTTGTGATTTTCGTGGTGATCGCGATCCTCACCGTGATCTATATCAAGATGATTACACCAGAGCAGAAGGATTAAAGGAGGCCAGCTATGAATAGAACGAAACTTGAAAAGGCAGTGCTGTATGCCATCGCCATCATTACGGTTTTATGCTCGGCACTTCCGTTTGTCTGGGTTCTGATGACATCGGTGAAATCGCCGGAACAGATTTTTAATACCAGCCAGATCATTCCGACCTACATTACCTTCGATAATTTCAAGCAGGTATTATTTCACTCAAATTTCATCCGCTACTTTATCAACAGTGCGGTGATCTCTGTGCAGGTCACGGTCATCTCGATGCTGTTTGCCGTGATGGCAGCGTATGGATTCTGTCGTTATCACATCATGGGATGTGATCGAATCAAGCTCGGCATCCTGTTTACGAAGATGTTTCCTGGCGTGTTGCTCTCGATTCCGTACTATGTTATCATGAAAAAAATGGGCCTGATCGATACACATCTGGGCCTCGTGATTATTAACTGCTCCTTCGTTTTGCCATTTGCGGTATGGAATATGTGTACCTTCTTCCTGCAGATTCCGTGGGAGGTAGAAGAGGCCGCACTGGTCGATGGCTGCAACCGTTTTCAGGCATTCACCAAAACGATTTTCCCACTGGCGAAGCCGGGTATTTCAGCGACGACCCTGTACTGCTTCCTGATGTCTTGGGATGAGTATATGTATGCCAACACCTTCATCAATACGACACTCAAGAAAACCGTACAGGTAGGTATCCGAGATTATATCGGAGAGTTCTCGACCGACTGGGGCCCTCTGATGGCAGCCGTTATTCTGAGCTTGATTCCGGTCATCATTTTCTTTGTATTCGTGCAGGATAACCTGGTCGGTGGTCTATCTGCCGGTGCGGTCAAGGGCTAAGCGATATAGTGATATATCGATACAGCAATATAAAAGCTGAACTGCTTTCGAAGGAGCGTGCTCGTGCAGGGCATGCTGCTGGAGAAAGCAGTTTTTTTGTACAGCGTTTTTTTAGAGAAAACGGTCGTGTGAGTAAGCTGCCTTACGAGTGAGCAAGCGTAAAAAGCAACCGAAAAAGAGGATTATTATAAGGAAGGGGAAGCTGTTTTGAAGAAAGAGAAACAGGCACCAAGTATTAAATTCAGCATGATCTTCAGCATCGTTCTTGGGGTCTTACTGCCCCTGTTTGTCGCACTGCTGGTTCTCTGCGCCCTTCTGCAGCGCACCACCGCCTCCAGTACCATGGAAGCCTATCAGATGATGTTCGATCAGAATGTTCGTGCGATCGACAGTGCGATCCTGCAGTCAAATTATGCCAGCAGTGCGATGATCACGTATACCGAGAATAATCAGTTGCTGAAGGACTATTATCAGGCGACGAACGAGTATGATCGAAGCGTGGCGAAAAAAAAGATACAGGATATGATCGGGAACAGTGATATCACGAATCTGGCAGGCTTCGGCGGGAAGCTGATGATTCTGATGAATGATGGCTACCTGATCAGCTCTGAAAAAGCAGTCAAAATGCGCACTGATTTTTCGGATGCAGCATGGATGCAGAAGGTACATGCAGGAAATGCGGTTCCGTACTGGGATACCGAGATCGGGAAGCTGTTTAACCAGGAAAATCCTGCAGATTATGTGACCTATGCAAGAGCGCTTACGCACTATGGAAAAAACGTCTACGGATATGCCCTGATGTCGATTCCGACGACCCTGTTTACGAACTTTCAGACGGATGCGCGTTATCAGAAGGGCGACCTCTTCATGTTTTCGGCAGATGGCCGTCTTCTGAGCGGTGCAGGAGAACACTATAAAAAGCAGGAACTGCAGGAGCTGTTCGAGGACTGGCGTCAGCAGCAGAGCCAGAAGCTGAATCAGAAACCGAATGCAAATCAGAGACCGAAAGAGCAGACGTTCAGAGGAGAGTACTATGTCATGGGCAGCGCGCTCTCCTCGAGTCAGAACTATATTTTATATGTCGGAAACCGCCATGCGATCTTCGAACGCAGTGAGCAGATCATCTGGTATCTCGCGCTGTTTATGATGGTGATTACCGTGCTGTCGATTACGATCACCTGGTCGATTTCCCGGTATATTACGAAACCGATTCTGTTCCTCTCGGATAGAATTCAGAAGATCGAACAGAGTGCGCCTCAGGACCTCGTCCTGACCCATAATCGTTTCAAGGAGACGAAGGAGCTCGAGGATGGTATGCTTCGTGCGCAGAAGCGTATACAGTGCCTGATCGAGGAGGTACGAGAAGAAGCGAAGATGAAGGAGAAAGCGCGATTTGATTCCCTGAAGGCCCAGATCAAACCTCATTTTCTTTTTAATACGCTCAATGCGATTCGCTGGAAGGCATCGATCAATGAGGACGAGGAGGTCGCCGATATACTCGCAAGCCTCGGGGTGCTGCTGAGTGAAACCTATAAAAATGATGATGAGATGGAGACCATCGGTAACGCGATTTACACGCTTGAAGCCTATGTAAAGATTATGGAGATCCGTTTCGGAAACAAGGTGGAGTTTTTCTGTGTGATTCCGGAGGAGCTGAAGAGCTATCAGATCCCGCGCTTCTGTCTGCAACCGCTCGTCGAAAATTCGTTTATTCATGGTATGAGCAATGCAGAGGAAGGAACCATCGTCCTGCGTGGTGAGAAAGCCGGTCAGGATCTCGAGCTTACGCTGATCGATAACGGTGAAGGACTGAACGGAAAGACCATCGATCTTTCTGTGGAAAGCGAAGCCAATAAGCGAGGGATCACCGGCATCGGCCTCTCTAATATCCATCGACGGATTCAGATGCTGTATGGTCCGGGATATGGGCTGAAGGTCGATTCAAATGTAGAAATCGGTTTCCGGATTTCGTTGAGAATTCCGGCAGAAATGAGTGAGGAACAGAATGAAAGCATTGATCGTCGAGGATGAACTGCTGGCCAGACTGGGCATGCGTTCGCTGATCGACTGGGAATCCATGGGCATCACGCTTCTGGAGGATGCTGGCAACGGGGCGGATGCACTGAAAAAGATCGAGAAGGAACAGCCGGAGCTGATTCTTCTTGATTTAAATATCCCGGAGATCAGCGGGCTGGAGCTTCTGCAGATCATACGACAGAAGGATCTGCCATGTAAGGCCATCGTCGTCAGCTGCTATGAGGACTTCGATACGGTGAAGAAAGCTATGATGCTCGGCGCCGTCGACTATATTCGAAAGTTCGGCTTATCGAAGGAGGAGCTGATGACGTCGCTCCGAAACGTGCTGCAGGCACCGGTGGAAAAGCCGGCGTATCTCCAGCAGTCCGCGGTGCAGACAAGCATGCAGATGAAGAAAAAGCTGCAGCAGATTCCGGCAGATTTCATGTCGGGGTATCTGCTTAGCTTTTATATGCTGTGGAAATATTCGGAAGAAATGACGGATATGAAGATCGTGGAGAGTGTAGCGTGCCAGTATTATCAGAAACTCGGAAGAAATCTGATGAGCATCTTCTATGAGGGAAAGCTTCTGCTTCTTCTGAAAGAGGAAACGACGCAGGAGGAGGTCGACCGGCTTCGCAAGCTCATCTTTCAGTTTGTGACGAATCGCTGCTATATCGGCATTACGCCATACCGGCTGGAGCAGCAGGACGATCAGTTCTTCATACAGATGGCGAACTCGATCGAGGTGTACGGCTTCTATGAGTGCAGCAGCCAGACGGTATATCTGGAAGCACCGATTGAAATTAAGAAAACATTGCCCTTCGATATGGATCCGTGCATGGAGCAGCTGGAGTACGGAATAGCGAAGATTTCAGAAACCGAGATGAACGCGACGGTACAGTATGTCTTTGATCGGATCGAAGCCAGTCCGTATGTGTCGGTGAATCTGGTGAAGAAGCTGATGATCGAGATGCTGAGCCGCTTTTCGCAGAAGGCCACCGCGCTGGGCGGCACGATCGAAGAAATCGAGGTGCAGGAGAGTCGGAAGCACTATCAGAAGCTCGTGAACATCACGAGCTTCAAGGATATGCAGAGCTGGTGGATGGAATTTCTGCCGAAGTTCAGCCGGATGTTTTTTACGCGCCAGAAGAAAACAGAGTCGGATATCATTCAGAGCGCCCTCGATTATATCGAAGCGAACCTTGATAAGCCGATTCAGCTTTCGGATGTTGCGAAGATGATAGGCGTGTCGGAACCATACTTAAGCTCCTATTTTAAGAGCACCATGAATGAAAACTTCATTCCGTATGTGAATCGCTTGAAAATGAAGCGGGCGAAGGAGCTCCTGAAGGACGGAAAACTGGTGTACCAGGTGTCAGATATCCTCGGATATGAAAATGCCACCTACTTCTCGAAGGTCTTTAAGCGCGTGGAGGGGATGACACCGGAGCAGTATCGGAAAAATCTGTACGGAGGGCGGTGAGGCTACTCTGTGAAAGCTATATGGTGCAGCGTGATATCAGGAATACCCATGTTCTTCCTGTGAAATCATGGTGAGCTTGTGGTGGATATCGACGAAAACTCTCATCCTGGAACAGAGTTCTGGGCGAGCGCCGGGGAGGAATCACGGAGGCGGCGTGATGAAGTCACGCCAGAGACATTGCCGGGCGGAGCAGAGGTCGGGTGAGGCTGATCGCCGGGAGCGCCATACTTCAGATCAGGCTGCCCATGGTGTGGGGGTACAGGCAGAAACGGAGGTGACGTATGAATAATCTGGTGAGCATCGGTCGGATGGCGGAGATGAACGGCATCACGGTGGCGACGCTTCGGCTCTACGACGAGATGAATCTGCTGAAGCCGCGGCGGACGGATCCGAAGACGGGCTACCGCTACTACGACATCACGCAGAACGCGCGGCTCGACATGATCGCGTACATGAAGGAGCTCGGGATGAGTCTGTCGGAGATTCAGGACATCCTCGAGAAGGAGGACATCACGCTGATCGAGACGCTGCTGGTGAAGAAAAACGAGCAGCTCCACGAGCAGATGCGGGAGCTCAAGTCGCGGCACGCGGCGGTGGAGCGTGCGATTGCGTCGATCGAGAAGTACCGGAAGTCGCCGACGAACGGCACGGTGTCGCTCGAGTACATCGATCGCCGCTATACCTACGGCCGTCCGTGCCGCCACAATTTCTGCGAGATTATCACCGAGTTTAACGTCTTCGACTCCGAGAAGCGCAGTATGTTCATGCGCCTCCAGGTGCCGGTGCGCTTTGCCTGAAACGACATCGCGGGTGGTGACGACTCGACAGCATTGGCCTCGGATTTTGTTTGATAATTAACAAACAAAATCTGCTTGACTCTCTTCCGATCGCAGACCTTATAGTGGAGCTATCAGAAAAGTTCGTGTTTGATGAGACCCACAGGGTCTGAAAAGGAGGAAGATATGGAGAAGATAAAGGTCGTTCAGTATGGCTGTGGTAAGATGGCGAAGTACATCATCCGCTATCTGTATGAGCATGGCGCGCAGATCGTGGGTGCGATCGATGTCAACCCGGCGGTGGTGGGCATGGACATCGGTGATTTCGCAGGGCTCGGCCTGAAGACCGGCATCCTCATCTCGAACGATGCGGATAAGGTGCTTGATGAGTGTGATGCAGACGTAGCGATTGTGACGCTGTTCAGCTTCATCAACGACATCTATGATCATGTAGAGAAGTGCGTGGCACGTGGCATCAACGTCATCACCACCTGTGAGGAAGCGATCTATCCGTGGACCACGGCGGCTGCACAGATCAATAAGCTCGATGCGCTGGCGAAGGAGACCGGCTGTACCATCGCGGGCAGCGGCATGCAGGATATTTTCTGGATCAATATCGTCGGACTGGTCGCAGGTGGCATGCATAAGATCACGAAGATCAAGGGCGCATACAGCTATAACGTCGACGAGTACGGTCTCGCACTGGCAGAGGCACACGGCTGTGACCTCACGAAGGAAGAGTTTGAGGAGCAGATCGCGCATCCGGCAGCATTTGAGCCGTCCTACGCATGGAATGCAAGTGAGGCGATCTGTAACAAGCTCGGCCTGACGATCAAGTCGATCACGCAGAAGCATGTGCCGTACATCATCGACCACGACATCTATTCCGAGACCCTCGGCAAGACCATCGAGGCAGGAAAGTGCATCGGTATGTCTGCAGTCGTAACGATTGAGACCATGCAGGGCATCATCGTCGAGGAGGAGACCATCGGTAAGGTGTACGGACCGGACGACGGCGATATGTGTGACTGGAAGATCTCCGGCGAGCCGGACACCGAGTTCCACGTAGTGAAGCCGGCGACCGTCGAGCACACCTGCGCGACCGTCGTGAACCGTCTCCCGCAGCTCCTGAACGCACCGGCAGGTTACGTCACCGTCGACCAGTTCGACCCGAACGCATACCTCACCTACCCGATGGAGTATTATATCTGATGAAGTGATCAGGAAGTGCATCGGATAAATTGAAGTGAAGCAGGATGTTCATCAGATGTGGTGATACGCAGGATTTCGTGGCAGACCTGTGCCTGTCCGGCGGAGTTCGTTATCTAACAAGAAATCATCCTGAATAGAAGATTCAGTCTTACGAGGGCGGCCGCATGATAGCGACCGCCCTTTTTTCGGGCGTGTGCAGAACATATCCGCTGACAATCGCGCGCCTTCTGACCGAAATATATTATTTCTGTCGATTTAAGAAATTTCATATATGGATTTTGAGGACTGCCGGGCTCTTTTGATCAGAAACTATATGATGAAGCTTGATTTCAAAAAAATAATATACTTAAAGGCCACATTTCATCATCTGCCAGGCTTCAAAGTACATGATTTTTTTAAAATACGAGAGTTTCATATACTGCATCCTGCGAAGCTGCTCAAGTCCACGCCAGGACATATATTAAATTTCAGAAACAGCAATCTTTCATATACTTTCGCCGGGCCCCACGCCTGAACATATATTTAATTTTGAAAATCGATATATTTAATATATCGCACCATTCTGATGTGTTAGAGATTCATGACTACGCGGAGAAAATGCAGTATTTTCGCGCATCCTGGTCTTAAATCTGATATGATATAAGTAGATTTTACAACTGTACGTGAGGGTGCCAATGCAGGCACCGGGAGGTCTGTGCTTCGATGCGCGGGCTCCCAACAGGAGTGGGTGCCACGCAGGCACCGGAAGGTCTGTGCACTTTGCTGCGCGGACTGGCAACAGAAGAGTGTGCCACGCAGGCACCGGGAGGTGACGGATGAGAAAGAGAGACATTGCCTTCGGGCTGGGGCTTATGATGATGGCGATTTCACTGTCGGCATGTTCAGGATCAGCGAAGAATCCGGCAGCGACGGAAGGACCGACGGCGGTTGAAGCGACGGGGAAGAACCCGGGCGCGGATGAGGATGCTTCCGGAAACGGAACGGGCGCCGGGCAGGATGCGTCGAAAAATGGAACAGGCAACGGCCAGGATGCTTCGGGAAGCGGCCAGGGCAGCGGGACAAATGCTTCCGGTAACGGGCAGGATGCGTCGGGCGACGCCACAGGAAAACAGGATGGTACCGGGGCAGATGCTTCCGGCAACGGAACAGGCGCTTCCGGCGACGCGCAGGGCGTGCAGCACATTCCGCTCACAGTGGCGGAGCGCAGTCTGTCGGCGACGAAGCCGGACAGCTATGCGACGATGGCGCAGTACGACTACTTCACGCTCGAGCTGGATGCAGAGACGGCGAAGCAGTATCCGGCGCTCCAGCGTGCCCTCGTGCAGATGGAAAAGGACGAAACGGCCCGCGCGCAGAAGTCGATCGCGGATCTCTCCACGGAGTACCAGGAGCTGACCGCCGACTGGAGCGAGTACGAGGGCTATATGAGCGAGAGCGTCAAGCCGCATGTGATGCGCGCGGATTCCAGAATCGTGAGCGTACTCTGCAGCTTCGAGGATTATCACGGCGGTGCGCACGGTTACTACTACACCTACGGGCTGAACTATGATGCGGCGAGCGGCCGTGAGCTGAAGCTCTCCGATGTGGTATCGAAGAAGGCGAAATTCATCGAGCTCGTGCGCGATAAATTTGAAGAGAAGTACGCGAACGACTCGTACATGCTGACAAACGCAGGCGAGTATCTCAGCTCCCTCGGGGACGAGGAGTACGCGAGCACGCCATGGATCATGGATTCCGAAAGCATCACCCTCTTCTTCGCGCCGTACGTCCTCGGCACCTACGCGGATGGTGCGCAGGAAGTCAGCATTTACTTCGACGAAGCACCGGAGCTCTTCGCCGCGAAGTACCTCGACACCTGCGCGGAGTACGTCATTCCGCTGCTCCCGGCCCGCTCGTATGAGGCCAATGCAGGCGGCGGGAAGCGTGTGGCGATCGACGTGGACTTCGACTACAACGACGAGTACGGAAGCTACGCCCGGGAGTACGTGATCGGCAACACCCGCATCCGCCCGGAGGGCTACAGCTACTCTTCGGACAGCTATATCGTGGTTGCCGGCGGAAAGCACTACCTCTATACCTTCTCGTCTGCCGAAAATGACTATTCGACGCTGGAGGTCGTGGATGTGGACACGAAGAGCCTCGATGAAAGCCGCACCGAAAATGCAGGCCTGGGTGGCGTGGACTATACCTGGGACGAGGGCGACAGCTATGATACGAGCTGTCTCCGTGGACCGGCATTCACGGATCCTTCAGACGTCGCGCTTTCACGTCGTCTCGAAGTCCTCGGAACGACGAACGGCTATCGATCCTGCCATGTCGGTGCCGATGGCTATCCGGCAGCGAATGACGAGTTCTATACGATTTTGACCAGCTTCGCCATCCGCGCGAAAAAGGATCTGAAGCTCGACGTCGTCGACGCGAGCGGAAAGAAGACCGGCACGAAGACCGTTCCGGCCGGTACCTACCTCTTCGATATGCGCACCGACGGCGAGAGCTTCGTGGATCTCCAAACGATCGACGCATCGGCCCTCGGAATCAACGATGAAGGCGAGTGGAAGTACTTCCAGATCGCGGATCGGAGTACCGACCACATCAACCTCACGAAGCCGATCTACCGCGTCCACATCGATCACTCCGACGGCTGGCCGTACCACGTAAACGGCGTCGAAGAAGACAGCCTCTTCGAAGGCATCATGTACGCCGGATAAGGAAACAGTTGATTCTGACGCCGGACGTTCAGACTTTTCAAGTAGTCTGAACGCAGGATGAGAAAACGTAGCACCCAATAAAAGCTTCAAAACAGGGCCCCGCTGCCGGAGATACAGTGCACGGCACTTCCGGCGACGGGGCCCCCGGACTTTTGTAAAAATCTCCCGGTATTTGTAATTCTGTCTAAATTCTTAATATTTCATACATGTTTGACACACATTTGCCTATATTTTATTATTTGTTTACGAAACTTTGTAATCAGAGTAGAGGAAATAAAAACAGTTCCGACAGGGGGGACCCGGCTTAGATTTCATCGGTCTCGGAGTATTGTGCGTCCGTTGCCGCCCCCGGGTCCCCTGCCTGAGCTGTGACGAGGAAACCACCATGGATACTAAGCGAGCAGAAGCGACAGATGAGCGTCACCTCTGGAATATAGATATCAACGACTGCAGTCCGCACGGGATCTGCGTGATGCATGTACTGCTGGATGAGGCCGGGGCACCGTGCGACTGGTGCTTCGACTACTGTAATCCTGCGCTTGCGCGGATGCAGGGATCGACGCCGGAGGAGCTTCGCGGCCGGAGCTACTTCGAGCTGCATCCGAACGGAAGCCGCGCGTGGCTGCCGTACTACTACCGGGCGGCGTATGAGGGGACCTATCAGGCGTTTGACGTCGTGTCGGCGGAGTCCGGCACCTACCTCCGCGTCGAGGCGCTGCCGACCGGGAAGACCGGCTACTGCATGTGTGTGCTCTACAACATCCAGCCGGAGATCGCCGAGAAGGAGCGTAAGAACCAGGAGCTGCAGGAGATGTATCAGCAGCTCGCGAACGAGAAGAAGGTGCTGGACCAGCTCTGTACCGACTACACCGCCGTGTATCTCGTCAATGTAGACACCGGGGCGTTCGACATCCTTCATATCGCGCAGGGCGCCAATGCCAGTCGCCTGCTGGATCGGGATCACACCGATTTCGATGTATTTACGGATTACTACGTGGATACCTATCTCTATCCGGAGGCACGCGAGCACTTCCGGTCGTGGCTCCGGGTGGCGAACATCCGGAAGATGCTGTCGGAGGAGCCGCGTGTGACCGGTCACTATGAGAGTATGCCGACACCGAGCGGGCACCGTTACTTCGAGGCGCAGATCGTTCGGACACATGACGCACAGGGGCAGATGTACGCGCTGATCGGCTTCCGCTGCATCGACGCCATCATGGAGCGGGAGACCGCGATCCAGCGGAAGCTGAAGCAGGCCCTCGACGAGGCGCAGCTTCGCTATGAGATCATCTCGGCGATCGCGAAGGCGTATACGACCATCGTGCGCATCGACCTCGTACAGGATAGCGTAGAGAAAATCAGTGACCGGGGCCAGGCGCAGGAGATCGCGCAGGGAGAGACGACGGCATCGGCAGGCCTCCGGAAGATATGCGACGCCATGGTGGCACCGGAATACCGTGAAGCGGTGAAGACGTTTATGGACCTCTCGACGCTTCCAGAGCGTATGGCACATGAGGAAATCCTCGACACCGAGTATAAGATGGTCGACGGCAACTGGCATCGCCTCTGCTTCCTCGTGAAGAAGCGGGACGAAGCGGGACGCGTCACCCACGTGCTTGCGACCGTACGAAGCATCAGTGAGGTGAAGCGTCGGGAGATCGACCTCGTGTACCAAGCGGATGCGGCGAAGCGGGAAGGCGAGATGAAGGCGCGCTTCCTGTCGAACATGAGCCACGACATCCGGACACCGCTGAACGGTGTCATCGGTCTCGTGAACCTCGCTGATCAGTATCCGGAGGACCTCGAGATGCTGACGAAGATCCGGGCGCGGGAGCGGGAGACCCTCCAGTACCTCGTGTCCCTCGTGAATGACATCCTCGACATGAACAAGCTCGCAAGCGGTGCGATCGAGGAGCGGGAGCTCGACTTCGATCTGATCGATCTGCTCGTTCGACTGAATCAGCAGGAACAGACGAAGGCGGAGAAGAAGGGCATCAAGTATCAGATCGACTGGGATCGCGCAGCCATCCGGCACCCGGCCCTGCGTGGCAATCCGGTCTACCTAAGCCGTATCCTGACGAACATCACGGACAACGCCTTCAAGTTCAGCGAGCCGGGCACCACCGTGCGCGTCTGGGGCGAGGAAGTGACGAGCGCCGCCCCGGCCTCGGACAATGCTTCCGCCACCGCTGTCGTCACTGCGCCGGTCGACGCGGGCACTTCCGCAGCAGCTCCGGCACGGGAAGTGACGAGCGCTGCGGCAGAGACATTGGCCTCGGAAGCTGCACCACAGCAGACGGTGTTCCGCTTCTACTGTGAGGACCAGGGCTGTGGCATGAGCGAGGAGATGCTCCAGCGCGTCGGTATGGCGTTTTCGCAGGACGCAGAGACGAGCCGGACGCAGTACCAGGGGGCTGGCCTCGGCCTCGCGATCACGAAGCAGCTGGTCGAGCGTATGGGCGGCCGGATGAAGATCGAGAGCACCCTCGGCGTCGGCACGAAGCTCATGATCGAGCTCCCGTTTGCCATCGGCGAGGAGAGTGTGCTTCATCCGGAGGGGCAGAACTTCGACGAGATTCCGGTGGCGGGCATCCGCGCGCTGGTGGTCGAGGACAACGAGCTGAACCGCGAGATCGCGACCTTCATGCTCGAAAACCACGGCATGGAGGTGACGCCGGCGGTGGACGGCCAGCAGGCGGTGGAGATCTTCGAGAACTCCGCTCCGGGCTACTTCGGCGCGATCTACATGGACATCATGATGCCGCGCATGAACGGCCTCGACGCGACCCGGGCGATCCGTGCCATGAAGCGTCGCGACGCGCGCGTGATTCCGATCATCGCGATGTCGGCCAATGCTTTTTCCGACGACATCATCAACGGCCGTCTCGCCGGCATGAACCGCCACCTCGCGAAGCCGGTCGACGAGGACGGCATGATCCGCGCCCTCCGCGAGTGCATAGCGGAGAACGACACGCTGAAGCTCTCGGAGGACCTCTAAAAAGATACGACACGCCCGGAAAATCGTGCTATAATGTAAATAAGCAGTAAAGTGATGGTATGCATATCTATAGCGATATAGATATGCATACTTTTATGTTGGAACATACATAGCCCTGGGGCATGCAGAACATAACCTGCGCTGGACCCCGAAGGCTTCCGGCGTACGGTCGGGGTCAGGCGCCTGTATGTTTACTTGGATATACCTGGAGAGATTTATGGAGCAGAATACCGCTGTAAAGAAGAAAACCACCACCCGTGACATGACGACGGGGAACATCGCGAAGGAGATCATGCTCTTCGCGTTGCCGCTGATGTTCGGCAACATCTTCCAGATGCTGTACAACACCGTCGACTCCATCGTCGTCGGAAACTACGTCAGCACCGAGGCCCTCGCGGCGGTCGGCGCGACCACGATGATCGTCAACATGGCCGTATTCTTCTTCAACGGCTTCTCCATCGGTGCCGGTGTCATCATCGGCCGCTATTTCGGTGCGAAAAACATGGAGCGTCTCCACGACTCCATCGAGACCACCATGGCCACCACCTTCGTATGCTGCGTGCTCTTCACCATCATCGGCATCCTGGGCGTACCGTTCATGCTGAACTTCATGGCGACGCCGGATGACGTCATGGCCGACGCGAGCATCTACCTCCGCACCTACTTCGCGGGCATCGCCGGCCTCCTCATCTACAACATCGGCTCCGGTATCCTGCGTGCGGTCGGTGACACGCGCCGCCCACTGTACTTCCTGGTACTGACCTCCGTTATAAACATTGGCCTCGACCTCCTGTTCGTCCTCCAGTTCCACCTCGGCATCTTCGGCGTGGCGCTCGCGACGATCATCTCGCAGTTCATCTCGGCAGGGCTTACGCTGCTCCTCCTGCTCCGCACGAAGGACGTCTACCGCCTGCCCCTCCACGACTGCCGGATCGACACGCAGATGCTCCGGCAGATCCTGGCGGTCGGCCTCCCGGCGGGCATCCAGTCGGTCATCACCGCGTTCTCGAACGTCTTCGTCCAGTCCTACATCAACAACTTCGGTTCGGCCTGCATGGCCGGCTGGACGAGCTACAACAAGCTCGACGCCTTCATCATGCTCTTCATCCAGAGCATGGCCATGGCCTCGACGACCTTCGTCTCGCAGAACATCGGCGCCCAGAAGTTTAAGGGTATCAAAGTGTGCCGAATGACTTTTGGTAGTT
>OQVT01000305.1_pt1 | contig 25522 bp, 28 predicted proteins | sample 1691561 | NCBI WGS metagenome assembly OQVT01 (sample SAMN03418260, study PRJEB22391) | human gut metagenome | biome: human-gut; feature: organic feature; material: feces | host: Homo sapiens | place: Tanzania | collected 2013-01 | reverse complement strand
ACGATATATTAGTACGCTTTTCAATCGGTTCCTTGTAATTCGCGTTCTTCTCCACTTTCTTTTTGTGTTATCTTCTGGTCGGCTGTATTTTTCCCTTCCATTTCACATGGCTCTGATTTTGCATGGCTTTGATTTTGCATAGCTTTGATTTTGCATGGCTCTGATTTTGCATGGCTCTGATTTTGCATGGCTCTGATTTTGCATCGCTCTGCATTGTCAGTAATTTCATCAAGAAAAGTTTATACGTTTTTTTCTGCGCTCTTATAACGATATTTCTTTCCTGCAAACGAAATATCGTCCCCATCCTCCAGTTTCTTTTTTGTCTCCCCCATCAGTGGAACTCCATTCACCGTTGTTCCGTTTCTGGAGTTCAGATCAAGCAAATAATCTCCTTCTTCTGTACTGACCAGCTTCGCATGAAGCCGACTGACTGTGCGATACGGCAAAATCACATCTGCCGCCCCGGACATTTTTCCGATCAGCGTGCTTCCACGCTCAAGGGGAATCATGGGAAGATCTATGGGATCTATCGGAATCAGATATGCCATGTTCTCTTTCTCCGGACTGGTCAGCAGTTCTGTTTTTCCAAACAGATCCTCCTCCCCGTCTTCTTCTATCCGGTTTTGAAATCTTCTCTTTTCTTCTCCTCTCTCCTTTTCACGTTTCTTTTTTGTTTCTTCCGGCTCGAAATGTTCCGCTATCGGGTATCCGGCATCTTCCTGTTCCCACAGTTCCTGAGCTTTTCTGTATTCCGTCCTTTCCGGCTCTGTCCGGCCTTTTTTCCACCGGCTCACAAGCTCAAAGGCAAAGCTTGCCGCTCCGGCAATGGCCGCCGCTCCTCCCAGTGCCAGATACCATACCGTTTCCGCCCGTGTCCACCGCAGGGCCAGCACGCCTCCCAGAAAACCAATGCAGAGCATTGCCTCGACAATATTTCTCCAGCATCCTTCTTCCTTTTCCTGCCTTTGGGGTTCTGCAAAAAACTTCTCCTGCTCCTCTTCTGTTTCCTGTTCTTTCTCCCGCATCCTTTCCTCTTGTCGGCAAACCGTATTTTCTTTTTTCTGTGGCTCCCTTCTATCCCACTGTGCTCTGTTCTCTTTTCCCGTCTGATACAAGAGTGCCTGAATTGCCTCGATCGACAAGATATCCGACGCAATTTCCCGGTACAATCCATATCCGAGTACAACCGCGTCCTGGTCCTGATGATCCAGCTTGGGCAACAGATATTCTGTCAGCTCCCGGATCTGCTTCTGAAAAACACCCGTATGTCCCTGGATTCCCGGCAGATAGCAAAATGAAAATGTTTCCAGATTTGCATCGGCAAAAATCAATTCCGGCTGTAAAACCAGTCCGTCCGGTGTCAGCAAATACTGCCCCAACTCTTCGAGAAGATCCAGCAGCTGCTCAAACAATGTCCGCAATACCTCCGCGCAGATCGACCTCTGTTCAAACACGCTCTGAAGTGACTGTCTTGACGTAACTTCATAGTAAAACAGCGTTTTATCATCCATTTTTCCGATTTTGCAATCCAGAAGTCCCGGAATTGTATTCGTCAGCAGCATACGGATCTGATACGATGCCGTATCCGGCTCTTTTTCCTCCTGCAAAATAAAATATGTATGATTTAAATCTCTCTTATAATCAATCCGCATTTTTCTGCTTCCATCCTTATTTCTGATTCCAGATCTGCTTTACTGCCCGTATTTTTCGTATTGTCTTTACCGGATTGCTCCGTCTCTTCTTACTTACAATGGAATATTCCCATGCATTCCGGCTCCAGACAGGCAAAATTTTTCCATTCACTGTCATCTGAATCTCTTTTTCTTTGTACACATCATTCACCGTCACCTTTTCTGCCGGGAGCGGGATCTGGGAAATCCACCACTCCATCCGGTTTTTAGCCGCTGCCTCTCCTTTTTCTAGTTCAAGTCTCCCTTCACTTTCGGCAAGCATTGTACTTTCATATGCGGCAAATGTATACCAGCTCCGCGCATGAATAAAAAAGATCAGTGACAGCAGCAGAAAAATCACCATCAGCGTAAGAGGTACGATCAGAACCGCTTCTACCGTAATACTTGCCTTTCTCATTTTTTCTTTCAAATCAATCCGCACCTCCCGACAAACCCAAGCAGCAGAAACGGTACCAGCGGCACAGAGTCCTGTCTTTGCATTTTCTTTTTCATCAAAAGTACTCCGCATAACACAGAGCAGAAAACCAGACCAAGTGTTACGATTCCGAATGTCTGCCCAAAACCTAACCAGATTCCGACTGTCAGAAGCAAGAGGCCGTCCCCATAGCCCACCTGTTCTCTCGATACATATCCAAGGAGCAGAAAGCCCGCTCCCGGCAGCAGGGATAGCAGCCATTCCGGCCACGATGTCTGTTCCACCAGGATCTGCCAACCAATGCCGGAAAGAAACAGAACGCCGGTCAGGACAAGGCTGATCTGCCTTTTTTTCACATCCATCCCTGCGAGAATTCCCAGATATATCAATATGATCACATTCTTTATTTCCTCTTCAAACACCCCGCATCCTCCTCTCCGTCTTTCTGCTCTTTCAGAGTCTTTCTGTTCTGCCGTTTTTCTTGTTAAAGCTGAAACTGTCATACCAGCCAACACCTGTGTTCTCTCTTTATGCCGCTTTTTTTGCGCATTTTGAGCACTCTTTCCGTCCATTCGTCTGTTCCAGTGTCACAAGGCGAACCTTCCGCTGCAGTCCTTTGCACGCCAGGCTGTTGTGATATCGGTTGCCATATTTCGTATAGTAAACCTCTTTCCCTGTCATTCCCTTTCCTATGCACTGTTCGCATTTCTTATACTTTTCGCCGTCCTGATTCCGCTTCCACGCAAGCGCACCTGGCGAAGATGCCTGGATCGTCAGATTGATATGGCTGCAGGAAGAATCCGTATGATAAACACTTCCGTTCTCTGTCATCCAGACCATCTGCCTGGCCTTTGCTGATTCCTCTTTTGTATCATCATCCGTCCTTCCGCAGAACAGGTGGACTTTCGCGCACGCGGCAATCCCTCTGCTTTGCACCGGAATGAGCCGGTTTCCCATTTTGGGCCAGTAAATTGCTCTAAGCTCCAGCCAGCCTCCCCTGACGCTGCTTGGAAGCAGTGTTACGGTTCCATTTTTCCGGATTTCTTCTGGAAGCTTTCCCTCCGCATAAGCAATACACGCCGCCGTCTCCGGGATTTCATACGTTTCTTTTCCGGCCGCATCCACCGCATAGGCACAGATGGAAAGATATCGGGCAGATTCCTGCAGAGATACCGTCAGCATTCCATGCAGCCGGTAAAGATCAACGGTTTTCAATAATAAGAGAACCGCAACCAGAAAAACCGGAAGTGCCAGCGAAGCCTCCACGGTCAGACTTGCCCTGTTCCATTTTCTTTTTACAAAAGGCTGTTCTCCTGAGCCTTCAAACTTCCCGGAAGAGTGGATAAGTAGTTTAGTATTTTTCGCCGAGATACTCTGATTGCAAACAGAAGAACACCCTTTTATATCCCTGCAGAAGTCCTCGTCCTTTTCAGACCGCTCCCTGCATTTCATATCCATAATTTCTTGTGATTTCATATTGTCTTTTCCCAATTTTCGCCGTAAAACCGACTTCCAGTTCATCGACACAGCAGTCCAGACGAAATCCCGGCTGCTGTTGTATCGTACGCATATTATATTCCACTAAGTCCATTGCACCAAATGTCACCGCCTTTCCCGTTTTTTGCATCAGCAGCAGACGCAGATAATCGGAATATCCCATTCCACCCGGTGCATTTTTTCTGCTCTGATCTCCTGTTTCCAGCAGTTTCGGAAGCTGTTCCAGTGAAAGCTGCCATGCTTCTGCTGTTTTGAAGAGTGCAACCTTCCCGCCATCCATCAGTTCCCTCAGATCCAGAATGCTTTCTGCAAACGCCCAGCACACGGCAAGTGCCATTTTGATCACCGGCATCGCCGCGGGAAGTCCTAATGATGCCGCAATCAGTCCCGCCATTGCTTCCATTTCACTCTGTTTCTGCGCGTCTTTCGCCAGATAAACCAGATTTGCTGCTTCCCTTAATGCCAGCAGACGATTTACAGTTCCCGTCAGATTATCTCTGTCATTATTCTTTCCGCAGAGTACATATTCCACCTGGCACTGGAGTCCGTCTTCTTTTTTCGATCCGGTATAGCACGGAAATTTCCACAGAATATATTCCGCCGAAAGCATTTTATCCACAAAGTCCAGATCTTTTCCACGGTCCACCATACCAAAACCGTTTTGCAGTTTCCGCTTCGATGCAAGCGATGATAGATCCGCCGTCCCCTGCGGTATCTCCTGCCCTTCCGGGAGCACCAGTCCTAAAATTCCCATCTTCATCACGTTCCGAATCACCTCAATCGGATTCACAAAATCTTTCGGTATCTGCTGCTTCTGATCCGGTTCCGAAGACGCGCTGTTTCCAGATTCTCCTTCACCTTCTGTTTTTTCTGTTCCCTCTTTGGGCTGTTTGGATTCTTCATACTTTTTTAAAACCTCCTCTTCCTCATAACCGCTCTGCCCGTCTTCCTGACGTCTTACGGTTTCCTGCTCTCTTTTCAGTTTTTGGGAAAGCTGCTGTATTCCATAAGTTCCAAGGCTTGCCTTCATGGCCTCACAAACCTGACGGGAGAATGCATTTCCCTCCTGGTCTGTTGCCAAACGATAACCGCCAAGATAAACTTCTGTCACCTGTCCGCCAAGTAAGCTGCCTGTCCAAATTCCCATCCCCGGTGCAGTGGGGGATAGAATTTCCTGCGCAGTTTTTGCGACTTTTCTGCTTATCATTTCAGGTTTCCAGACACCGCTCTTATCCCCGCCGTTGTAGAAAAACAGCTCGTACTGTCCCAGCAGTGCTTTGTCATACTCGGCAAACAAAGAATACAGTCCCTGTTCCATTGCGCAGGCTGTCATCACCCGTGCATGAGCATTTCGAACCGACGCAATTGTCCCGGAAACCAGGGAAAGCATCAGTATCAGAACGAGACACAGATATGCTGTTATACTTCCAGTTACCCATTCCTTTTGGCTTTCCGTTTTCCTCATGGGATACAGCTCCTTCCACTTTACTTTTACTTTTTCAAACTTTAGATGCCAAAACTAATCGAACAAATTCTGACACAGAAGACACAGACGTCCTTATTGGCTTCTAATTTTTTCCTGGAGTTCCGTATCGGCTATTTTCCCGGTTATACCGTGTTGCTCTGCTTCGTAACCTTCTCCAGCAGGCTGTTTACCAGACTCACAAGCTGTTTTTTAAAGATTAGTACCAGTCCGATCAGCACAACGAGAATCAGAATTACTTCTACAACACCAACCGCATCTTCCTCCTTCCAGAACTCCGAAATTTGCTTCATATCACTCACCTCCATCTCCTTTACCGGCTGTTGTGAGGATAAAATCCTCTATGCATAAAAGGACAAAAATGCCGGAACCGTGAGTATGACCAATACAACCGCAAGCATCATGCCCATCGGAAGAAGAAGCTTTGTCGATGCCTTTTCGCCTGTTGTTTTCGCCTGCCTTCTTCTCTCCTCAAAAGCTTCCTGCGATTCCTGTTTCAATAGTTCCAGCAGTCCTTTACTGCCTTTTTTCAGGTTCTGCGTCAGCAGAACGGCAAGAGAACGATATGCTCCTGTTCCCATACGCATTCCCATGCGCTGGTATGCTTCCTGCTCGGGAATACCGTTGTCCATCTCCATGCAGGTCAGCAGAAGCTCTTCATATGCAAAGCGCTTCTTCCCGCCAAGTGCGAGACTTTTCCGGTAATCCGTCACGATCCGCTCCAGTACCTTCCGCATACCAAGTCCGGCTCCTAAAAGAAGAACCATTTTACTGATGATTTCAGGATAATCCCGCAGCATCTGTTCTTCCCGTTTCTGCCGTGCTTTTTCTTCTTCTCTGCCTTTTGCCGCCCAGCAGGCTGCTCCGGCCGCCGCGACAAGGATCATCAGTTCCAGACCCGTCAGATCCGGTACTTTTGACCAGGTTAAGGTTTCTCCGTTCAGACGTTCCGGCAGATAGTAGGCTGCCTCCTCCGGGTGTGCTTCATTTCTTTTTTCCACCGCTTTCTGCAGCTCTTGTAAAATTTTCTCCCGTCCTTCCATCTGTATGGGATATACCTGAACCTTTCGGATATATTCTGTTGTCTCCCCCTGAAGCTCCACTTCAGCTTTTACGGTAACCTCCGCACCTTCCTTTGGGATCTCATCTGACAGCAAACCCCGGCTGTCAATCAACAACGGCCTGTCTGTTTCCCAGCTAAGCGCCACCGGGCTTCCCGGTATTTCCGTAACCAGATCCATGTTTCTGTTTACCGTACGAAAAGACAGATTCTCACCCAAGATGATTTCATCCAACGCCTCTATCGCCGCGCCAAATGCCTCTTCTATCTCTTCTGCGCTGTAAGCTCTTGCCGGTACAGACAGTGTAATTCTCTCCGGTTTCTGATTTCCAACAGAAACCTCGAGTTTTTCCTCTGTCGGTTGGCCGCCTAAGGCACCCCGTTCCAGTTGAAGTTCCGCTTTTTCCTCTCCTGAAACTTTTCGCACTCCGATCGGAAGGCAGAGTGCAGTGCCTGCTATAAACCCTGTCGCTGCAAGGCAGAAAATCCGTCTCACCAGTTTGTGATTTTCCGCCCTTTTTCTCATCCGGAAATACCAGATGAACAGCCCCGCCCATGCGGTCAGACAAATCCACAACATTTGATTCCTCCCCTGTTTTTTTTGCGGACGAATCCTTCTGATTCGTATTTTACTTTCAAACACGCTCTAATCCATTTTAAAACTCAACTTCCAGAATTTTCTTTCCAAGCACCCATGCTGCCAGGTATGTGGCAAGACATCCGCTCATAAATAAAACCCCGATGACATTCCCATACATTCCCCTAAGGAATTCCGGAAAAGAAATCTGAACATATATCAGAATTCCAAACGGTACAATGCTCATAATATTCTGCTCAAACCGCCGGGAAGAAACTCCCGCTCGGATTTCCCGCATCGTATCCATTCTGGTACAGAAAATATCCCAGGTATTCTGAAGCACCTCACAGATATTTCCCCCGGTCCGCTTCGCAATGATCAGCACACTTGCAAAGGTTTCGATATCTTCGATCCGGCTGCGCATGGCAAGATCCAGAAACAACTGCTCCACCGGCACGGAAAGCGTCATTTTATGTCGCATCTGATGCAACTCCTCTACCAGAACATTCTCCTTCCCAAGTGATTGCTCCAGTTGTTCTGCTGCCTCCAGGACTGCATTTTCCATGGAATACCCGGAACGCAGCGCCGTATGCATCCACGCAATCAGATCACGGAAGCTGTCGTACAACTCCTCTTTCCGTTTCTGAATTCTTTTTTTCCGGTATATACGAATGCACACAAATTCTATTGGAATAGACAGAACAGATGCCCACCATGACCGATAGCAGAGCAGATTTACTGCTGCAGCAAGTACCAGACTACTTCCCGTTATTTCAAGATACTCCCTTCCGGTAAGGTTCCATATCTGATAATTGATTCCCTTTGTCTTTTTCTCCGCAATCGTGCCCGTTTTCGCCGGGCTTCTCGCACGTATCCTCATCCTGTTTTTCCCTCCAGTTTTTCCCTGTGTACCAGTTCTCCTGCCTTCTGCAGTCCCTTTCCATACTCTCTTCGAAACAAAGAAACCGTTTTGATTTCGTCCTCCTCCATCCCTGTGATCTCTGCGATCTCCTCCACCCGACGGCTTCCATCCTCCCCGCGCCCCAGATGCACAAGAATCTCAATTCCCGATGCAATCTGACGCCTGATTGCTTCCAGTGGGAGCTGAACCCCCATCAGCACCATCGTTTCCAGGCGGGAAATCATATCTTTCACACTGTTTGCATGTACCGTGCTCAAAGACCCCGCATGGCCTGTATTGAGTGCGGATAATAACTCAAACGCTTCCGCCCCGCGCACCTCCCCGATGATGACACGGCTCGGCCGCATACGCAGCGCCGTGCGGATCAGATCGCGAATTGTAATCTCTGTTCCTGCTTCCAGATTTGCCTCTTTTGCTTCCAGCCGCACCAGATTATCAACGCCCTGTATCTGCAGCTCTGCATTGTCTTCGATGGTTATGATGCGCTCGCCTTTTGGAATATAGGCGGAAAGCGCATTCAGAAATGTTGTTTTTCCAGATCCGGTTGCCCCGCTGATCATCATACTGTAACGGGTCCGGACGAGGCTCTGCAGAAGCTCTGCCGCCTCTTTTGTAATACTCCCGATGGAAACCAGAAATTCCATCGTCACCGCCTGCTCCGGAAATCGGCGGATTGTCAGAATCGGTCCGTTCAGTGCGACAGGTTTCATAACAACGTTGACGCGGTCGCCATTTTCCAGCCGTGCATCCACGATCGGATTCTGTTCGTTCACTACTCGATTGCACCTGCCCACAATCTGCTGAATCACATCCTCCAGCTTTTCTGCTGAAGTAAAGCTTTTTCCATATCGCTCGATGGCCCCATTTCGTTCTACGAAAATGTGCTGATACCCATTTACCATAATTTCGGTAATCCCCGCATCCTCCAGCAGATCCTGCAGGACATCGAGCCGCCGCACACTGTAAAACAACTGCCGGCGCAGCTCCGCCTTCTGTGCTACCGGAAGATACCGTGTTTCTGCCTCACCTAAAATCAGACGGTCAATCTCTTCCAGTACTTCCCCGTCATCCGGCTCAGATACGATATCGATTCGTTCCATCAGTTTTCTTCGCAGAATCTCTGACAGATTCATGTTTCTTCTCCCCTTCTGCCATCCCGCAGAATCTGACGCACATAGTCACCCAGCTCACTCCAGACGAGTTCTTCAAAGTATGCCTTTCCTGTCCTGTTTGCCGTGTGAAACGGAACGTGAAGTTTTCGCATCTTGTCCAGTACCGCCTGGCAGTCCCACCGGCGCAGCAGCGTTTCAAACTGATCCATTTTAGCTGCAGAAATCACATCATTCCGTGTCGGAACGTAAATTTCATCGCAAAAATCAAGAATCTGATATAAATCTGCCACGCCATCGCCAAGATCGAGAATCAACACTTCATAGCTGCTGTTCTTCTCAATTTCCTGAAACAGCCATTTCCACTCTTCATATTTTGCAGTCTGAATGTCCATCGGCGACGCGGCGGGCGGCAGATAGTCCAGATTTTGCATCGACTGAACCATTCCGCCCAGCTTATAGATAATTCCCTGGTTCTCCTGTCTCGCATAGTACAGAATATCGCTCATTCCTCTGTCATAGCTGCATTCCAGCAGCTTTTCAAATCCGGAATAGCTTTCCATATTCAGATACAGCACCGCCCGTTCCTTTGCCAGAATCTGTCCCATTGTCAGGGCAAACGAAGTTTTCTGTGTCCGTCCGACCGGCGAATAAATGCCAATCACACGCATTTCCTTTTTAGGTAGCAATGCGGGTGATGTATTGACACCGTTTTCCACACCGTAGCACGCCATGACCTCCCGAATCACCTTTTCCGACGACTGATATTTGTAGACCGCCGGATACTGATCCAGCACGGGACTGTGCACTCCCTCCGAGAGAATAATAATCTGACGGATCGGATACCGGCGGATCTCTTCTTTCATCGCTTTATCTGAAATCAGAAGGATCTCTGTTTCGTTGTTTTTTGCGAATTCCAGAAACATCTCTGCGCTCGAAAATGCATGCACTTCGAACGGAATATTCCTCTTCTGATTCAGATATTCCATAAAATTGCGCGCATACTCCATTTCCGTGTCGCAGACTGCAAAAACACTCTTTTTCTTTGCAGTATTCAATAAAATCCCCCAATCCAGAGCAGCACTCCCATCAGCACGGGGACGGAAAAATGGATGCACTCCATCCCCCACTTCCCATCGTAATAGGGAACCGGCTCTGTTTTTTTCTGGTATTTTCTTTTGGTAAAATAAGTTTGGAAATAATTGAAAAATTTGGTAAGACGCTGCGGTAAGTTTCCGCAGACGAGAATAATTCCGATAGATAAGACCGCTCCAGACAGGAACGACACAATCATACATTTCAGGATCGCCGGTACACCGAGAAAGCCTCCAACAGCGGAAAGGAGCTTGATATCTCCCGCGCCCAGCATATGAAAATAGAACAGAATGTAAAGTGCGAGTATCGGGAAAAGCATCCCTAAAAGAAAAATACCCGCTCCCGCGGCGCCATAGCGGATGAGCTGTGTAACCAGCCCGGCAACCCATGCGGTGATAATCCATTCATTTGCAATTTTGCGTGTTCTTAAATCCATCCACACCGCCCCTGTCGCAACTGTCAGTACCAGACAGTGCTGCAAAGACATCTTGTCTCTCACCTCCCGTTTCGTTTGGCTTAACTTGATTGTGAGGTCATTATAGTTTCCCCCTCTCGATTTGTCCAGCGGTTTTCGACAACTTTTTCCGGTTTGTGAATTGCCTCCAAAAATGCGTGGAAAATTTCTCACGCCGATTTGAAAAGTCGCGTGAAAGGTTTTTCGATTTTCACGGATTCGTAGAATCGTATCGCAATTTCTGCACTTCTTTTTGGCTATTATTTTCTGTTCTGTTTTTGAAAGAAATTCATCTTAACCCTGCCTGCTTTCTACATCTTCCGACTTTTTCACTGAGCGTTCTTCTCGGATACGCCCCGAAAAAAAGGAAAAAAACAGACCAGAACCTTTTCTTTGATTCTGGTCTGCATAAATATGTTTTTTCTCGATTTTACTGTATAAAATCCGCATACTCCGCCCTGCTGACCTTCTTCAGGTCTTCCGGCGTCATGCACAGTGTCGTTCCGATTCGTCCTCCGCTCACGTAAACCTTGTCAAAATCTGCCGCACATTCCTGAATCACTGTCGGATACTGTTTTTTCATTCCGATCGGGCTGCAGCCGCCGCGGACGTATCCGCTGACTGCGGTGATGTCTTTCACATGGATCATCTCAATGGATTTTTCCCCTACCGCTTTTGCCGCTTTTTTCAGATCCACTTCCTCTGCAATCGGAAGAACCAATACATAATACTGTTTACTTTTTCCCTGTGCCACAAGCGTCTTAAACGACTGCTCGACCGGCGCACCGGTTTTTTCGGCAGTATGGAGACCATCGATAAATTCGTCGCATTCGTACTGAAGAACCTCGTATTTGACCTTCTGCCGGTCCAGAATACGCATTGCATTTGTTTTAATTTCTTTCTCTTTTGCCATGTTTGCTTTCTCCCTGCTTTTGCTGTCTTACATGATATGTTTCTTCACAGTCGGAAATTCTATTTTTTACCCTCCGGTGCTCCCTGCAGTGCATACAGTTCTTTTTTGAGCTGTTTCATTTCTTTTTTCATCTCAATATTTTTCTGTTTCAGCCGTACCACGGCATCTCCGGCCTCCTCCGGTTTTACGGAAAGCAGGCGGGCGATTCCAAGCGTATTCACATGCTTTAAGCAATAATCCGCATACGCTTTTTCACCGGAAAGCATAGCGACGCGGACGCCGCCTTTGTATTTTTGAGCGCTTAGGATTTTAATCAGACGGATCTCTCCTGTTCTTGCAACATGGGTTCCGCAGCATGCACAGCGGTCATACCCTTCAATGGTCACAATCCGCACCTGCCCCTCAATTTCTTTTTTGCTGCGATAATCCATCGTTTCCAGCTCTTCCTTTGACGGATAGCTGATGGTAACCGGAACATTGCGAAGTACAGCCTCATTGGCCTCCTGTTCTACATCATAGAGCTGTTCCTCGGTCAGAACGCCGTCAAAATCAACGGTAATCACATCACTTCCCATATGGAAGCCAACGTTGTTGAAGCCGTAAATCCGGTGGATGATGCCTGACACGATATGCTCTCCGCAATGGTTCTGCATATTGGAAAAACGTTTTTCAAAGTCAAGCTTTCCGACTACCGTTTTGCCCGGCTCAAGCGGCGCTTCCACAGTATGCCAGATTTCACCGTCAATTTCCTGTACATCCGACACAAAAATACCATCCAGCGTTCCCTCATCGGATGGCTGACCGCCGCCTTCCGGAAAAAATGCAGTCTGATCCAGCAATACACGGTATATTCCGCCCTCGCAGACACTGCGTTCTACGGTTGCCTCAAATTCTCCCAGGTATGCGTCCTGCTCAAATAATCTTATTGTGCTCATAGCTCTTCCTCTTTTCTGTCTATTCGTTTATGATGTCAATCTGGCACACTTTCATGGCTGCAAGTGCATTTTTATGGCTCTGCGGCGTTACACCCGCACATGCGGATGCATCAACGAAAATCGGTACTTCCGGATAAAATGCCTTTAACAGTATGGCATTGGAAATCACACAGATGTCGGTGCAAAGTCCGACAAGTTCGATGGATTCCGGCACACCGCCTGTCATTTTTTCGATTTCCTCCGGCAGATTTTTTGCGCCAAATGTGATTTTATTCATCACCACGGCCTGTTTTTTCTCTGCCATTTTCTGAATTTCGTCCCGCAGAGCGTGCCCTTTCGTTCCTTCCATGCAGTGTTCTACCGGAAGTTTTCTGCCTTCGGAAGTGTTCAGATAGTCCGCAAAATGTGTATCTCTGGTGCAGATGACGGCTCCGTCAAACGAATCCATCACCTCTGCAACACGGTTCACAATTCCGACCGCTTCTTTTGTGCCAAGGCTTCCGTCAATAAAATCATTCTGCATATCTACTACAATCAATACCTTCATGCTATATCATCCTTTCACCTGCTGTCATCCTGTTGATTCCATGCCGGATTTTCTTCTCATTCCGGCAGCCTGTCAAGCGGATATTCGCAATCCGCTTCGCTATTTGCTTATTGCTTTTCGCAATGCAAGCAGGGGACTTACTTGATTCGGTTAAAATCCTGTTTTTTATAAATGCCGCATCCAGTCAATCGCAAGAGAAATCCAGCTCTGACACTCTTCGCGTACGGCATTTTGATACTCATAGCTCTGTGTCTCTTTGGTTGCAAGGCCAAGACCGTGGCCGCCGACCGGATAAATATGCATTTCTACCGGGATATTCAGCGCATGCAGTGCTGTAAAGAACATAATCGAGTTTTCTACCGGCACACAGTCGTCCGGCGCAGTATGCCACAGAAACGTTTTCGGCGTATCGAGACTGACCTGATTTTCCAGAGACATCTCGTCCACCATTTCATCATACTGATCGCCCAGCAGATTTTTAAAGGAATCGCGGTGTGCCTTCGGGCCGGAGGTGATGACCGGATAGGATAACAGCAGGCCGTTCGGACGAAGCTGCTCTGCGTCTACGCCAAGCTCTTCTGCAAGAAATGTTTTCTTTTTCCAGAATACACCGTATGATGCCGCCAGATGACCACCGGCGGAAAATCCTGCCACTACTACTTTGTTCGGATCAATGTGATATTCTGCCGCATGCTCCCGCAGATGCGCAACCGTCCAGGCAAGCTGGCGAAGTGCCGTCGGATAATGAGCTGCCGGTGCAACACTGTAACGCAGAATAACGGCATGATAACCTGCTCCTAAAAACTTCATCGCAATCGGCTCTGCTTCGCGGTCGGAAACCCATCCATATCCGCCGCCCGGACAGATCACAATGACCGGGCGCACACGGTTCGGATCAATTTCATGTGAGTTGTCCAGAAAATATGTATACAATTTTCCGGTTTCTTCTGTATCTTTTACTTTGACATCTAATACCTGATAATTCATAAGTTCTTCCTTTCCCCCAATTTTTCCGGGCACGGGCACGGCCACAGCCGCCAGTTTTTACTCTGTTGTCATTATACCGTATCAGCGCAAAATATCAAGCGTATCACGCCAGTCACTTTTTTCTTTTCAAATTCACTTCCTCATAGTATAATAATTTTAAATTTGCATGTTTTTGAGCGGCAAATAACACACCAAGGAGGATATTGCAATTATGGATTCCAATCTTATTGTCCTTACCGATCAGGACGGAAATTCTGTCCGTTTTGAGCTTCTGGATATCGTAGAATACAAGGAGGATGAGTACGCAGTTCTCTATCCGGCCGACGGCGGCGATGACGAACCGGTACACATTCTGCGCATCATTTCCGAGAATCTCGATGTCAACGAAGCCGAGTTCGAAGGCCTCGATGACGATGAACTGATCGACACCATTTATCAGATCTTCCGCGAGCGCAACGATCTGGACGACTGATTCTGCCACGCAAAAAGAGCAGCATTTTTACCTTTCACACGCCGGTAAAATGCTGCTCTTTCTTTATTCTAATTTTTCCTCTTTCTTTGAATATTTTTCCAATATCGCAGCCAGTGGAGAGAATATCTCTTTCTGAGGGACATTACAATTTATACTGCATAAAATTCCCATTGTGCACAAATCCAAAATCTGTATACAACTTAACGCCCATATCCGACGCCGTAATCTGTATTGTTCCGCATCCATATTCTTTTGCATCTTCTATCACACGGGACAGCAATTCTTTTGCAATACCTCTTCTTCGATACACCGGATCTGTAAACATACTGGACAGTAATCCAATTCTGCCGCTCGGGCATCCAAAGTATGGAGGTTTTTCTACAAATGACATTCCACTTGTTGCGATGATGCTCTCTCCGTCAACAGCAATCCAGGATATAAAAGTACCATCCGCCATATGACGTTCATAGTAATCTTTTAACGCAGGTGCTAAATCAATTTCTTCTTTTGCCCCCTCTTCGCGAAGCTGATGGATTCTCATCTGAATGAAAAGATCCAGTTCCTTTTGGGTAAGTCTTTTATATTCGATTGCCATTTTTATTTCCTTCTGCTTATTCTCTCACATCCAGCACCTGCACATACGGATCGTCCTTTGTGCATGGTTTCCAGTCGTCTTTTCCCTCTGCATTCGGGTTTCCGGTTTTCATGAAATTAGTCCAGTCATCCATCATTTCTTTGCTGAGAGCGTAGTCGCCTTCGGTTTTCGGACGCCAGCTTCGGCCAAGGGTTCCGAACATGTACCAGAGTTCGGAGGAATGGAACGCTCCGGCGTCGTCACCTAACAGGGCGCGGGTGAAATAGTAAACGTATGCCGGTTTTCTTCCGAGTTTTTCCAGCGCAAGGCTCCAGTTGATGCATCCCTTATAAATGCCGCCGTGCTCGCCTTTTTCTTTCATCTCCGGGAACACGCCGATGTCGTCTGCAGTGGAACCGAGCATGTATGGGATATCCTTGATTTTTCTTTCTGTCACAGCCTCGTTATAGCCGCAGGTCAGCAGGTAGTCGTCGATGTTCGGTACGAAGCTCAGCATTCTCGACGGATTTACGCGGCCAAACTCTTCCTGCAACTCCACGATTTGCTCCGCCGGAATCGCACGCAGTTCTTCCAGCGATTTTGCTCCGCTAAGTTCTACAAATTCCTGACCGATCGTTTCTGCCTCGGAAAGCAGCATATCGCGGTTCAGCCCGGTGTCGTAGCCGCCGGCGCTCTGGAAAATGGCTTTGCTGATCCAGTTTTCGGTGAGCGGAGAGCTGACAAGCGTCTGGACACTCATGCATCCTGCAGACTGACCAAATACGGTGATGTTTTCCGAATCGCCGCCGAATGCTGCGATATTTTCTTTCACCCATTTCAGCGCCGCAATCTGGTCGAGAATCGCGTAGTTTCCGCTTCTTCCGACACCGCTCTCCTCGGACAGCCACGGATGTGCCAAAAATCCGAAAGCACCGAGACGGTAATTGATCGTAACGAGAATCACTCCGCGTTCGCAGTAAGCAGCTCCGTCAAATTCGGATTCGTGGCTGAAGCCGTGCATAAACGCGCCGCCGTGAATCCAGAAAGCAACCGGCAGTTTTTCATCCACTGTATTTGCCGGTGTCCAGATATTTAAATACAGACAGTCCTCACTCTGCTTCATACCGAATTCCGGGTCGAGATAAAATTCTTTTCCATAGAAGGAGTCCGGCTCATGCTCGGTCTGCGGGCAGACGCATCCGAAATGATCCGCCTTATAAACGCCCTCCCAGCACACCGGCTCTTCCGGCGGACAGAATCGTTTTTCGCCTACCGGCGGCTTTGCATACGGAATACCGCGGAATACGGTGTAGCCGTCTTTTGGCACACCATGAATCTGTCCATATTTTGTTTTTGTCTCTGTGATTGCCATAAGTAAAAGTCCCCTTTCCATCTTTTCATAACCGTGCTAAAAACCCTCATACAGTTTTAGTATAGCAAATCTTTTTCTTCGCTTCTATATGCACAATTCCAAATAATGGCACCCAGTTTTGTAACTATTGATTATTGGTTATGCAGACATTTAAAAATCCTCTTGATTTATTAGCACACAGAAATAATAATATTTTGTATATAAGATTGACTTATTATCACTGACAAAAACCTTTCATGACTGATCTGGTTTACTTTGACCGGTTTTGGTGCTACACTTTTCTTTGCTTCAAAACGACATATTTCATAGTGAGGAGGAGTATTTAGTATGAAAGCCATTTTAACAGATCTTCTGGCAATCATCGGCGTTGTGCTGAATGGTCTGCCGCAGGGTCTTCTTGCTCTGACGTTTGGATTTGCATCGGTTCCGACGGCGCTGGCATTCTTTGTTGGTGCGGTGGGCAATACGATTACGCAGAGTGTCGCACCAATTTCCTTCCAGGCGGAGACGATCACTTACGCCGGAACGGCTGGAAAAGACCGTTCGGAACGCTGTACGATGATTTTTATCGGCGGTGTGATTATGGCTCTGATCGGAGCGTTTGGACTGCTGACAAAAATCGTAAACTTTGTAGGTGAGGATGTTGCCTATGGAATGATGGCCGGTGTCGGTATCATTCTGGTAAAGGCCGCGATCGATATGATCAAGAGTGATGCCATTTCCGGCGGTGTTTCCCTGGCCGCAGCACTGATCACCTATTACTTTACCAAAGACAGTGCCAATACCCTGGTTTATACCATCGTCATTTCCGTTGTAGCATCCTGCATTGCCAATGCATTTTTCAACAAAGAGAAATCCAGCATTGTCGTAGAGGATGATAAATTTGTCCGCCAGAAATTTACAATCAATGCCAACGTAATTCTCGGCGCACTCGGTATGGTCTGCCTGAACATTGGTTCCAACATTTCCTTCGGCGGAATTACCGCAGGAATGGCAACCGGCGGAAATTACAACGTCGATAACCTGACCGTGATTTCTTCCCTGGCCGATATGTTTTCTTCCTTTTTCGGAGGAGCCCCGGTTGAGGCAATCATTTCCGCAACTGCCAATGCACCGCACGCTGTATGGGCTGGTGTCATCATGATGGTTGTGATCGGTGTAATTCTGCTTCTGAAACTGCTTCCGAAAATCGGAAAATTTGTTCCGTCTTCTTCGATCGCAGGTTTCCTGTTTGTACTCGGTATCTTCAAAACCGTTGTACTGGATGCGCCGTCTGCCTTCGCTGTCAATGCAGCCGTCGGCGGAACCACAATGGTTGTCACTGCAGTAACAAACCCGTTCCTCGGAATGCTGGCCGGTGTTGCTGCAAAACTGCTTGGATTATAAATTCAGTAACATAAGAGGAAAATCGTATGAAAGAATACAGCATGGAGCTCTGCGGAGTGAAAAGAACACTTCCGTTTATCCCGATCAGTGAGGAGATGGCGTTTGCAAGCTTTGTTGTCCTTGGTGACACCGAGCTGGTAAGTGCATGTGCGCCGGAGCTGGCCGCAAAAATCGGAGAAGTCGATGCCATTGTCACCGCAGAAGCGAAAGGTATTGCCCTAGCGTATGAAGTAAGCAAAGAGCTGGGCCATAAAGAATTTATCGTTGCACGAAAAAGCACAAAATCCTACATGAAAGATGTGGTTTCCGCATCCGTTCATTCGATTACAACAGCGGGTGAGCAGCATCTTTATCTGGATGGAAAAGACGCAGATAAAATCCGCGGCAAACGTGTCTGCCTGCTGGATGATGTCATTTCCACCGGCGAGTCCCTGCACGCACTGGAATGCCTGATGGCGAATGCCAGTGCAGAGGTTGTAAAAAAAGCAGCGATCCTTGCTGAGGGCGATGCTGCTGATCGAAAAGATATTGTATTTCTGCAGAAGCTTCCGTTATTCAAAAAGACGGGCGACGGAGAGTACGAAGTCATCGAATAATTGCCAATCCTTCTAATGCATATAGAGAATAGAAAAACGGTGCAGTTCTGAATTTCTGCCATGAATTCAGAAACTGCACCGTTTCTTTTTAAAAGAGACGCAGAAGCATCATATACGAAATGGTTCCAAGAAGGATGGAGACGAGGGTCTGGTGTTTCCATTTGTAGGTGATAAAAACGACCGCTGCTGCGAGCAGTTTCGGTACTGCGGCAGAGATACCGCCGGTGGGAATATCTTTCATACAGTAAATGATCAGTACCGCCATGATGGCAGACGGCAGTGCCTGGCCGAGTCGTTCGAGTGATGCAGGCATTTTACGGCTGCCGGAAAATGCAAGAAACGGGAGTGCACGGAGTCCGAAGGTGATCAGAGCGGAGACAGCGACAGCGGTTATAAAGTATGAAGTTGTCATGCGAGGTTCTCCTTTCTCTGGAACAGAAGTAAAAGGGCGGATACAATCAGCAGCGCCGGGAGCATGAAGCGGTTTTCACCGAAGATCAGCAGGCAGATCACACCGATACCAAGACCGGTGAGCGCCGGCGTGTGCTTCTCTGCTTTTTCCCATTGGTCAATGAAGATAATGAGAAACAGGGCTGTCATACAGAAATCAAGGCCCGTCAGGTCAAATGGAACGATCTGGCCTAAAATGCCGCCAAGAACCGAACCAACTATCCAATAGCAGCGGCTGAACAGAGCGACGAGGAACATGGTGTCCTCTTTTTCTTTTTTCGGAAGATCTAAGGTACAGTTTACGGCGTATGTCTCATCGGTCATCGTGTGAATCATGTACAGCTTGCGGCGCCCCATCTGTTTGAATTCCTTCAGAAAGGTAATGCTGTAAAAACTCTGGCGGCTGTTCATCAGAAGTGCAGTGAGCGCAATGGTGATGAGGGAAGCGCCGCTAGAAAGAAACGTAATCAGAACGAACTGGAACGCGCCCGTATAGACCGTCAGACTTACCAGCAGTGAATCATACCAGGGAAAGCCGGCGGATGCCATCATCATGCCGTAGGCCATGCTGACGAAAACGTAGCTGCAGAAAATCGGGATGGATTTTACGAAAGCAGTTTTTAAGGTAGTGGAAGAAAATCGTTTCATAGATAAAATATCCTCACGTAAAAATAAATTTTAAAAATTAAATTTATCATACTATCTATATCATAGTGAGTCAATAGGAATACCATTTTACGCCAAAAGAAACGGATGACCTTCATCACCCGTTTCTCTCATTCTGCTCCAATCAACACATTCTTCCCCGCAAATGCAAACCCATAATGCCGGATCCTTTCCTGCGGCACGCCAAGGGCCACCAGTTCTGCGTCGTATTTTTTATCTACGATCTGTTTTAAAGCCTCCTGCACCGCATCTTCCAGTGTCTCCTTTTTTACCCGGCTGCAGACTTTAAATTCAATAATAATCGCCGGATCTTTTTCTCTATTCTTCGGAATCATCATCACATCATACCGTCCAAATCCGCTTTCCCGATTCGACCGGATCTGATAACACTCCGCACGCTCTGCCATCAGTCCCAGGACGAAGCCATGATAGAATCGTTCCGGCTCCAGACTTTCACTGTTCTCTCCGCCAACGTCAAAATGGCTGAATGTTGCAAGTGACACTTTATTCATATAATAATTCATCGCTTCCAGATCGCCCTGCATCAGTGCTTTCACAAAGCTGCTGTACCCAGCTTCCGATGCTTCAAACCATCCGCGGAACATATCATCAAACATGCTCACCGTTTCCAGATTGGTGATACGGAGCTGATACCACGGCTTCAAAGTAATTCCGCGATACTCCACCTCTTCCGCTTTCAGATAACCGCTCGCGAGCAGCAGACTCCAGATTGCATTTTCATTGTAATCCAGCTGTTCAAACACCATCTGCTCATCAAAGTTCACCGTGACTGCCTGTCCGTTCAGTAGATCTTCCATATACTCTTTGATTTCCGGCGAGGCGGTGCGGATCAGCTTTCCCACCAGACCGTTCGAACTCGTATCTGCCCAGTACGGGCGCAATTTCTTTTCTTTTAAATAATTGGTAATCGACCATGGATTGTAGATATCGCGGTGTCCGCCAAAGATAAATCCATCATACCACTGCTTCACAACGTCCTTTTTGTCTCCCATTCCGAACTCGTCCAGAGATGCAAAAACTTCCTTTTCGGTAAATCCAAAACAGTCCGCATACAGATCCGATGTCGTCGTCACCACACGCAGATTATTTAAGTCAGAAAAAATACTTTCTTTCGAAACCCTCGTGATTCCGGTCATCATCGCACGTTCCAGATAAGGATTCGTTTTAAACGTCGCATTAAACAGACTCCGCACAAACGTTGTAAATTCCGCCCAGTAGCCATGGACATACGCTTCCTGCATCGGCGTGTCGTACTCATCCAGCAGAATAATCACTCTTCTGCCGTAATACCGCGCCAGATACATACTCATATTATTGAGTGCCGCTGCGGCCTCCGCATCACCCATATGCAGATTGACCTCGTTGTATGCTTTCTTCTCATTTCCGCTCAGCAGATCCCCATCCAGAAGATAACGGTTTTCTTCATACACTCTCGCAATCTGCTGTTTGATCTGAATTTTTGCTTCCGAAAGCTGATCTGCTTTCACGGCTGCAAAACTCAAAAAGATCACCGGATACTTTCCCTGCAGTTCCCGATATTTTTCTTCTTTCCAAACGCCAAGTCCTTCAAACAGATCGCCCCGGGCGGCATATTTATTAGAAAAAAAGCAGTCCAGCATGCTCATATTCAGTGTCTTGCCAAAGCGGCGGGGGCGGGTGATCAAGGTGATTTCATCTCCGTTTTCCCACCAGTCCTTGATGAAGTGAGATTTATCCACAAAGAAATAATGGTTTTCCCTTAAGGATGCAAAATTCTGTTTTCCTATACTGATTACTTTTTCCATCCATCACACCTGCTTTCGGAATTTGTCCTTTTCTCGATTATACACTATCCTTTCCTGAATTCCAATCTTAAAACATCCCATTCGCCGCAAACGTAAAAAACAACAACGCCAGAAACAGCACTTCCAGCACCGCTCCCAGAATGGTAATGATCTTTCCCGTCTTCTCTTTCCAGATTTTTTTCATCCCCAGATACAATAGAATTCCGATCACCGCGCCAAGCGTATTATCGATCACATCTGTAATATCACTCGCGCCAATCGCAAAAATATACTGCGTCACCTCAAAAAACAGGCTCAGTCCCGATGCAAGGAGAATGCGGTTCTGGATTTCGCTGTCTGGATAGAAGGCTGAGATGCAGAGGCCGAACGGCAGAAAGACCAGCATATTTTCGATAATTTCACTAATCTGCACTTTCCCGTTCACCACAACCGACGCCGCATACGGAATCAGATTAATCCCCCGCAGGTGCGGAATTTCTTCCGGGCGCAAGGCGAATTTGAATAAAATGCACCAGACAAACAGCGCCAGGTAAATGCCGAATACCACAAGTAATGCTTTTGATTTTTTCTCGTTTTTCCAGGTCATGTTCTTTCCTCTCTCATCTTCACCCAAGATTTCACGAGTTCTTTTAATAGTTTGATAAACTTTTTCTGGAGCAGAAGTACCAGATGCATCTTTAAATGCGATACTATCAAATGGAATACCTGCATCTAAGATTGAACGAAGAACTCTTTCGTAGAATGCTACATCATGAGCACCTTCGCAACCAATAGGTAATTCCATCATAGTGATAGTTACTTCGTGTTTCAAACCATTATCTTTAATACATTGACCTGAGTAAATCAAGTTATTAACATCATTTAACGCATCAAAGTTTCTAACAGTTGTTACACCGTGTTTTTTGAACATTTTAGCGTGTAAGTTGATAATATCTCTTGGTTGAGAATCAAGACCAACAACATTAACACCTCTAGAAAGAGATTGTAAGTTAATGTCTGGACCAACTGCTTCTCTAATTTTATCCATAGTTTCGAAAGCATTTTCATTACAATAGAAAATAGGTGATTGGAATCTAGCACCACCTGCTACTTCGAAATGTCTAAGACCTGCATCAACTGCAGACTTAAGTGCTGGCAAGAAATCTTCTACAAAAACTCTCGCACCATACACAGATTGGAAACCATCACGAAAAGATGTATCCATAACTTTAATATGTTTTTTACTCACTTTTCCGTCCTCTCTTTTAACTTGTGTAAAACATAATTATCAAACTTTTTATAGTATATCCCCAATGAAATATACATTATCTTTATCCGACTCTCTTAATATCAATGAACCGTCATCAGACACATCCATTGCTATTCCCCTATGAACATCACCTAGAACATTTATTGAAATGTCTTTACCTAAAAACGATGCTCTGTCAGTATAGAATAATTTTATTGAACTAAAACCCTTTTCTATAAAATTATCATACAACAAAAAGAACTTAGTACAAAGTTTTTTTATAAACTCAGTCTTATCAACAATTTGAGTAGTTTCAGATAAAATTGAAGTTGCAGGCTTATCAATTTTAGCCAATTTTTCATTAGGTGTGTTAAGATTTACACCTATTCCTAATGCTAAACCTTGAAAAATACCTGCCTGAGTCGTTCCCTCAGATAAAATTCCTGCAATTTTTTTATTATTAACTAATACGTCATTTGGCCATTTTATTTGAGGTTTTAAATTATATTCTTCTTCTAATACATAACATAATATTAATGATAAATATTGTGTTAAATTTGCATAAATCGGATTCATATCCTTAAATGGTTTTAATACAAATGTCAAATAAAGATTTTCATCTCCTGTATCAACCCAAGTTCTACCCAATCTACCGTGTCCGAAAATTTGTCTATCAGCATAAACAACAGATTTGTCGTTTAAGTTCGTAATATTATTTTTAACATATTCGTTCGTTGAACCAATTTCTTCTAAATGAATTATTTCCATAAACTAATTATAACAAAAAGACCTCATTCGTAATGAGGCCTTTTTTACAATATTAAGAAATTTTTCTATGCATTAAATGACATACCAGATACTGACATTGAATTATCATTTGATGATGCACTATGTTGAGTGTTGTTTGAAGCCTGTTCTACATTAGAAAAACCAAATGAATGAGCCATTTTTTCTGTAGAATCTTGCATGTTCATCAAATCTTCAATAGAACCATTTTGTTTTTTGATAGGTGATGAAACTTTCTTTTCGATTTCAGGCTTTTTTGCAACCCTAGTATCATCAAAATCATCTGTTGAACTACCTGATGATTCCTCAACTAAAACATTTTTTCCGGTAAATGCACCAAAATTAATTGCATTAATTTTCATTTTAAAATCTCCTTTGGTAATAAATTGTATATTGAATGTAATTAAAGTATCACACAAGCAAAAAAAGTAATCAATAAAATATTATTAAATTAACATATTTTCAAGGTTTTGTGAACTTTTGTAAATTTTTTGACAGCATTTGGTTCATGTTTTTAAAAATTATAGTACAATAATCGTATCAACTATCCCAAATCTCCTCCCAAGATTATGAAATACTAGCTGCTAAGGCAGCTTTTTTTATGCATTAACTAAGTTATATCTTGTTTTTAAATTCATAATTTTTTGGTAAGAATAATCAATTTTTTCTCTCAAATCATAATTTTTTTCTGCTTGTTTAATAACATGTTCAATAACGTTTAGAGTTTTATCATCAGAATTTCTATATATAAACATATTTAAACCAGCATTTATTCCCATGATACAAGCATCTTCCATTCCATACTTCATAACACCATTCATAATCATATCGTCAGACATAATTAAACCGTTATAATTCAGTTTGTTACGCAAATAATCTATGCAATTCTTGCTTAATGAAGTTGGTAATTCATCTTTGTCAAAACATGTACAATGTAAATGAGCGACCATAATTGCATCAATACCATTATCAATTGCATGTTTAAAAGGTTTAATATGAATATTTTCCATTTCTTGCATTGACAAACTTATCAATGGTAATTCTTTATGAGAATCTTTTGATGCATCGCCATGTCCTGGAAAATGTTTCACTACCGGAATAATATTATTTTTCTTATATACATTTGAAACTATGTCATAACCTTTGCACACATCATCAACGTTATTGGAGAATGCACGCTCACCTATTATTGGATTTAAAGGATTAGAATTTACATCAATACATGGTGCAAAATTAATATTAATACCATAAGAATTTAACTCATTAGAAATAATTTGCGTTTGTTCAGATAAGAACTTTTCACCTTTTTCAAAAGCGAATTTAGGTGATAAGTATCTTTCATGAATATTTTCTGTACGTTCTACACGTCCACCTTCTTGGTCAATTGATAAAAATAATGGTAACTTTGCCTTATTTTTAATTGAGTCTATTAGAGATATAAATTGACTTTTAGATTCAATATCTTTTGTAAAAAATATAACCCCACCAAGACCATGTTCTAATGGTAAATCAAGATTACCAGTCCCAAGAATAAACATTTGATAAATTTTTTCGATATCAACCATACCATCTATAATATTACAAAAATCATTTTTTATATATAAAAAAGAAACCGACCGGTGGAGGTCGATTTCTTTTATTCTTATTGATATTACTATTATAATCACAATCAAAATGACTATTATTTGATACCGTAGTGACCCATACTGTTTTGGATACCATCTGGTAATTTTTCCTTCGCTGCATCTCTGCGTTGTTCCCAAAGAGTGATAAGCGCATCGTTTGTTGTTTGTTCTGCTTGAAGGTCGCCTTCTTTTTCTGAAATTGGCTCTAATTGAGCATTTTCTTGTGCTTCCAATTTTTCTTGGTCTGCTTCTAAAGCATTTTGAATCAATGTTTGAAGAATTCCTTTTGCTTGTGATGCGGCATTTGATAATGCTGCTAACATTTCTTGATTTTGTGAAGTTTGAGAATTATCAGCAGCACCGTTTCACGATTATCAATACACGTCAATATCAAGTCACACTTGCTTCTTCCCCTCAAGAACGAGGCGGGACGTTTGCATTGGTTTACGAAATTTTCATAGTGAATAATCTCCAGATTACCTTTCTCGTTATGAATGGACAACTGGCCCATACCTAAGGGAAGTATCTCTATCGGGAAGCCATCCTTCAAATCGAAATCGACAGAATCAGTAATCTCCGGTACAACCGTCACGCCACGTGAACTAATATTGTGTCTGACAATATAGTCCTTTTCCAACAGCTCTTTCATAACTATTTCATAACCGTTCATATTGTTCATATATCTGATCCAGTGGAGCCGAAAGATATTCAGGGTTAATCAGATAGATGAGCATTACGAAGTTTCAGATCTCTGATTCCTCCATCCTCAATAGCCCATACAGAGACATCGTTCCAGTCAAGTGAAGCGATTCCATCTTCTTGCACGCCGACATCATTCCGCCGTCGAGCGTGCTTCAGGCTATGGAGAAGCAGATGC